>Ga0105245_10000715_pt1 | contig 29880 bp, 17 predicted proteins | sample KBSM54metaG_FD_81523 | JGI IMG/M metagenome (GOLD analysis project Ga0105245, IMG submission 81523) | Miscanthus rhizosphere microbial communities from Kellogg Biological Station, Michigan, USA - KBS M5-4 metaG | ecosystem: Host-associated > Plants > Roots > Rhizosphere > Soil | place...
ATCCCAGCCCATGGGATGCAGAACGTTGTAACCGTTCATCCACATGTAGCGCGCAAGTGCATCGCCAATGGCATAGTTGCGCACGTGTCCCATGTGCAGCGCACCCGAGGGATAGGGCAACATTTCCAGCACGTAGTATTTTTTCTTGTTTGAGCCAGGCTCGGCAGCGTAAAGAGACGGATTTGTCTGCCAAATCTCCGCCCATTTGGCTTCGACCCGGTGAGCGTCGTAACGGTCATCGACACGTTCGGCGATGGTTTTCGGTTCCTCAGACATAAAGGTGATGTCGTTTGATTTTACAACGTTGTGGGTGGCGAGACCGTGGGTAACAGACGCGCTGACGAGAGCCGCGAAGTGGCTTGGGGGAAAAGTCCCGTGTCTACGCGTGCATCTTTGTCATCCGACTCTGTTGGTCAAAGTTCCAATCGGAGGGATGGCGATGCGGATTTCGTCTCCCGGTTGCAGGGTAAAGGAGTCGGGCGGAACAATGCCTGTGCCAGTGAGCAGGAAACATCCGTACGGAAAGCTGCTATTGCTGTAGAGGTATGTGGCGAGTTCCTTCGGATCGCGCTTCAATTCCTTCAAGGTTGTTGACCCGAAAAATTCCCGCTTCGCTGCCCGCACAATTTCAATTTCGATCGTCGTACTGTCGGCGAGAGGCTCGCTCGCGAGTAGCAGACAGGGGCCCAGAGCACAACTGCGGTCGTACACTTTCGCCTGCGGCAGGTAGAGAGGATTTTCGCCCTCGATATCGCGCGAACTCATGTCATTGCCGATTGTGTATGCCGCGATCTTACCGCCAGGAGAGATAAACAAAGTCAGTTCAGGCTCGGGGACCGACCATGACGCATCGTCACGGATCGCAACTTTACCATTGGGTCCAACGACCTTATGCGGCATTGCCTTGAAGAAAAGCTCGGGGCGTTCCGCCGCATATACGCGATCGTAAAAACTGCCTCCGCCTGCGCTTTTCGACTCCTGCATGCGGGCGTCCCGGCTTCGGTAGTAGGTGACGCCCGCGGCCCAGACTTCCTGGCTTCCGATGGGAGGGAGAATATCTTCGGGGGCCGGAGCTGCGGCTGGCTTCGCACCACGCACGAGGGTCTCGATGTCGTCTGACAAGTCTTCGCGAGCGATTAATTCGTCCCAGGACGGGCTTGCCACGGAATAGAAAACGTCGTTTTCGGAGGCATAAAATCCGCGGGTGGTTCTATGGAGTTTCATTTGGTTGGATACTAGAAAGATCGCAGATTTAGCGCGCGGTCGCAACCAATATGAACCTAGCCTCTGCCTTGGGGGGCGGGACGCCTCCCACACGTCTTATGCCGATTTCTTGACCAATGACTTCAGGGCTTCTACATTTCTGCGATCGTCGCCCGGTTCGTCAATCGGAGTTTCGGCGATGAAGGCGGCATGTTTAAGGCGAGGATCATTGAGCAACCGGCGGAAAGGTTCAAGGCCAATAGTTCCCTTTCCGACATGCTGATGGCGGTCGAGTTTCGACCCGCGTGGGGCCTTGGCATCGTTGCAATGCCAGACCAGGACGTTTTTCAGACCGATGGTGCGATGTAGATCTTTCAGCGTCTTGGCCATCCCTTCTTCACTAACGATGTCGTAACCAGCGACATGGGTATGGCAGGTGTCGATGCAGGCGCCCACGGGGATCACACCCTTCAAGTGGTCGATGACCTCCGCTACCTGCTCGAAGCTGCCGCCTAGCGAGTACTCAGCTCCGGCGCTGTTTTCAATTAAGACGGTGAGATTGTGTTTAGGTAGATCGAGCTGGTGGGCGGCCGCGGCGATGGCGGCAGCGGTCTGCAGCAAAGCCTGCTTGCGGTCCGCGCCGCGAAATGACCCGGGATGCAAGACTAGATAGTCGGCGCAAAGGGCCAGTCCCCGTTCCAACTCTCCGCGGAAAGCCTCAATCGACTTCTTCAGAAAAGATTCAGTAATGCTGGCCATGTTCACCAGGTAATTGGTGTGAATCACCAGCGGCTTCAGATCATATTTCTCCCGTAAGCGGCTCATTTCGTCGCACTGCGACGCCTGAATCTCGTACGGCGCCCACTGCCGCGGACTGGAAGAAAAAATCTGCAGAGTGTTACAGCCCAAACGGTAGGCACGTTCGGCGGCGTTTTCTACACCTCCGGCACCGGAAGTGTGAATGCCAATGCGGCGCGAAGTGAGGACGGGCCGCTCTTTTGGAGGAGGCTGTTTGAGGATGTCCTGCTCCTTGGCCATAGAGCGTGACTTGGGCTTGAACGCGAACCGGGGCATCCGATGAGTATAAGCAAAGGCCTCCCAACCACGGACTTGCACGACTTATCGCGAATTATCTTTCTCAATTAATGATCCGTGAGATCTGCTAAATCCGTGGCCGACTACATCGCCGTCGTTTACCGCCATCCAAGGCTCAAGGTACACTGATGGTTTCCGAGGTGAGCCATGTTAGTCGTCATGAAGGCGCACGCCACTGAAGAACAGGTGCGCGCAGTTTGCCAGAAAATTGAGTCACTGGGGTATCGGGCGCATGCCATGCCCGGTGCGGAACGCACGGCCATTGGCATCACGGGCAACAGAGGTGTAGTCGAGCCTGGCACTCTTGATGAGTTGCCAGGCGTTCAAGAACTCATTCGCGTAACCAAGCCCTACAAACTGGTAAGCCGCGACATTCGCGCGGAGAACAGCGTAATCCGTTTTCCCGGCACCAACGCCACCATTGGCGGTAAGGGTCTAGCGATCATGGCTGGACCGTGCTCCATCGAGAGTCACGAACAGGCATTTGCGGTCGCTGAACGGGTAAGCCATGCGGGTGCGCAATTTTTTCGGGGAGGCGCCTACAAACCGCGTACGTCCCCTTATTCGTTTCAAGGTCTGGGTGAAGAAGGACTTCGCATCATGGCAGAGGTGCGCGACCGCTTTGGTTTGAAAGTGATTACCGAAGCGATCGATAACGAATCCATGGACCTGGTAGAGAAGTATGCCGACATTATTCAGATCGGCGCGCGCAATATGCAGAACTACTCGCTACTGAAGCGGGCGGGACGGGCCAAGATTCCGGTGATGGTGAAGCGAGGCATGTCGGCGACGCTGGAAGAATTTCTGATGGCCGCTGAATACGTTATGAGCGAGGGCAACTACAACGTGCTGTTGTGTGAACGCGGGATTCGCACCTTCGCTGATCACACTCGCAATACGCTCGATCTAAGCGTCATTCCGGCAGTCCAGCGACTTAGCCACTTGCCGATCATTGTGGATCCCAGCCAAGGCACTGGAAAGCGCAACAAAGTTACGCCGCTATCGCGAGGCGCCATCGCAGTGGGCGCCGATGGGCTCATCATTGAAGTGCACCACCAGCCCGACAAGGCGCTGTCCGATGGCGCGCAGTCCATCTTCCCCGATCAGTTCGATGAGTTGATGACCCAGGTTGGGCAAATCGCGGGAGTAGTGGGGCGAACGATTCCGGGAATCGGAAACCATACTCCGGCCACGATGCACCTAGAGGCTGGCACTGCTCCCGCACGACTCGCGTGAGAAAACTTCTTCTTACGGTGTTGCTGATTGTGCTGGTGAGCTGTTTTGGCTGGTGGTATTTCGAGGTCCGACCGCTGCCCAATTATGGACCTGCGTACCGCGAGTATGCCTACGTGACCAATGGAAAAAGCAACACGGTCACAGTCATCGATCTGCGCACCTTCGAGCCCGTCCGCACGTTGACGGTCGGCTCCAATCCCACCGGAGTCGCAGCCAATGGCAGAAAGAACGAAGTCTATGTGGTGAACACCGGCTCGGACAACGTCAGCGTGATCGATGCCGAGCGGAATGCAGTAGTGGCGACCATCGGGGTTCACGACGCGCCCTACTTCATCAGCGTGTCGGACGATGGCAGGCGTGCCTACGTGGCCAATTCACGTTCTAACAATGTTTCCGTCCTCGATCTCGAAAAGCGAGCGCTAGCCGGGAGCGTGCGGGTGGGAAATTCGCCGGGACTGGCAAAAGTCTCGCCCGACGGCAAGACGGTGGTGGTCAGCAATCGAGGAGATAAAACAGTCTCGCTAATCGACTCCGAACTGATGCGAGTGCGCTCCACCATCTCTGCTTGCGCCGAGCCGACCGACATTGCCATCCTGCCAGACAACAGCAAGGCCTTCGTGGCATGCTCCGGCGCAGGGCAAGTCGCTTCGATCGATTTGAAGACTGACAAGCTGCTGGCCTTGCTCGACGTGGGAAAGACTCCGGCAGAGCTGACGCTGAAGCCCGATGGTGGCGAGTTGATTGTCTCCAACTTCGATTCTGACGACATCTCGATCATAGAAACCACCACCGACGAGGTTGGCGCCAGCTACCTGGTTGGTGACGGACCTGCGCACGCCATGGTCTCTGCTGACAACTCGCTGCTCTACGTCAGCAATTTCAACTCAAATACAGTTGCGGTTTATGACATCGATGCCGGAAAGGTGGTGGAAACCCTTCCGGCGGGCAGGCATCCCGATGCGGTCGCACTATCGCGGAGTCAGAACTATGTGCTGGTGTTGAATTCGGAGAGTGGAGACGTAACCGTAATTCAGAAACGCGCTCCCAAGAATAGGTTCGAGCACGAGTATTCTCTGCTCACCATGATTCCGGTAGGAATCCAGCCCAACGCGGTCGTGGTGAAATCGTTTGTCGTGGCAGTCGCGCCCCAATAGACGAGGCTTAACCCTCTACACGGTGATAAAGACGATAGTTTTCGTTCATGATGCTGGCAAAGGGCCGCAGGGTGAGGACTCCCGCCTCCGTTCTTGCGGAATAGTCATCCGACGATTGCGCCACCCGCACCACTGAAAGCAGGTGCTTTCGTGTCAGGTGCGAAGGGATGTCGTCCACGGCAAACAATGCCATGGGCCCACGCATCAATGCCACGTTGTTGGGATTCTGATCGTCCACGGCTTCCAAACGCATCGACATTTCAAATTCCAGCTCTATGCGGTCGCCATCTTTCCAGGTTCGCTGCAATGCCAGGAACTTTCCCGGTGTGACATCGCTATCAACCTTCTTTCCATTTACCGAAACCCTTGTTCCCGTGCCTATCCATGCGGGAATGCGCACGTAGGCGGTGAAGGTTTCAGGCCGAGCCAGAGCGAAGTCCATTTGGCTGGTGTTCGCACTAGGGTACTGGGTGTTCTGGGTGAGCGTGACCTTCGTATTGTTCTGTAACCAGGAAATTCGTGACGGCAGGAACAAATTGATGTAAATACCGTCCTGGCTTTGATAGTACGAACTAATTCCATAGTCCGCGGTCAGTTGAGGAAACGTACCGGAACAGCAGGGCCACTTGTCGCGGTGGTGAACTTTTTTGGCGGTGTTGTTGTAGTCGGAATAGTAGAAGCTGGTTCCGTCAGCAAGGATCGGCGTGGCTCCGGCGATAGTGTTGTAGAGAATGCGCTCCATGCTATCGCCGTATCGCGAGTCACGGGTTACGCGCAGGAGATAGCGCGTGATCTTGAAATGGCCATAGACACCACACGGTGTTTCAAAACTGGCGTGAGTGGTGTTGAGACTCGAGTCTAAACCGCCGGTTCCGGGAACGACGAAGGCTTCGTCAGGTCCCCAGCCTCCGGTAGCGTAACTCTGTTCCTGCACCATGCGGAAGCCATTCTTTGCCGCGCGCAGATGTTTTTCGTCCCCCAGCACCAAGTAGGCCTGCATCGCGGAGTTGAAGGCATTGACGTGGCTGTAAGCATGCTCACCGGGAAGCACGTTCTGCCCTTCCGCGAGCGGATCAAAATAATCGCCTTCAATGAACCGGACCGCGAGGTCCCGGTACCTTGAATTGCCGCTGCGCTGGTAAGCCAGAAACAGATTTTCCGGCAAGGTGTAGGTTTCATCCCAGGTATAAGCAACTTCTTTGTGAGGGCGCGCGCGCTGTGCGGCACGGCTTAGCGCTTTCTCAGGAAGGTGTGGCATGGCGGATTCGGTTGCGCGCCAATGGACATCGAGTGCATCGGGATCGGCGGCGAATTCGTGCGCGTCGATCAACCCGCAGCTGGTTTTGTCGTAGGTGTAGGCGGGCAACCGGTAATCGACATAGAACTTTCCCTCTTTATCAACCGTCTGCCCAAATCCGCGCACCAGGCGATGGACTTTTTCCTGGGTCGGCTTGTGGCCGGTTACCGCATAGGCGCGCGCAAGGCCAGAAAGATACTGTCCAAAGCTGTGGCCGGGGATGAAAGCGTGGAAATTATCTGGCGTGCTGAAGTCCTCGGCATCGTCATACCATCCGCCCATGTCCGGGCCGGGAGCCGGCATACCCATGCGATGGCGAAAAGGTTTCAATAAAGCGTCTTCGTTCAGGTGCAAGTACAGGTTGTGATTGTTGTCGAACTGCTGACGAAACAAACTATCGAGCAACTCTACCTGCGAGTAGTTGAAGACAGAAAGTGGTGGAACCACTGCCAATGAAACCTGTTGCGTGGCGGGCCAGGCGCGCAGATTTCTTGCGGCAAAAGCGGCACCGGCAGCGGCGCCCGTGACCTTCAAAAATTGACGGCGGGAGGTCTTGTTCATAGTTTCACTGATTCTCGGGACTGATGGGAAGTTACGACAATCTTGACGGGGGCGCATAGTACATCTGTCCCATACCGCTTCGAGTGGAAGAACGCTCTTAGTTCGACAACGTGATGATCCCCTGCTTTATGGCGACCGACGCTGCCTCGGTTCGGTCGCAAACATCCAGCTTCTGATTAATGCTGTTGATGTGATTTCGCACTGTATACCGGCTGATGCCGAACGCTCTTCCGATTTCCTTATTAGTAAATCCTCTCGATAACAACTCCAAAATTTCTAACTCGCGCGGGCTCAAGGTTGAGCGGTGAGTCCGGTCGGCAAGCCGGTTGGCAATTGCAGGCGGAAAATATTGCCTGCCCGCATGGACGGCAACAATCGCGGCCACCATATTGTCGCGTGATGTCTCTTTCAGCATATATCCACGTGCGCCTGCTTGGACTGCGCGATAGATCTCCTCCTCGAATTCGAAGCTGGAAAGAATGACTACCCGTGGTGGGGACCCAAGCCTGCGGATGGCATGGAGAGCATCGATCCCGCTCATCTTTGGCATCCGCAGATCCATTAACACCACATCGGTTGCCGTGTGCTCGAGCACCGCCAATGCTTCTTCGGCACTAGCCGCCGACCCCACGAGTTTCAGACCAGCCTGTTTACCGAGCATGCTGCTCAGGCCAGCCCGCACTACCGGATGGTCATCGACGATAAGCAGGCGAATGGGCGCTTTTGGTTGTCGCTTGTCCATTGAATCGACGCTCCCAGAACAATCCCCAGAAATAAGTTGGCCAAAAAATGCGGATGAGCCTACCCGGCATTGGCGCAATGACACGTACTGCCGTGCCTTGATCGGGCGCACTTCGAATCTGTAGTTCGCCCGAAATGGTGTCGGCGCGCTTCCTCATTCCACGAATGCCGAATCCGGATGAATCCGCATCTACAACAAAACCTTTGCCATTGTCTTCTACGAGCAGTTGCAGCGCCGCCTCGCCGTAAATCAGCGATATAAGTAGGGTGGTCGCGTTGGCATGGCGAACTGCGTTGGCGAGAGCCTCCTGGCCGATGCGGAACAGTGTATCGGAGATTCGCACCGGTATGCTGTGCACCTCGCCGGAAGAGAACGCTGTCACTCGAATTGATCCGCCCGCAACCATATTCTTTGCTCCCTGCTCCAGGGCTTGCAGCAAACCGACGGATTCCAAAAGTTCGGGCCGAAGCGCTGCGATGCTGCGCTTGGCTTCTTCATGACTGCGGCGGACTAAACTAGACGCCAGATCAAGCTCCCGGTCGATGGCAGTCCGGTCGTCGATCTCGTCGCGAATCGCTTGCAACTGGAAACCTATTCCGGCAAAGCTCTGCGCAAGCGTGTCGTGCATCTCGTGCGCCAACCGTTGGCGCTCGTCCAACACCGCCATTAGCCTCCATCTTTCGATGTAGCTGTGGAGAGTTTGTGCCGCGAGCACCAACAGGAGCAGTGCGATGATGGTTATGACAATATGCTCAGTGCTCCACCAGGGAGGCCCCTCCAGCACTTCGACTGCATTGAGCGAGGGCAGAAGAATCGCGAACGGTGTCAGGTCACGGGTGTAGGCCGAATCAACCACGCAAATTCCTCGCAAGCGAAGGCGGCTTTTGTTTTTGAGCCGTAGAAAACTGGCCGTCCCGCTGGTCCCACTTGCGATTGCTCTAAATGATTGATGGTCTTCGGCCAGATCCAAAACCATGGTGTGATTGGGACCTTCTTCCTTATTTTCAAGATGGCCTTCAATTTCGATGTACTGGGCATCGAAGGAACCTGTGGCAGCCTGCGATGCAGTGACGCCCATGGAATGAATCGGCGCGTGCGACCAGAGGATGTGCACATCCGCATTTTTCATAACAGAACTGAAGTCACCTAGTTCAACGTCACCTTTGGCTTCGACCTGATCGCCAATCTGCGGCGGAGTTTTGGCTTGGAAATTCTGGATGGCAAGCCCCCCGCTTGAATCCTGGACGAACAACGTTGGAAAAGTGAGCGTAACCACGCCGTGGACCGTAACGTGCGACGAAACATCGGGGGCCTGGGCGCGCAGATTGGCGATGGGCTGGCCTTCGGGATCGACGTGGTGTTCGCGCATGTCGAGATACAGAGGCTCCAGGTACTGGTCCGTGGCATCCGTAGCGGAACGCGATGGATCCCAATCTGTCCGCGGTTTTCCTGTCGGTCCAACCACCAGGTCGGGATCCGCGAGCGGGATCGTCGTGTTTCCAACCATGCTTAGCAGGTCCTGCCGGCTGGCTTCGCGGACCTGCACATTTCGCCAGAGCCCGCCAGTTTGATAAGACTTCAGGCCGAAGCGCCCGAATCGGATGCAGTCCGGCTGCTGGATAGCATCCAGAGTCACTTGACCAGATGGCGAGGTCGCGGTGGCAACGATATTGCATTCGTAAGCCAGCACCTTGAGGTGGTACCACTGCTGCGCGAAAACCCGGGGAGTGACCCGTCGAGCCTGATACTCGATCCAGCCATAACCGGCACGGCCCAGGATGAGAGTGTTGTCCAGATCGCGCAAACCTGCATAGTAGCCATCGTAAGCGTCCACGCCTTCTTCTTCATGGCTGGCGCGAATGATGAGGCCTGCATCTCCGTATTGTCCCAGAAGCTGTACATCCGCTTCGATCACATAGTCGCGTAAATTGACGTTCCCATTCATCAGCTTCGCGCCACGTTCGTCGGAGTTGTTCCGCATGGCTCCATCCACGATCTCCCAAGCCCCACCGAAAGGCCGCCAGTCATCCTGCTTTTCAAGCCGGAATGAATCGTGATAGAGCGATGGGCTCGAAGCTGATGGGGGCCGCCATCGCACGATCCAAGCTGCGACAAGAGTTAGAGAAACGGCCAGCCCTATTACCAGCACTGTTTTCCAGCGAGCTAGGCGAATCATCGCGCCGCCCACCAATCCGCCATCAACTGTGCACGGATCTCGGGCGAATCAATGTTCTCTCGCGTCATGAGTATGGGCGGGACGACGTTGATCCCTTGAACCGTTCGCCCGTGGACGAGTCCGTCCATGATTTCCATCGCGATATGCCCTATGTCATAAGTCCGTTCCATGACCACGGAATCAATCCCACCGGTTCGGATGGGCGGCATCAAATCCTGATCAAAACCCACCAGTTTGATGGATCGCGCCTTGTCGAACTCGACCAGGGCGTAAAAAGCACCACGCGTCGAGATGTGAGAAAGTGCCACAATGGCATCGATCGCCTCCCCTCGAGTAAGAATGTCCTCAGCAACCTGCTGCTCCTGGGGCACGCTGTAGTAGCCGAGTTTGCGCACTGCGACGCGAATGTTGGGATATTCCTGCTTCAGGGTTTGCTCAAAACTCCGATCTCTCGCGGTGATGCCTGTCAGTTGAGGGTTAATTCCAAGAATTGCGATCGACCCCTTTCCATTCAGAATCTTCCCGATGCGCCGCGCCGCTATCTGGCCGCCGGCGATATCGTCGTTCAAAACGTAGGAAAGTTTCTCGGAAGGCGCGACCCCCAGGTTGGTTCCGACGACGACCATGGGAACGCCCCGGGAAACAATGCGGCGGACAGGCGAGCGCAATGGCAGAGTCTGATCTGGAGTGAGGATGATTCCTGCATAGCCACGGGCGACAACCTTCTCAAGAAAATCAATCTGTCCTGCCACATCATCTTCGCGAGGAGAGGCATTCCAATAGATGTTGAAACCTTTGCGGCGGGCAACGTGCGTGGCCCCGGCATGCTCCGGCTCCCAGAGCGCAGTTCCGCAAGCACGCGGAATGATAGCGATGGTATTGGAAGATCGATTGCAGGCGGGGAACGCGGCAAGTAACAGGAGGGCCGCCGCAAAATTTGCCGTGAGTGGCGGCCGGAATCGAATCACAACCAATCGTATGCCATCCATATTCCTTGCACCTTCTCCGACCGCGACACGGCGGCCCGTCACAGTGTGCTGAAGTTACTCGCCGTACTCTTGCTGTGGGTTGTAACAACGGGCTCTCAAAGAGAGCGCATAGTACAGATGTACTATGCGCACAAATATGGAGTCCGCTATGCTCACCGTGCTTTCAAATCAGCAAATGCGTGTCGAGACATTAAATACCTCTCGCGTGCATCGGCTCCCTGTCGAGCTCCGGTCGTGGCACGAAACAGGGTAGTCGGGGTAAACGTTTGCTGGCAAGCAATTCTTTTTTGCGCCCGAAAAGGTGAACCCTATGTACTCGCATCTTCCCATTGCTGCGCGTAGCGGCTTCGTGCTGCTTGCCGCCCTTCTCTGTTCGAGCCTGTGCCTTGCCCAGTTCACTGGCAGCGTACAAGGCTCCGTGCAAGACCCCAGCGCGGCTGGAGTTCCCAAAGCGTCAGTCCGGCTGCAAAATACCGACACCCAGATCACCGTGGTCACAACCACTGATGCAGAAGGAAATTTTAACTTCCAGAGTCTTGCACCCGGAAGATACAAGGTCACGGTCGAGGTCGCAGGTTTCACGAAGGCGGAGGCGAACTTCACCTTGCTGACGGAACAACGGTTGAATTTGCCCATCACCATGAAGGTTGGCTCGGTGAGCGAATCGGTCATAGTCTCTACCGAGGCCCCGGTGGTTGACACGGCCGACAGCCGGACTCAGATGACGCTTGAGAACCAGGCCGTGGCGCAACTGCCAATCATCGGCCGCAACCTGGTCACGCTTGTGACCCTGGCCCCCGGAGTGTCAGGCTTGGGGACGAGCGCCGGTGGGAGCCCTGCATCGGGCGTGGACAACTTCTCCACCGAAGAACAGGTTGACGCGAGCGCCAACGGACAAGGTCAGAATAATAACCAATACGTCGTTGACGGCCTGGATGTCACCAGCGGAATTCGGCAGGGCGTCTTAAATCTCACGCCGCAGCCGGAAGCCATTCAGGAAACCAGCGTTCAGGTCAACACCTTCAGCAGCGAATACAGCCGGGCTGCTGGACTGCAAACCATGTTTACGACAAAGTCCGGAACCGACAAGTTTCATGGTTCGGCCTCTGATTACTTCAACTACCAGAAGATGTACGCCAACCAGCACTTCATAAGCTCCGGAACCTCGCCCTACAAGCCATTCCACTCCAACAACATGGATTTCACTCTGGGGGGTCCAATCATCCCGCACCACAATAGCTTCTTCTTCTTTGCTGTGGAGCCCTTGCGGCAGTCATCCAGCGCCGGTGGTGGGGTGACTTTCGCGGCCCCCGAGTTCATTGCCTTCTCGCAAGCAAATTACCCCAACACGGTGGGAACGCACATCCTGAATACGTACCAGCCTGTCGGCGTGGGCGACGTTACAGTTTCCCAAACAGCGCAGGACGTTTTCGGCAATGACGCAGATGGCAATCCGATATGCGGGACCGGTCCAGCACAAAACGGCGTTCCCTGCGGTTTGCCCGTGATTGACCAAGGCTCGTTTGGCGCAACCTCTATACGCAATGGCACACAGTATTTCGCCCGCATCGACCAGGGCTTCAAGAATGACCGCATCTACGTCAGCCTTTTTCGCACCTTGCTTTTGACTGGAGCTCCGTCGGCGATGCCACAGTTTTCTGCTTTGAACAATACCTGGCAGGTGGCGGGCCAGGTTGCCTGGACGCATACCTTTTCTCCCTACTGGCTGAATGAATTCACCGCGGGGCAGAGCAGGGTGGAGGGTGTGTTGGGCAGCGGAGCCAAGGACTACACCGTGCCTTCGATATCCGTGAATGGGATCAATGTGGATTCAGGGCAGGCTTACGGTGTGGGCTTTGCCCAAGGCGATTTCATACAACACAACTATCACTGGCGCGACGTCCTGACCCACGTGAAAGGCACGCATACTCTGAAGTTCGGTTATGAAGGTTGGTATGGAGACGACGTCGAGCCCTTCCAAGGCCCCTGGTCCCAGCCAAAGTTCGCCTTCGACAACCTTTTGAAGCTGGCGCAAGATACACCCAACAACATGAACGGAGTGATGTACAACCCCGCGACCGGCCAGCAGCAATTGTGGAATTGGGATGCAGCGTCCAGAACGTTTGGACTCTTTGTGGAAGATACCTGGAAGGCCAGGAAAAACCTGACCCTGACTCTGGGCCTACGTTATGACGACAGCGGGAACCCTTGGTCGAAGAGTGATTCAACGGTCTTCGGCAACTTTTACCTGGGGACCGGCACCACGCAACAAGAGCAGATCGCCAATGGCTATGCTAAGGCAACGCACAACGCCTTGCTGCACTCGGTTAATAATCTGTTCAGCCCAAGAGTCGGCGTCGCTTGGGATCCCAACGGAAATGGCAATTGGGTAGTACGCGGCGGATTCGGCGTTTACAACAACTGGCTGACGCAGGCTAACGTGCAAGAAGAATTCCGGGGCAGCCCACCGGGACTGGTTTTGCCTACGTTTTTCGGCAATGATGCTAAGTCGGCATTCGTCCTCGGCACCGGCGATAAGCCACCATTCGGATTTACATTCCCGACTTTCCCTGGCGGGCTTAACGCGCAGGGTGGCGTGGTCGGTACCAATTTCTCCATCGGTGGCATCAATCCGCTTTTGAAGTCACCCAAGGCAAATATTTGGGCAGTAACGCTGGAGCGAAAACTCGGCAACAACTTCGCGGCCAGCGTCGGCTACAACGGATCTCACTCCTACGATATCGTCGCCAATGGCAACTCGATCGGCAACGTGTCTTATGGCGTCGACATAAATGTGCTGCCCGGCGATCTGATCGCCAACGACAGCACCGCCCCTTCACGACTCAATCACAGCTTCGGAGCGATCACCTACGCCGACAACGACCGCTATGGCAACTACCAGGCTGTGTTCTTTGGCGTCAAAGGCCACTTTTCGCGCGGGTTTGTTGACGCTTCCTATACACGCTCAAGTTCGAAAGATGACGGGCTTGCCTACCCCACGCCCTTCGATCCTGCTCGTTATTACGGACCATCCATTTTCGATGTGCCTAACCGCTTCTCTCTCAGCTTTAACTATTCATTCAAGGGATTGAATGGCGGATCGGGGTTTGTCGGCAGGGCAACCGGCGGGTGGGGCCTTAGCGGGACCAGCATCTTCCAATCTGGTTATCCGTTGACCGCCTCCAATTTCAACGGCTATCAACCGGTATGCACCGATCCCGCAGCCCCGTGTCCGTCTCCGACGAACCACGCGGTGGGGTACGCGGCCGGCAGCGGCGACTACAACGCGGACGGGAACAATCTCGATTACCCGGATGCGAGCAGTTATAGCCAGTTAACCGACAACAAGGCCTGGCTCACCGGGGCAATCCCCAAGAGCAACTTTGCGGTGCCTGCTTTTGGCCAGGGAGGCAACGAGAAACCCATGCAGTTCCGCGGGCCGAACTTCATTGAAACCAGCATCAACGTTTATAAGGACACGCGCATTACGGAACGGGTCAATTTCCAGATCCGGTTTGAAATCTTTAACCTGTTCAACCGGGCTAATTTTGTGGACTTGGGCGGCGCCGGCATCGACATGAATTTCCCAGATGGGAATTTCGGACAAGCCCGAGGTTCGCACGAGCCTAGATTCTGGCAGCTAGGAGGCAAGATCTCTTTCTAGTTCTCTCTCTTTTTCACACCAACTGAATGGCCCCGCTGCAAGTCAGCGGGGCTTCTTTCGTTTAGTATGTGGTTCGCAGCGCCATGACGTGCACAGTTTCCCGAAGATTTCTTTCCATTGCAGTTTTGATGCTGCTCGCATTCTCTGGATTCTCCCAGAGTGCAGATAATGTAGTCGCCCAAATTCAGGCGGAACTCCAGAGCCACAATTCCACCCGGGCATTAGAGTTGGTCCACACCGCCTTGCAGAAATCTCCGGGTGATCCGCGTTTGTGGACGTTGCAAGGCGCCATCTACTCCGCCCAGGGCAACAAGAAGGATGCTCTGGATTCCTTTCATCATGCACTAAAGATCGCACCGGACGCCATTCCCGCTTTGCATGGCGCAGCCCAAATCGAATACGAGGCGAGCAGCGCCGCGGCAATCCCACTGCTGCAGCACCTGCTGCGGTTACAACCGCAAGACGCAACCACTCACGGCATGCTGGCAATCGTTGCGTACCAGCGAGGAGACTGTCCGCTTGCTACAGCTCACTTCGAGAAGGCGGGAGCGTTATTCGATTCGCAACTCGAGGGACTTCATGCCTACGCAACCTGCCTGATGCGGCTAAAAGAATTCGATCGCGCGGCGCAAGCGCTGCAGCGGGCATTGTTGCTAAGCCCGAATGATTCCCGGGAACGCCAGGTCTTGGCGGCTGTCCAACTAAGGAGTGGCCAGCCACAGCAGGCACTCTCGACGTTAGGACCTCTACTGCAAGCCAAACCGGATTCGCAGACCCTGGAGTTGGCGGCGACGGCCCACGAAGACGCACGTAATACTCCGGAAGCCGTCAAGCTTTTACAGCAGGCGATCTTGCTGGATCCGCACAATGTAAATCTGTACGTGGACTTTGCGTTAATGTCGGCGGCCCACCAATCCAATGACGTCGGCATCAATGTCGTGAGCGACGGCATCACACAAGAACCCAATGCTTCGGCGCTCTATCTGGCGCGAGGAGTTTTGTACGCACAACTCGACCAGTATGACAAAGCGCAGGCTGACTTCGAAAAAGCCAACGATCTGGATCCCAGCCAATCATTGAGTATCGCTGCGCAAGGACTGGCGGCGATGCAGAAAAACGATTTGGACCAGGCGCTGGCATCGGTTCAGGAGCGATTAGCAAGAAGGCCGAACGACCCCGCGTTGCTCTATCTGCAAGCAGACATTCTTGCCCAGAAGGGATTTGGGCCAGGCTCTCCGGAATTTGCAACCGCGATGCGTTCCGCCAAGAAGGCCGTTTCGTTACAATCCACCCTTGGCCCGGCCCATGATGTGCTTGCCAAACTCTATTTACGATCCGGAGACTACAGAGCAGCCGCGCAAGAATGCAGATTGGCGCTGAAGATCGACTCCGCTGACCAGAGCGCCATTTACCGACTGATTCAAGCTCTGCGGAAGGTGGGTGACAATCAGGAAACGTCCGAGTTGGTGAAGCGGCTGGCCGAACTTCGGCGGGAGAGCGCCCGCGAAGAAAGTGAACGCAACCGCTTCCGCCTGGCCGATGATAGCCAGCCTTAGAAAAACGATAAAATTCTGATAGCCTTTGGCTTTTCTTGCGTCTAAACCTTTTATAGGTCTTTAAGGAAGCATCTATGCTCCTTCCCCGTTCGGCCCCGGTCTTCGCAGCCGCAGCTCTTGGCCTGGCATTCAGCGCAACCTTCTCTGCGGGAATGACGAGCGATATCCCGCAAAATTGCGCGGTCACTCTGCCCTCCGAATCAATTTCCGATCCCATTCCTGCCAACCGCATGGGAATTGCGTCCGATGGCAAGGTTTGGGCCTATGGCACGAAAAAGCTCTGGACTCTGTTGCCGGTCGACGGCGTTTGGCGCGGACTGAAGCCCCGCCAACCGGGCGACTTCGCTTACAGCAACAAGCTTCCCTGGGGTGGATATTTCAGGGATGACGACGGGCCACTGACCGTGACCGGGAAAAGGCTGGACGGCCCGGCGCCTGCTTTCGTCAACACCGAGGAGATTGGCGGATTCCCCGACGGCGACGAGCACGCCGCGATCATGGGCGGCATCGACATTCCGTTGTTCGGATGCTGGCAGATCACCGGACACTACACCGATCAGGATCTCACATTCACAGTTTGGGTGATGCCGCTTCCCGAAGAGGAAGCTTCGCTTCTCCCGGTTGCGCAGGAACAACCTTCTGCGTGGAACATGCCGCCGCGGCGCATTCATGTAGATGGTGCGGAAGAAGCAAAGTCATTGGTTTATCGAGTGATCCCGGAAATTCCTCACGAAGCTCAGGTAGCGAATATTTCGGGCACCGTGGTGCTTCACGGAGTAATCGGTACAGACGGAAGGGTGCACGAATTAAAGTACGGGTCCGGACCGCAACTGCTGGCGCAGGCCGCGATCGAGGCGGTTACCTGGTGGGAATACAGAATTAGCGGGGCACCACCGGTAGAAATCGAGACGACCATTGAGGTTGCGTTCCCACCTCTGGACTAAGAGTGTTTGGGCATGAATAGGCAGACTCACCGGGGACGCTGGCAACAGCGTTTTCTTCTACTGGCAGCCCTCCACATATTGAATTGACTGAAACTTGCCCGCGTAGAAGCGTTCGACCTTTCCTTTTTCGGTTTCGAACCTAATTCCGTACCAGCCTGAAGGCGACTTGATGGTCAAGTAGTGACCGTCCGTGTAATGGTGCGGTCCAATCTGAAGGGCGCTACCGTAAATTTGCTTCACCCGTTCCTCAGAGTCACCGACGTGCACCCCTTTGGAAGTCGCGGGACCGGAAGCGTTCACATCGACTCGCGCACGCTGCCCATCTTCGATCATGAACAAGACGTGCGGGTGCCCTTTGGATTTGACGTAGAAACATCCCTGGTCGCCTTTGTTTTTCGGCATCCTGAACTTTTCAGGGAGAACAGTATTCAGCTTCGCCAAGCTCATACCAATCTTGACCGGTCTGGCCCCGTCTTGACAGACAATCCAAGCGTCACGAGCAAAAGCAGCGCTGATGCTAAAAATCACCAGAAATCCCGACATCACTAGCTTGCGTGAGATCATCGACAGCATTCTATTTAGCTCGCAATCTCTACTTCGACTGCGGCTCGGATTGCTGAGCATCCGGCTCGTACAATCGGTAGCGGCTCTCCGAAGCTTCTTTTTGTTTGGATTGCTCGCGGGCGGCGGCGAGACGTTTAGTGAGAGCTGGAAGTTCACCCTCGGGATCTTTGGTGCGGCGCAATCCTTGCATCAGGTGGTACAGCGCGACCTCGTCGGACGGGTCGTAGCGGATCGCTTCCCGACTTTGTTCGATGGCCTTATCGACCTGGCCTGATTTGAGGTAGAGACTCCCCATAACGTTGCGCGCCAAGGTGAAGTCGGGTTTCAACTGCACCGCGCGCGACGCTGATGCCACGGCAGCCTTAAATGCTTCGGAACCCGCGGGTGCTCCATTTCGCGAAATAATTTCGGCTTTCAGGTAATGCAGGAAGGAATCGTTGGGATGCTGAGCTAGCTGCGCTTCCACCGTCTTCAGGGCCTGGTCAAGCTTGCTCTCCTGCATCTGCGCCAATCCCTGGGCAAGAGATGCCGAGGCTTGCGAAGGGTCCAGCTTGTGGGCAGCCTCAAAGTCAGCTCCGCCCTTGTCGTACTGCCCGAGTTGTATGTACAGGATTCCCCGGGCGACGTATAACTCTGCCGATTTTGGAAGTTCCTTGAGCCCGGCGTCGATGACGTCAATGCCGACCTGGTAAGAATTGTGATTGTAGGACAACGTGGCAAAATCCAGGTAATACTTTGCATTGGCCGGATTCGCCAGTATTGCCTGCCGTAGCGTTTCCACGGCGTGAGGAGTATCGCCCACCTTCTCGTAAGCTTCAGAGGCCAGAGCGAGGACGTCGGCATCCGGTGAATCATGCGCCATCAAAGGCTGCAGCGTTGCCAAAGCGTTTTGGCTTTGGTCTGCCTCCAACTGAGCAACCGCAAGGTTGTAGGGTGCGTGCGGGTCGTTGGGGGTAATTGAAGCTAGCTTTTCGAAGATGGAAACTGCTTCCCCGGCGCGTCGCAGGCGCATCAGGCAAGCGCCGTAGCCTCGTAACGCTGCTGGCTGCGCCGCGACCGCCGACTCACTCTCATGGAAGTGCTTTACCGCGGTCGCACAATCATGCGCCTGGTATGCCATTGCCGCCAACATGGCGTGGCTGGTTTCATTTTTCGGATCTATCGCCAGGATTCGATTTAGCAGCGCTATCGCTCGTTTGCTCTTGGCCTCATATTCCAATTGAGCCGCACCTTCCAGCGCGGCCAGATTGTTGGGGGAGAGTGTCAGTGCGGCGTTGTAGGCGTCAAGCGCCTCCTTTTGCTTACCTGTTTGTGATAAGGCGAGGCCTTCCAGCGTCAGAAGTTTGGCATCTTTAGGAGATTGCTGAAGGGCGGCGTGAATGAGTTCGATTGCCTGCTCGAACTGGCCGCCACGCAGTGCAGACTCGATGCCGGCAGAGTTAGAAACCTGCGCGAGTGTCCCAGCGGGAAACAGAAAGACCACAATACCGACAAGTAGAAATAGGAACCCGGGGCGGAAATCGCTCATCATGCGTTGACTTGTACTCACTGGGGCAAATGATTCTAGAATTTAACTTCCACCGGACCTCCATCAAACTCCACGGTTTGAAATTTTTCCTGCAGTCTTATTTCAAGCTTGCGGCGGAGTGACGGTAGCATTCGCGATCCCGGCTCCAATTGCATTGTCAGTGTCCGGCTCTCGTCATTCCATTTCATCTTCGTGCCTGTCCACTCACCTCTTCTGTAGTTGAATGACTTGCCATCGTCTTCATACAACAGGAACGACGCGTCGGAACCGGGATAGATCGAGATCGAAACCGGCTGGTCAATTTTCTCGTCGACATATTGTTTCACGGGCCCCAGTGGCAGAATTGCTCCTGCCCTCACAAAGAGCGGCATGGTTTCCAAATCGACAGCGCGGCTGAGGTCGCGGCCACCTGTAATCCGTTCACCGCTCCAAAAGTCAAACCAATCTCCTTGCGGTAGATAAACTTTTCGCGAAGTTACGTCCTTCTCAACCACCGGCGCCACCAGGATATTTTCTCCCCAAAGATACTGGTTGTCGCAGGCCACAGCCTTCGGATCTTCCGGATAGTGGAGCCACAGCGCGCGAAGTATGGGCATACCGGTAGTGGCGCATTGATGTACGGCGCTATAGAGGTAAGGGAGAAGCCGGTAGCGCAGTTCGAGATATTTGCGGCAGATCGGCTCGACCTCAGGATTATGCAGTTGGTTCGCCTCTGGAATCGCGCCTTGCTTGTAGCTGCTGATCTCGACCGGACCGGGATCGCCGGTGTTCCATCCCCAGGGCAGCCGCAGTTTCCAAGTGCGTCCGTGGCAACGAAAGAGTGGACAGAACGCGCCGAACTGAAACCAGCGCAAATAGAGTTCGGCAGTGAATTCGTCGGTCGGAACAAAACCCCCAATATCCGTACCCCAGAACGGAATACCGGTCAACGCGGAATTAATGGCGATCGGCACCTGCGTCTTCAGGGTCTCCCATCGCGAGTCCACGTCGCCCGACCATAAGAATGATCCGTAACGCTGCATACCGGCATAGCCATTGCGATGAAGAGCAAAAGGGCGTTCATTGGGGCGGTCGATCTGCGGGCCGTCCCAGTACATCCGGTTTCTCACCAGACGCGAAGGAATGTCCAAGGGATCGCCTTCGTCCGGCCACCAGCCATCGACGCCCATAGAGAAATCTTTGCGATGCATATCCCAATGGCAACTGGCGCTCTGCTCGTCGAATCGAGAAAGGTCGCATGGTTCGTGGACGGTGCCGCGGAGTTTGTCGGAGAGGATTACCGCGTGCAACGCAACGCGGAAATTGTCTTCGTGGAGTTGCTCGATGATTCCTTTCGGATCGGGAAACACACGCGAGTTCCAGGCGAACGATCCATTTTCAGTATTCCATCCCGACGGGCAAAATCCCGTGCCCAGATAGATCATGGTGTCGCAAGGGAGTTTTTTCTCACGGAATGTTCTGGCCTCTTCTAGAACTTCTTCCCGGCTGGCCAAGGTACGGTGCGATTGCTGATATCCGAAGCTCCATAGGGGAGGCTTTTCCGCGAATCCGGTGAGCCGCGCATACTCAGCCATAATGATTTTCGGGTCCCTAGCGGCAACCACGAGAATATCGAGTGGCAATGGATCGCCGAAGGGCCGGAATTTGCTTTCTGTGCCGGAGAAATCGAAACTGCCGTACGGCTGATGAAAGAAGAGCGCCCATCCTGACGTACCGATGATCCAAGGAACCGGCACCCGTCCGCCGTGGGTTGCCAGGCGATAGCCGCCTTGTCCGCTACGCATGGCGTCGATCGAACCTCGGCGGTCGAATTGAGGGCCGCCTTCTCCCAATCCGAGCAGGGGTGTGTTACCGGTGGTAAATGAAACGGTTCCCTTCTGTTCATCGACCAGGATTCGCTGAATGATTTCTCCTTTCGAAGTACTTACCGCGAAGATCAGCGGATCGCGAGAGACGCTGACCAAAAGATCTCCAGCTCGAACGGATTGAGAGGCGTTACGTATCTTGGTGGCGGGGACCCCCCATAAACTTCTGGTCAGCGATCCATCGTTGGGAATGGTTCCAACCTTCCCATGATCGATCGCAAGCACGCTCAACCGCACGGTATGGGCGCTGACGGAACTGACCTGAATCTCAATTCCCTTGGCGCCGAATCCCAACGCACTCACATTCTGGGACACAAGCAGGCCTGCGGACGCCGCGCTCATGGTGCGCAACATCTGCCTGCGGCTGTATGACTTTTTCATGGCAATGTCCTTGGTGGCCGATTAGTTCCCTGTGAGATCAGTGCCCTCGCGGATTTTCACGATTCGGTTCCCTGTCACATTGGGAAGATGTTGCACCAAACCACTGGGCCAGCGAATTTCAATGTCATCGGCTTTAGCGGTAGACGCGAGGCCAAAGTGCAGACGCAAATCGCTTTGCGAGACGTACCCGCCGCCGCTACGGACTTCTTCGGTCTGCTGATGTTTGCCGGTTCGTACGGTCACACGCGCCCCGATGGCGTCGCGATTCGACTTGGTGCCTTGCAGATCGAGCAATATCCAGTTGCTGTGATCGCCGTTGTTTTTGAGAAGGCTGGGGCGATCATGGCTGTTGTTCACCAGGATCTCGACGTTACCGTCATTGTCGAAGTCCGCCGCAGCCACACCATGGCTGTTAAAGGGAATGCTGATGCCAGGCCCCGAAGTCATGGAGATATCGCGAAACTTGCCGTCATGCTCGTTCCAGTAGAGCAGCTTGCGCTCGCGAAAAGTATTGTTCAGACCCTTGGTGTCGACTTCTGGATAAACGTGCCCGTTGGCCATGAATATGTCAGGCCATCCATCGTTGTCGATGTCCAAAAACACCGTTCCCCAGCCCAGGAACTGACTATTTTTCCCCAGTCCAGCTTCAAGAGTCACGTCAGAAAAGGATCCATCGCGGTTGTTGTGATAGAGCGTGGGAGTGTCGTCAGAGAAATTTGTCTTAATGATGTCCAGCCATCCATCGCCATCGTAGTCGACCGCATGAGCGCCCATACCAGCTTGTTCCCGGCCATCATCGTTGAAGGCAACGCCCGAGAGCACGCCGGTTTCCGTGAAAGTGCCGTCGTGATTATTGTGGAAGAACAGACTCGGGGTGGAATCGCAGGCTACAAAAACATCCGGCCAGCCATCGTTATCGAAATCTCCGGTCAGCACGGTGAAGCAATAGTAGGCGGCGGTTTTGGCCACGCCTGATTTCTCCGTTACGTCGGTAAAAGTCCCGTCGCCGTTGTTGTGGTAGAGCTGGCTGTAGGTTCCCTTCAACCCGCGAGGACCGCACATCACCGGCATACCTTTCCATTGGCAAAAGGTGCCACTCCCTGGCGTTGGCGTCCGTTCCAGATCGAGGTCGACGTAGTGGGAAATGAATAGGTCGAGGCGGCCGTCGCGGTCGTAGTCAACAAACGCACATCCCGTTGACCACTTCACTCCGTCTTCCCGGAGACCGGTTTTCTTGGTGACGTCAAGAAAGGTTCCATCGCCGTTATTTCGTAGAAGGATATTGTGTCCCCAAAAGGTCACGAATAAGTCGCGCGAACCATCGTTGTCGTAGTCGCCTGCACAGACCCCCTGGCCCCAGCCTTTAAGTCCGGCGCCGGATTTGTTGGTGACATCAGTGAATGTGCCATCGTGATTATTGTGGTAGAGATGGCTGGTTGGCTCTTGACCCTCTGGAAAGCCTTCCAAACGAGTGCCATTCACCAGAAATGCGTCAGGCCATCCGTCGTTGTCGAGGTCAACGAAAGCCGCGCCGCTTCCGGTGGTCTCAATAATGTATTTCTTACTCTTGTCGCCGCCGTCTTCGGTTTTGGCCGTAAGTCCGGCAGATTCAGCCAAGTCGACGAAGTTAACCTTTGGCGCCAAAACCGTGGCAGGCGCTGGCTTTACCTTGGGTGCACCCTGCTGGGCGATCAGGTTTGCGGTGACCATTAAGAAAACAGAAAATGTGCGGAAGCCCATATGCGCTGAATGCGAGTGGTCAACTTTTTCAAGCGAGGCCCGGTAGAGACCGCGTCGAAAAGCGATCGGTTAACATTTTCCCGAATGCTCCTCAACCCCAGTGAAAGAAGGATTTTCCTCCCGCCCTGGCAGCCAGAAAAAATCTTATAAAACCCTCGAAATTGATGCGATCTTTGCATACTATATCGAGGTTGCGAGGAAGACTAGCCTTTTGAGCAAGCGTTTACCGCACATTTCCCGCCCTTCGGAAGGGACCACAAAATGAGCTCGACCAACGACGTTTCCCGCCGGCAATTCATTTCTACCGTAGCCTCAACAGCAGCCATCTCATATATCGCCCGGCCCGTGCTGTCTTTTGGGGCGTTTCAAGGCTCTGACTCGGTTGGCAACCTTCCGTGGAAAGACCAGGGCGTTCTAAATTTAGTCAATTCGCCCTTTGCCAAATTGCATAGCGTGCCGGTACGGGCGGTGACAATCGAAGAGGGCTTCTGGTCGCAACGGCGCAAGACAAATGTGAAGAGCAGCATTCCTTCGATGCGCAAGGAATTGGAAGAGCATGGCCGCATGGACAACTATCGGCGGCTGGTGGGGAAAAGTTCCGAGCCGCAGAAGGGTCCTTACTATTCAGACTCGGATATTTACAAGTGGATCGATGCCGTGGGATGGGAGCTGCAATCCGGTGACCGGCCGGAGTTGCGCCGTGTAGCTGATTCCATGATCCGTGAGGTCGTCGCTATCCAGGAGCCCAGCGGGTATCTCAATACCTACTTTGTTGACGACAAAAAGTCGCAGCGCATGGAGCCGCACATTCAGGAAGTGGGCCACGAGCTTTACTGCCTGGGACACATGATTCAGGGAGCCGTCGCGTATTACCGCGCAACAGGCGATTCCACTCTACTCGATGCCGGAGCAAAATTTGTCGACGGATTCGTTATTCCAAATTATGGTCCGGATGCGAACAAGAAGCCGATCATTTCAGGCCATCCTGAAATCGAAATGGCGCTGATCGAACTCTATCGAACCACCGGAAAGCGTCAATACGTTGAACTGGCGGGATACATTCTTCATGGGGATGAGCGGGCGACGATTAAGCCGCGCGCCATTGTTTACATGAATTGCGGGATCCCGTTTACGACCCGAACCAAGCTCGAAGGCCATGCCGTACGTGCAATGTACGCCTGCTGCGGCGCAACCGATTACTATCTCGAAACCGGCGATCCCGCATATTGGAAGGCGCTCAACACTCTTTGGGACGATCTCTCAAAACGGCAGATGTATGTCACCGGCGGCGTGGGTGCGCGGAGTGAAGGGGAGGCTTTCGGTGAGCCTTACGAGCTGCCCAACGCGGAAGCGTATGGCGAAAGCTGCGCCGCCATCGGAAATATGATGTGGAACTGGCGCATGCTGGCCGCCAGCGGAGAAGCACGCTTCACCGATGTGATCGAGCGCGCGCTTTATAACGGCATCAACTCGGGCATGTCGCTGGACGGAATCACGTATTGCTACCGCAATCCCCTGGCGTTCAATGCGTCGGCTGAAGACAAAATTCGCAACCCCTGGTATGACACAACCTGCTGCCCGCCAAATCTGGAGCGCACATTCTCCTCTCTACCCGGATACTTCTACAGCACCAGCAAAGAAGGGATTTATGTTCACTTGTATGACAATTCAACTCTGGATTGGCATCTCGAGGACCAGACTCCCCTGAAAATCGAGCAGAAGACAAAATATCCCTGGGATGGGGATGTACGCCTCGCGGTGTCGGTCGCCGGGGCTAAAGAGTTCACCCTCTATTTGAGAATTCCGGGATGGGCCCGGACCGCGAAGGTGGCGGTGAACGGGAAGAGCGTCAGCGGCGCACAACCTGGGCAGTATTTGCCTATCCATCGCGAGTGGAAATCTGGGGACAGCGTTACCCTCAGCATGCCGCTCACAACTGAACTGCTTGCCGCGAACCCTAGAGTGGCGGAAAACACTGGACGCGTGGCCATCCAGCGTGGACCCATCGTGTATTGCATGGAGGAGTTAGACCAGGCGAGCGGGACCGAAGCCGCCGACGTCTCCATTGCGCTGGGCGGAAAACAGAAAGACTTCCAAGTGGAACACATGCCCGAAATGCTCGACGGAGTCACCGTCCTTCGTCACCCGGCGGCCATCGCCGAGGTTCCGTCAGCCGAGCAAGCGCTTTATGGGCCCGCCAACCCCGCGGCAATGAGGACGCGACCGGGCGAACTGACCCTGATTCCTTACTATGCATGGGCAAATCGCAAGCCCACGCCTATGCAGGTATGGATTCCGGTTCGCAGCTGAGTTCGGCAAGAAAGCGATTTGTTTAACGTTGGAACCGTGGAAATCGTTTGCCAGTTTGTTACTCAGACAACCGATTTAACCCGAGACCGGTACTTTTCGCCAGAGGTCCGGCCAGCCGTTAGGTTTCTTGAATTTCTTGTTCTGTCTCCCAGAAAAGAACTGGGATCCCGTCGACCGGGAGCGCTACCTGACGATAGTTCATCATGGGCGAGGTATAACTTCGCCGACGGCATATTTCCCGCGCCGCTTCATGAACATCCGTAACTTGCTGTAGGCAAATAGGCTTACGACTGTCATCGTGAGGGTCATATCGACATTAGTTTCGCGATTTGTTGAGATATGTCGGTTTAATCTCCTGGTAGCGGGTGAAGCAGCAGTGCTCGATCCTATAAAATCTGCCCGTGGTCCTCTACAGCTGTCAATAATATAAAACCACTAGATTCTCCTTGACAAAATCGCAAGAACTGAGTTATTTTCGCGGCCACTCGTGGGGAAGCGTTTACTCAACTGATTTAGCCCGGGGCGTAGAGCGAATTAGCTGAGACAGCTTATCGGGAGGCGTTACGATGAAATCCTACCGTGTAGTGGGCGCTGTTGTTGTACTTACCCTTTTTTGTCTGACCAGCCTTCTTCAGGCCCAGCGATCTGACCGCGGAATCATAACCGGCATCATCACTGATCCCAGCGGATCTGCCGTCCAAGGCGCGACGGTCAAGGTCCGCAATGAAGGAACCGCCATCGACACCGTTCTTACCACCAACGATGCTGGCGCATATACCACGCCGCCCCTAGTGCTTGGAACTTATTCGGTGATCGTCGATCACGAGGGATTTAAGACCACAGTCAATTCCGGTATCGCGCTGCAGGGCGCAGAAACCATCCGCCAGGACATCTCTCTAAAAGTCGGCTCGGTTAGTGAATCGGTGGAGGTAAAATCCGAGGCTGATCAACTTAACGTTACCACTCCCGACGTGAGCCACACCGTTGACGAAAAGTATTACAAGGATCTGCCGACTATTACTGCAGCCGACGTGCGTCTTGCGGAGGCTGTGCTTCAGATGCAGCCTGGATACCTGCCGATGAAACCGAATGGCGATCCCATGTTCCGCGGCAGCCAGTTCAACTCGCGCATCAACGGCGGCCAGACCATGGCGACGGAGAACTTTTTCGACGGCGCGGCATTCGGTTACGCCGTCGGCCACCAGCAGAGCCAGGAGAGCGCGCCTCCGATTGAAAGCATCCAGGAAGTCAAGGTCATCACAACTACCTATTCGGCGCAGTATGGCCATACCAGCGGCGGATTCATCGAGTACACATCGAAGGCCGGCACCAACAAGTTGCACGGCACTGCCTATGAATTCTTCGCGAACGATGCGCTAAATGCCCGCGGGTATTTCGACACAGACTGCGATGCATCGGGACATTGCACACCCCGCGCCAAGACGCCGCTACGCAACAATAGCTTCGGATTTACTGCCGGCGGTCCGGTCGTCATTCCGCACGTCTATAACGGACATAACAAGACGTTCTTCTTTACCAACTTTGATTGGACACGTTTGCGCTCTGGCGTTCTGCCAGGATTTGGCAACACGACGCCGACCGATGCATTTAAGGCTGGAGATTTTAGCGCTTGGCCTGACCAGATTTATAACCCCTACAGTACGTCAGCCACAGGAACTCCCACGCGCGATCCGTTCATGTGCGACGGCGCAGGTGCTCCGATTACGCCAAACCTGACTCCGGGACCGGGCTTCGGAACACAAACTGGTGGCACGCCTTGCAATAAGCTTCCGCCTCAACTTATCAGCACGGTGGCATCCAGAGTTGCAGGCCTCATGGTGCATCCTGATAGAGCCGGATTTAACAATAACGTTGCGGGAAATCCGGCGGGCGACCAGACATGGCTTCTGAACGCTCGCACCATAGAGTTTCGTCTCGATCACGCGTTCACACCCAATTTCAGAATGAGCGAGAGTTATTACTGGGGCCATCGGCCCTCCATTCGCAACTGCGGGGAAGTAGGCGGCTGTACCACCCAATTCAGCGGGGAAACCGAACCGCAGAAGAACACAAATTATTACGGTAACGGCTTTTACCAGCGCATCAGCACCCACCATACGCATACTCAGTTTGACTGGATTATCAAACCTAACCTTCTCAATCACACCACGATTGCGTGGGACCGCTGGTTCATGGGCGGGAACCCGTTGTCAGCGGGTGCCGGATGGCCAGGGATTCTCTGGTCAGGAACGCCGGGCGAATCAAATTCGCTTGGAACCGGAGGGCTTCTCGATCAAACTGCCGGACCGCCACTCTTGGACTTCGCGGGCAACATCCCCTACAACTCGATTGGCCAGTATGGCTGGGGAAACTTCGGATTTCTCACCAACAATCGCTGGCAGTTCTCGGACGACCTGTCTTGGGTCAAGGGGAAGCACACGATCAAAGTTGGCTTTGAATATCGTTGGCATCAATTTCCATTCTCCGGTTGGGCAACCGGCAATCAAGCTGGAGAATTTCGTTTTGACCGGCGAGAAACGGCCGGCTACGACAACACAGGCAATATCATTCCCAACAGCGGCGAATCCTTCGCATCCTTCTTGCTAGGCCAAGTGGATTCCTCTACCCAGACCATTCCATTTCATCCGATGTTCTATGAAGCCTATACGGCTCCCTGGATCAACGATGAATATAAGGTCACCAACCGCTTAACCTTGACTCTCGGACTTCGTTTCGACTACCAGTTTGCTCGCACCGAAACACAAGACCGGTATTCCAGCTTCGATCCCACTACACCAAATCCTGGCGCCGGCGATTTGCCGGGTGCGATGCTTTTTGCCGGCAAGGGAGCTGGCCGTACGGGAGGACGTACGTTCGAGGAACCTGACCACGATGCGTGGGGACCGCGGCTTGGCTTTGCCTACCGGCTTCAGGACAAAACCGCCATCCGTGGCGGCTATGGCATGTATTACTCGGGTATTTCGTTCGATCAATTTATCGGACAGCCGACCATCGGTTACCAGTCAAACCCAACCGTTCCGAACATATCAAACGGACGCTTTGCAGCGTTTTCGTTGGATCAAGGATTTCCGGCGAATAACCCTGCCTGCGCAAATACAAATTGTGTCAATCTTCCTCCCTTTGTCGATCCGGCGTTTGCCAACAATACCGCACCCATTGCGGTTGCCAAGAATGGCTTGACGCTTCCACGTTACCAAAACTGGTCGCTCACCCTGGAACGTGAGCTCACCAACAACATGGTATTAGACGTTTCCTACATCGCTAACCGGGGGACCCGACTGACGGCAGATTGGCAAAAGATGGGGGTTCTGGCCAATATGAACCCTTCCAGCATCTTGCAGACTTACACTCTTGATCAACTGCAGGGTAGTCCGGCGACACTTCCGTACCCCGGTTTCACCGGAAACTTGGCACAATCCCTTAGGAAGTATCCGCAATACCAAAACATCCTGTGGCGAGATGTGCCGATCGGGAGCAGCATGTACAACGCTCTCGAAGTCGTGCTGGAAAAGCGGTTCTCCCAGGGACTCCAGTTCCGAGTTGCTTACACTTACTCTCGGCTCCATAACGACGGATCGGAAAGCGGACAAGGCGGAGATGCGGGAGCGAACGGAGCTGTCCAAGATCCATCGTGCCCGCACGTGTGCGAATGGGGCCTTAGCCGCGACGACACCCCTCATGTCTTCCTGGTCGCATACACTTGGGAAGTACCAGGAGCCAAGAAATTTAAGGGTCCGGCGGGTTTCCTGCTAGGTGGCTGGAATCTGAGCGGAATTCTGCGTTACGAGAGTGGCCGGCCTCTGAACATCACCATGGACAATCCTCTTGGCGGGCTATTGTTCAACGGCCAAAGAAGGCCAAATCGGGTGAAGGGTGTGAACGCAGTGACGCGGGACAACTTTAATCCCAACGATCCGACTCAACGGTACTTCAACGCTGGTGCGTGGGAAGATCCCGGGGTAGATCCAGACACGAAAAACCCATTGTTCGGCGACGCGCCCCGCCGCGATGGTTCCGTGCGAGCTTTCCCGACATATAATGAAGACTTGAGCGTGTTCAAGGTCTTTCCCTTGAAAGAGCAATTTAACTTGCGGTTTGAGGCGCAATTCGGAAACATCTTCAACCGTACAGACTTTTGCGACCCCAACACTTTCTTTGGTCCATCGAGCTTTGGGACGGTCAACACTCAATGCAACCAACCACGTTCCATTCAGTTTGGCTTGAGGCTCAATTACTAGTAAAAATAAGAAGCAGGCCCCGCTTCCCGCAAATGCGGGGCCTCTGCGGTTTTCGGTGATCGATTGTCGTAACGGGAACAGGAGTGGCCGGTTCGAAAGAGTGTGGGCAATCTTTCTTTTGGTTAGCCTGCTATTCGGCGTTTCAAGCGTTCTACGTGCCGGCTCCCGCGAATCTCTCCAAAAGGCAGCCGAACTGGTACAGCAGGGGCGTCTGCAAGAAGCGGACCAACAGGCCCATCTCGCTCTCAACGATCCAGCTACGCGGGCGGTTGCCTATTCCGTGCTGGGGACCATCCGCTTCCAGCAGAAGCGTCTTGCAGAGAGCGTCAATTTTCTTCAGCAGGCCATTCGGCTGGAGCCCAATCTCCTAGGCGCTCGGCTCAGTCTTGCCGAGGTCTACGCACTCCAGAATAAGCCGGCATTGGCTCTGGACCTTTACCAGAAGGTTTTAGAGGTTGATCCCTCAAACGCCGTCGCGCGCTTCGCCCTAGCCCGTTCAGAGCATGAGAAGGGGCACTATCAGCGGTCACTTGACTTGGTGCGGCCAATACTTCCGGCTCTGACGCAAGCTCCCGATGGGCTGTTACTGCTGGCAGGAGATTATCTCAATACCGGC
>Ga0105245_10000716_pt1 | contig 29866 bp, 25 predicted proteins | sample KBSM54metaG_FD_81523 | JGI IMG/M metagenome (GOLD analysis project Ga0105245, IMG submission 81523) | Miscanthus rhizosphere microbial communities from Kellogg Biological Station, Michigan, USA - KBS M5-4 metaG | ecosystem: Host-associated > Plants > Roots > Rhizosphere > Soil | place...
GCCTTCATCTGCAGCTCGCGGCCGACCTGCGGTCCGACGGTCTCCTGATTGAGGACGTCGAACGCGCCGGGGTAGGCGCGCTGATTGATCACCCGTGAATCGTTCGCCGTCACACCGGGGACCGAGCTGACCTGGCTCATGTTCGTGAAGAGGCCGAGCTCCGAGCGCTTGTTGATGATGTTCTGCGCCATGTCGGCGTAGTACTTCTTCGCCGCGTCGTTCGTTCCCCTGGCGTCGGGATCGGCGGTGAAGAGCAGGTCGAAGATGCGGTCGCGCCCGTGGTAATTGAGGTCGACCTTGTTCGGATCGGCCGACTCCGGATTGAGGTCCTTGACCAGCTTCGCCACCGTCGCGCCGGCGTAATCGCCTTCGCGGCCGAGCTGCGGGAGGCGGATCAGCGCGGAGTTCTCTTCCGGCTTGCCGTACTGCTGGATCGACGCGTCGCCGAGGTCGGCGCGCAGCTTGTCCATCGGAACCTTGTCCTTGAACTTCAGGACGATGTTCGCGCCGCCGGCGAAGTCGATACCCCAGTTGATGCCGTTCTTGAGATAGAACGCCGCGCCGACCAGGATCCAGACCAGCGAGAACACAACGGCGGCCATGCGCCATTTGATGAAGTCGTAGTTGGTGTTGACGAAAATCTGCATGGTTGTCTCCTAGGCCGGCACGGCCGGCAGCGCTTGTTGCCCAAGGCTCCTTCGGGACTGTCGCATGATGAACATTCCTGCCGAAGTCTCCTAGATGCTGATCGTGCTCGGCCGATCTTCCGGCTTGTACACGACGTCGAAGATCACGCGCGATACGAAGAACGCCGTGAACACCGACGCGAACAGACCGATGAGCAGCGTGACGGCGAATCCCTTGATGGGGCCCGTTCCGAACTGGAAGAGGAAGAGCGCCGAGATGATCGTCGTCATGTGCGTGTCGATGATGGTGCCGAAGGCGCGGGAGAAGCCCTGTTCGATCGCCGCGCGGACGGTCTTGCCGTCGCGCAGCTCCTCGCGGATGCGCTCGAACACGAGGACGTTCGAGTCGACGGCCATGCCGAGCGTGAGGATGATGCCGGCGATGCCGGGCAGCGTCAGCGTGGCCTTGAAGTACGCCATCATCCCGAGAAGGATGATCAGGTTCAGCAGCAGCGCGAGAACGGCGTTGATGCCGGCGCCGTGGTAGTAGAGAAGCACGGCGGCGATGAGGGCGATGAAGCCGATGAGCGACGCGAGCACGCCCTGGCGGATCGAATCGCGGCCGAGCGACGGACCGACGGTGCGCTCTTCCAGCGTGGTCAGGGACGCCGGCAGCGATCCGCTGCGGAGGACGAGCGCGAGGTCGGCGGCCTGCTGCTGCGTGAACTGGCCCTCGATGACGCCCTGGTCTTCGATCTTCGACTTGATGTTCGGGGCGGACATGACCTTGTTGTCGAGCACGATGGCCAGACGGCGGCCGACGTTCGCGCCGGTGAGCGCGCCGAACTTCCGCGCGCCGTCGGGCGTGAACGACATGCCGACGTTCGGTTGTCCGAGCTGCCCCTTCTGGACGCGCGCGCTCTTCAGATCGGTGCCGGTGACCGGAACGACCTTGCGGATGGCGTAGTACTCGACGCCGACCGGGCGTCCGAGCTCGTCCTCGCGGGTGCCGGGGAGGATGTCGACTTCGCTCTTCATGTTCTCCGGGACGCTGGCCAGCGTGGTGGCGGCGTCGGCGCCGGTCGATCCCTCGACCAGGCGGAACTGGAGAACGGCGGTGGTCTTGATGATGTCCTTCACGCGCGCCGGGTCGTCGACGCCGGGGAGCTGGATGACGATGCGGTTGCCGCTCTCCGGGGCGATGATCGGCTCGGTGACGCCGAGCGCGTCGACGCGGTTGCGGATCGTCTCGACGGCGTGCTCGATGGTGTCACGCTCGATCGCGGTGAGCGAAGCGGTCTTCATCTTGAACTGCAGCGCGCCCTCGGGCGTGCGGCTCACGTCGTACGCGCCGAGAAAGTCCTTGGCGATCTTCTCGTAGTCGGCGGTGCTGACACCCGCCGGCACGACGGCCAGGAAGGTCGAATCGTTCACCCGGCGCGTGGTCACGCTCGGGAGGTTCAGCTTCTGGGCCTGCGTCTTCAGCGTCTCGGCGGCCTGATCGGTTTCCAGGCGGACGGCGTCTCCGACGTTGACCCGCATCACAAGATGCGTCCCGCCCTTGAGGTCGAGGCCGCGCTTGATCGGCTCGGGATTGTTCGCCGTCGGGATGATGGCCACGATGAAGACCACCAGCACCGCCAGGATCAACACGACCTTCCAAATCACGTTTCTGTTCAAGATCTCCTCCGGAAAAAACAGAGCCGCGGCTTACTCCGCGTCGCCGGTGCTCTCGACACCGGAAACGGCAGAACGCGCGACTTTGACCTTTACATTCTCGGCAATCTTCAGGTAAACGACGTCGGCCTCAACACCCTGAATCGTTCCGTAAATCCCGCCGGTGGTGAGGACGCGATCGCCCTTTTTCAGCGAGTTCAGCATCTCCGCCTGCTTTCGCCGCTGCTTGTTCGCAGGAGCGATGACCAGGAAGTAGAAAACGAGTCCGATGGCCGCGATCGGCAGGACGTTGAAGAGGAAAGCGACGGTGTTGTTGCCGGCGCTTTGAAGCAGAGCAATCGTATGCATGACTGACATTTGTTTTTTAGATTTGGCGACGCGATGACGGTCTTACGCTGCGTCGCCTTCCCCGCTCGCCATCCGCGCGCGCATGGCATCGCGGAAAGACCCGTAAGAATTGGACGCGATAGCTTGCCGGATACCCCTCATCAAGTCAAGGTAGTACGAGACGTTATGGATCGTGTTGTAGACCATGGCGGCGATCTCGTCGTTGACGTAGAGATGCCGCAGATAGGCCCGTGACACCGTCCGGCAGGTGACGCAGGAGCAGTTCGGATCGAGCGGCCGCTGGTCGGCGGCGTACTTCGCGTTCTTGATCGCCACCTTGCCGTGGCTCGTGAAGAGCGAGCCGTTCCGCGCGTTTCGCGTCGGCATAACGCAGTCGAACATGTCGATGCCGGCCTCGACGCCGTCGAGGAGGTCGTCGGGCGTGCCGACGCCCATCAGGTAGCGCGGCTTGTCCGCGGGGAGCAGCGGCGCGGTGAAGCGCATCGTGTCGAGCATCTCGTCCTTCGACTCGCCGACCGCCACGCCGCCGATGGCGAAGCCGTCGAACGGCATCGCCGCGAGGGTCTCGACGCTGCGGGTGCGGAGGTCGTGGTAGACGCCTCCCTGCGCAATGCCGAAGAGCGCGGGGCCGCCTTCACGCCGCGCGCGCAGCGATCGCTCGGCCCACCGATGCGTCATCTCCATCGATTTCTCGACCTCGGCATGCCCGAGGCCGTACGGCGGACATTCGTCGAAGGCCATGGCGATGTCGACGCCCATCCGCGACTGGATCTCGATCGAGCGCTCCGGCGACAGGAAGTGCGCGCTGCCGTCGATGTGGCTGCGGAACTCGACCCCTTCCTCACGGACCTTGCGGATCGAGGCGAGCGAAAAGACCTGGAATCCGCCCGAGTCGGAGAGCACGGCGCGGTCCCAGTTCATGAACCGATGCACGCCGCCCAGCTGCTCGAGGAGATCGATGCCCGGGCGGAGCATCAGGTGGTAGGTGTTGTTGAGGATGATCTCGGGACCTGAGGCGTCCGTGCTGAGTGCCGGGTGCTGAGTGCTGAGGTTCTTGAGCTGGTCGGTCGTCAGGCTCTTCACGCTTGCCAGCGTCCCGACAGGCATGAAGACGGGCGTTTGAATCGTGCCGTGCCGGGTCGTGATCTCACCGCGACGCGCCGCACCATCTGTGTGGAGAACCTGAAAACTCAGCACCGAGCACCCAGCACACAGCACCCCAAATTCTTACTGCAATTTCATCTGCTCGACGCGGACGGTGGGCGGAAGCTTCAGCGAGAAGTACCCCTGCGAAACGGGCTGGTTGATCTTCAGGTTCGTGAACTCGTACCGGGTCACGTCGCCGTCGCCCTCGGTGTACTCGACCTTCGTGGTCAGGTAGCTCTTCTTGTCGATGGCCAGCTTGATGTGCTTGACCCGCTTGGCGATCATCCGGTTCTTCGGGTTGAGGTCGAGCGTCCAGGTCGGGCTCGCCGCGTTGTCGACGAACGTGAAGTCGAAGTACTGGCTCAGCTCATCGATCGCGCCGCTCGCTCCCATGTATTTGAAGATGCGGTCCTGGAAGCGCTTCACGTCGACCTGCTCGGCCTTGCGCAGGTCGGGGTAGTACGTCGTCAGCGTGCCGTTGGCGATCAGCATCTGCACCCGCTTCGGCGCGTCGTAGACCCAGAGGACGTTGCTCGGACGGGAGAACGTGAACGTACCGGTCGAAACCTCCGGCCTGGAGAGGAGGGCGAGCTCTTTTTCCTGGCGGAAGTCGGCCTGCAGCGTTTTCGTGCTCTTCTGCACCTGCTGCACCTTCTTCACCACTTCCTCGAGGGAGTTGGGATCGGCTTTGCGCGCGGCGGAAAGGGGGGCCGCGATGGCCACGGCACAGACTGCCGCGACGAAGAATCTCGTTGTAGACATGGGCCACCCAACGTACCCCCGCCCGACGAAAATTTCTCCGGTATACTGAGCCGACATCCAGGAGTTATTTATGATCAGGAAGAGTGGGTTGGTGGTGGGGTTGCTCTTCATCTGCCAGACGGCAGGCGCTGCCATTCAGTACGAATTTCAGCAGATCACGCGCTCGGATCTCGGCGGGCAGCCGTCCACCCAATACACCGGCCGCGCGGTCATCGACGGCGACCGTTCCCGGGTCGATGTCATCTCGGGCAACGCCTACACCCCCGGCGTCTACGTCATCTCCACGAACGGCTCGCGCACGTTGTCGTTCGTCGATCCGATGAAGAAGCTGTACGCCGAGGTCAATGCCGGCAGCGTCGCCGCCTCGGTCGGCGCCAACAACATCACCATCGACAACCTCAACTCGTCGGCCACGAAGCTCGACGACCATCCGGTGGTCGCCGGCGTGCCGACCGATCACTATCGCCTCACGCTCACCTACGACATCACCTTGATGATGGGGACGATCGTCCTCAAGCAGAGCGTTCACACGACGGTCGACAAATGGACGACCGTGATGTTCGGCGACATCAACGAAAACTTCCTGGCCAACAGCGGCGTCCGCACCGGCAACGCGAAGCTCGACGAGATCATCCAGATCGAGACGACTAAGATCAAAGGCTTCCCGCTGCGCGAGACGATGCAGACCGTGACCACCGACATGCGCAACACCGCGAGCAGCGCGCTGGCGCGCGAGGGCGGCTACAGCCGGACCCGCACGCAGACGCAGGAGATGCTGATCACGTCGATCCGGCAGATGGACGTCGCGGCGAGCACGTTCACCGTCCCGGCCGGGTTCCACAAGGCCCAGACGGACGACGAGAAGATCGCGCAGACGCAGATCCAGACGCTTTCGATGGAGCCGTGAAATCAGTTGCCGGTTGCCGGTTACCGCGGGCGATTTGATACCATCGTCCAAGTAGTTCGTCCCCGTTTCGAAGCAAAGTACTGATGCGTAAACTGCTCGCCATCGGCGAACGTCTGGGTGGGGTCTTACGGCGGCAGCCCGCGTTCTTCGCGATCGCTCTTCCGCTGGCCATCCCTCTCCTCCTGGCGACCGTCAGCCTGCACGATCCGGCCGCCCTGCCCGCCGGCACCGCCGCCACCCCGGCGCCGGAGCTCCGCTACGCCGCGCTCATGGCTGCCAGCTCGCCGGCGCAGCTCCCCGATCATTCGGTGATCCTGCCGATCGAAGAAGACGACACGCTCGACGCCGTCCTGCTCAGCGGCGGATTCACGCGGCCGGAAAGCGCGACCCTGACCAACGAGTTCGCGAAGAGCATCGACGTCCGCCGCCTCCGCCCCGGACACCTGGTCCGCTTCCACTACGACCTGAACGGCCGGCCCGACAGCATCCAGCTGAAGATCATCGGCTGGGGCGAAGTCAACGCGCTCCGCAACGGCGATCACTTCGACGTCACGAAGCAGGAGGCGCAGATCAGGGAGATCGAGACGACGATCTCCGCGCACATCGACAGCTCGCTCTACGAAGCGCTCCGCAACGCCGGCGAGACGCCGCAGCTGGTGCAGCAACTGGTCGACGTCTTCCAGTGGGACATCGACTTCTTCGCCTTGAAGAAGGGCGATTCGTTCAGCGTGGTGGTGAAGAAGCGTTACGCCGGCACCGACGCGATCGGCTACGGCCCGATCACCGCCGCGCGCTTCCTGCACGAAGGCGACACGTACCAGGCCTTCCGCTGCGACTCCGGCGATCACGCCGGTTACTACGCCGCCAACGGCACGCCGCTGCGCAAGCAGTTCCTCCGCGCGCCGCTCGCCTTCACCCGCATCACGTCGTCATTCTCCAACCGCCGCTTCCATCCGATCCTCCACATGTTCCGCCCGCACCACGGCGTCGATTACGGCGCGCCGGTCGGTACGCCGGTGATGACCACGGCCGACGGCACGGTGGTCGAAGCGACGTACAACCGGGGCGAAGGGAACTTCGTCCGCATCCGCCACTCGTCGCGCATCGAGACGTCGTACCTCCACCTCTCGCGTTTCGCCAAGGGGATCAAGCGCGGCGCGAAAGTGACGCAGGGACAAGTCATCGGCTACGTCGGCATGACCGGACTGGCCACCGGACCGCATCTCGACTATCGCGTTTCGGACGGCGGCGCGTGGCTCGATCCGTTGAAACTCCGCTCCATCACTCCCGATCCGCTGCATGGCAACGCACTGCAGGAGTTCCGCGGTAACGTCGCCCGCCTCATGCCGCGGCTCGCTACTCCGCCGAACCAGCTGGCGCAGACGTCCGCGCCGAAACGGCGGGCACTCTTTTAGCAGGCTCCGCGCCTGAATGTTCATCACGGTCCCCTCATGAGAAAAGTCATTGCCCGGGCGCCGGTGCGCGCCGATCTCGCCGGAGGCACTCTCGACCTCTGGCCGTTGTACCTGTTTCATCCCGGATCGCGGACGGTCAACGTCGCGATCTCACATTACGCCGAGTCGGAAGTCGTGGAGACGGGCGACGGCGCGATCTCGATCCATCTGACCGACCAGCAGTACCGGCAGCGCTACGCGTCGATCACCGAGCTCGGCGCCGATCCGAAAGCGGCGCTGGTCTTCCGCGCGCTCGAGCATTTCCACCTGACCGGCCTGCACATCACCACGCGTACCGACGCGCCGCGCGGCTCAGGCCTCGGCGGCTCGTCCGCGCTCGCCATCACGCTCGTACGCGCGCTGTCCGAGGTCGCCGGCAATCCGCTCGAAGGCGAGCAGCTGATCAACGTCGTCCGCGATCTCGAGACGCGACTCCTCGGCGTCCCGGCAGGCATTCAGGACTACTACCCGCCGGTGTTCGGCGGCCTCGCCGCGTTGCATCTCGAGCCCGGCGCGCCGAAGCATCACACCATCGCGCTCCCGATCCAGGAGCTCGCCGATCGATTCCTGCTCCACTACACCGGCATCGCCCACTTCTCCGGCACCAACAACTGGGAGATGTACAAGCGGCAGATCGAGAACAAGAAAAAAGTGCAGCAGGGTCTGTCGCGTATCGCCGAGACGTCGATCGAGATGGAGCACGCGCTCGAGACCGCGAACTTCGAAGCGGCGGGACGCGCGCTGGCGAAGGAGTGGGAGAACCGCAAGGCGCTGATCGACGGCATCTCCACGCCGGAGGTCGACGCCGCGATCGAGGCCGGCGTCAACGCCGGCGCCTGGGGCGGCAAAGTCTGCGGCGCAGGCGGCGGCGGTTGCGTCGTCTTTCTTTTTCCGCCCGAGCGGCGTGAAGCCATCGTTCGTGCGCTGTCGACCGTTCCCGGTCGCGTGCTCGACGCCGTTCCCGTCCCGCACGGCCTGGTCGTCGATCGCGGTGACGACGCGCTGGCGCCGATCTCCACCGGCCGCGGACGCCTTCCGGTTCGTTTCAGCGGCGAGTCGGTCGAGCAGCTCTACGTCTACGGCGGCAGCGGCGACTACCGCCCGTTCCTTCTCGCGGAAGGGGTCGTCACGCACAGCGAATCGCGCAGCGGCGTGCACCTGAGCGCCGTGCGCACCTACGTCGCCCCGATCGAACCGAACGACGGGAAGGTGCGTTGGGATCGCGCGGCGCCGATCGATCCGGAGACGCTCGACATCCGCGCCGTTCCCGATCCGTCGCATCATCTGAACATCGCCATCACCCCCGAGGCGCTGGTGCAGAGCGCGGCGCAATCGGAGGATGGGTTCAAGCAGTTCGTGGAAGAGACCGAGCGGCTGCGGATCTACGCCAATCAGGCGTTCCAGATGTACTCCAACGCGAACGAGTCGCGGGAGACGTTCCTCGAGCGCTGCGTCGAGGAAGCGCGGCGGCGGTTGAACGAGCAGTCGGAACGGCTGGAGAGCACCTTCCGCCGGCGCATCGATCAGCTCAAGCAGCGCGCCGAACGCGAGGACCGCGACGCGCAGAACGAAGACCCGCTCGACGACTCCTCGAAGAACGTCGGCGTGGCGTGGGGACAGGCGCTCTACAACATCACCAGCGGCCGCCCGGCCGCCGTCAGCGACGGCGCCTCGACCGTTCGCGAAGTCGACTACCTCGAGAACATCGCCCAGATCCAGCGCGCCTGGGACAAGGAGCTCGAGACCTCGCGCGATGAACTCATGGCCAGCGCCCGCTCCATCGAGGAGATCGACGTCGCGCCGACCGCGCGCAACATCGAGATCACCAAGTACCTCATCCTCTGGGCCACCGCCCTGCCGTAGCGGAATTCAGGAAACGCGTTCGTGTTAGGATCGATCCGAGTCGGGCAGTAGCGCAGCCTGGTAGCGTACCTGAATGGGGTTCAGGTGGTCGGGGGTTCAAATCCCCCCTGCCCGACCAAACAGAACCCCCAATCCCACCAACAATTTAGAAATTCACGCCGCAGACGGCGATCGACTCAAAAGCGTCATCGAGTCTAGTAGCGCGTCTAGTCGTGTCGCTACCACGGGCGAATTCCTATCGACTTCGCCCGAGTCGGACGCCGCCACGGACGACCCTGCGACGATCTCATTGGAGGTTTCCGATGAGCGACTACATCGCACGGCACGTGCTCGCGGCCGAACTCGGCGTACAGACGCAGACCATCGCGAAGTGGGAACGGGACGGGTGGTTTCCCGAGCCCGAGCAGCGGATCTCGGACCGTCTGATCCTCTACCGGCGAACGGCGGTCGACGCCGCGATCTACGCTCGCAGGCAGCGTCGGACAAGACACAATCCGCCGCGCCGGATCGCGTGAGGCCGAAGCGGAAGAAGTGGCGGCAACTCGGTCGCGGCCTTCTCTACGACCAGGCCACGCGCACCGCGAAGCTCTCCGTCTACGTCAAAGGTCGGAAGGGTCGGAAGCGCCTTCGGAGCACGCTCTACGACATCTCCGCGGAGGAGGCCGAGAAGGCGATCGCCGCCCTTCGCGCGAAGGCGAACCGCGGAAGCACCAAGCCCACCGCGATCGCACCAACCGTGCGCGCGTTCTACGAGGCCTACTTCGATCTCATCGCGGAAGGCGTCTCAACGAGCACCGCGGACGGTTACCGCACGGTCATCAACCGCTACGTGCTTCCGCGCTTCGGCGAGATGCGGCTGTCGGAGATCACGGCCGGCGTCGTGAACGTGTGGCTCCGCGAGGTAAAGAAGGCGCGTCGCGAGACCTTGAACGGCTACGCGAACATCCTGCGCATCCTCGTGAACTACGCCGTGACCTTCGATGTGATCGAGGAGAGTCCGTTCAAGAAGCCGCTCGCCCGCGAGAAGGTGAACCTGCCGAAGAACGAGCTGACGGACGACGAGCGTGCAGCGTTCCTCAGCGCCTTCAATGATCGCGAGGCCTTCCTCGCGCACCTGCGCGCGCAACATCGCACGGGCAATGTCGTTTCGTGCGCGCGGTATCCGACGCCGCGCGCGTTCGGCGGGAACCGCCGCTGGGACAGCCCCACGGCCGAAGTCCTGTGGTCTCGATTCCACGCCCTGCGTCCGTTCTTCATCGTCGCGCTCACGACCGGCCTGCGACTCGGCGATCTGTGCCGCCTCGCGTGGAAGGACGTGCGGTGGAGCGAGGGATGGATTCAACTGGTGATGGAGAAGACCGAGCGCGAGGTGGTGGTGCCGATCGCCGCGGTATGCGAGACCGCCCTCCGCGAATGCCGCGCGCGTCAGGTGGTCGGCGAACTCGTGTTCGTGGACGAAGCCGGTGCGCCGCTCTCCGTGACGCGCATCCGCCGCACGTTCGCGCTCGCGAAGAAGCTCGCCGGTATCACGCGGCGGGTTCGCTTCCACGATCTCCGGCACACGTACGGATCGTCGCTCGCCTCCGACGGCCTCTCGCTCGCCATCATCGGCAAGGTCATGGGGCACATGGACGAATCGACCACGGCACGCTACGCGCGACCCGATAACCGCGTGCTCGAAGCCGTGCGGCAATCGCTCAACCGGCACCACGCGCCATGACGACAACACGTTCAACGCAGGAGGGAATCAGTGATACTCGCATACGCCACTCGTAGGATGCCGGCCTCGCGGCCGCATCGCTGCACGCACGACTCTACGAGCCGGAGACGATCTCTCCGCATCGTAGAGCCACGGTACAATCGACCGAGGTTTTCCATGCAACAGAGCGCTCTCGCCTTTCGTGATGCTGACGATTTCGTTCGCGGTGTTTCGCCGCTCCTCGAACTCGGGGCGTACGAATGGTTATGGGCGCAGCCGGGCGCGACCTTCAAGAAGATCGCGGACAGGTTTCGCGCGCGCCCGGACGCACTGCCGTCCGATTTCGTTCCGCACACGCTTGCCGACAGCACGGCGCGCGAAGTGCTCGCGAAGCTCGCCGAGCGCGGCGTCGATCGCTTCGGGCTCACGATCCACCAGACCTACGAATATCCGAAGGAGCTTCGCGACGCGCGGTACCCGGTGGAGCTTCTCTACCACCTGGGGACTTGGAACCTCGTCGAGACGAACGCCGTCGCGATTGTCGGCACGCGCAAGCCCTCGCCCGACGCGCTCGCGGAAACGGACGCCCTCGCCCGCGCGCTCGTTGCCGAGGATTGGACGATCGTCTCCGGCCTCGCGGAAGGCATCGACACGCAGGCGCATGAAACGACGCTCGCTGCCGGCGGTCGCACGATCGGCGTGATCGGGACGCCGATCTCGGAAGCCTACCCGCGCGCGAACGCGGAGCTTCAGAAGCGCATCGCGGAAGAGTTCCTCGTCGTGAGCCAAGTCCCGGTGCTCCGGTACTACCAGCAGACGTGGATGCACAACAGGAGCTTCTTCCCCGAGCGGAATATCACCATGTCCGCGCTCACGCTCGCAACGGTGATCGTCGAAGCGAGCGATACGTCGGGGACGCTCTTCCAAGCCCGCGCCGCGCTCCAGCAAGGACGCAAACTCTTCATCCTCGATCGGTGCTTCCACAATCCCGACCTCAAGTGGCCGCACGAGTACGAGCGGCAAGGCGCGATTCGCGTGCGCGATCACGCCGAGATCGTGGAGGCGCTCCGGGATGTTCACCGCCGTCGATGATCTCCTCCGCCCTCTCTACGCCCATCTCGCCGCGTCCGACCAGGTCTACTTCCTCCGCGAATACACCTCTGGCCGTGGCTTCGCCCACAGCGAGACGAACCGCCTCATCCTGAATCTGAAGAAGTCGCCCGACCGGCGTGGCCGCGCCGAGTGGCGCTACAAGGAAGAAGCGATCCGCCAGGTCGCCCGCGAGTTTCGCGAGTCGCTCACCCTCCAACGGCTCCGCGCCGTCACTTCGTTCCGATGCCGCCCTCGAAGCGGAGGGACGATCCGCTCTACGACGACCGCATGCTCCGCGTGCTGCATGCATTCGACGAGGAGCGCCATCTCGACATCCGCGAGCTTCTCGTCCTGGCCGAGAGCACCGAGCCAGCACACGCCACGGCTGCCCGGCCGACGATCGAGCAACTCATCGCGAACCTTGAGATCGACGAGGACTTCGCGCAGCCGGCTCCGACGTCCATCGCGCTCGTCGATGACGTTCTCACGACGGGCGCACACTTCGTCGCCGCGAAGCGTGTGCTGACGGCGCGCTTTCCCGGCATCTCGGTTCGTGGCCTCTTCGTCGCGCGGCGCGTCTTCGACGACCTCGCTTGATCCGCCCGACTTCGACGGGTTCCGATTCAGCCGGGTGATCGAGGTTCAGAGTTCCGATCCATGAGATGCGTCCTCAAGGCGCACCGGAAAGGATCGAACCAATGTTTGTTCTACCTGTCAGATCACCCCTCAGTTCTTACGCGCTGAGGGGTGATCTTGTCGTTCCTCTCGAAGACCACCCGCAACCTTCTCGCGACTTATCCCGCCGCGCCTCCCGGCGTCGCCGGCGCGTGTCCCTCGCGCTCCTGCTCCTCGCGCTCGCGACCGGGTGCTCCGCGAGACTTGGCCGCAGTACTTCGTGCTCACGCTCCCCGCGAGCGTCGGTGTCCTCGTGCTCGCGACCGCCGTGCTCGTGCTTCTCGCGCTCCTCGGCGGCTTCGTGCTCGGCACGCACCACGCGACGACCCTCCTCCGCGCCACCGACTCCGCCGTGGCGCAGTACCACCGCGCGGAGATCGCGTCGATCCTCGACGCCTCAAGCACTGTCCATCTGCTCGTCCACGGCATCGTCGAACAAACCCGGTGGCGCATTGACGACCTCCGCGAACTCCTCAGAAGCCTCAAGGAGACGCAGCCACGACCGCGACGACCGCACTCACGCTTCGCCCGGAGACCACCGCCCTCGCGCCCATGCCCGAGTTTGCGAGCACTGCGACGGACACCATCCAAACGCTCATCACCCAAATCGGCCAGGGACAAATCTCCCTCCGGGACGCCGAACGCCTCCGGCAGAAAACGAGCACGCTCGGCGGCGTCGTGGAGAATATCGAGCGAATCGCCAAGCACGGCGAAAACATCGCGCGGTCGAGCGCGCGGCTCGTCCGCGACATCGAGCAGCTCGCAACGGAGATCGACGATTTCCGGACGAAGCGTGCGGAGAACGACGCGCGCCGTTGTGAAGCCGACGCGCGCAGAGCGCATGTCGCCGAGGCCGTGCGGGCGGAACAGCGCGTCCGAGCCCTCACGGCGCAGAACCTTGGAGACGAGTTGCAGGAGCAGATTGACGCCCGCCGTGCAGCGCGCGAGCGCGAAAAGCAGCGCGTCGAGCAGGAGCGCGCAACCGCCGAACAGCGGGTGGATCGCAGGCGCGCGTCGCGCGATGCCCGCGTGGATGCCGCCCGCCGGAAGAACGAAGGAGAAGCCGCCCGCATCGTCCGCGACGTGCAGATCGGCGCGGTGCCGGCCGATCCCGCGCACCCGTACCACGCGTATGCGGCCAGCATCTACCTCGCCGCACGACTTGAGGATGATCTCTCATCGGAAGAGGCGGCCGCGCGCACGCGCGATGCCGTGCTCGGGCTCATGCTCGGCCCCACGGCGCGGGCGATGGGCGGAGGTCTCTGCCGGGTCGAGATTCCCAGCCTTCAGAAAGCGGGAAGCCACAGCTCCGCGTCGTCGCGGACGGGTACTCGGCCAAATCGAAGACGCCGTTTCAGCGCACTGCGGCCATCAGCTTCATCGCCACGAAGAAAAGAGCCCTGGCGGACTCCGGATGGGTTCAGGTGGTCGGGGTTTCAAATCCCCCCTGCCGACCAACTCGAACCCTCCACGTTTCGGCGCCACGCCTCACACGATGCTGCATACCTGGATTGGTGGTAGGAACTGGCGTCCGGACGGCACTCCTGATATGAGGCTCGAAATGAACGTAGTGTCGGTCTCGCGGTCAGTGCTGCTTCTGTTCACAGCCATCGGTGCCGGTGCCGCGCCCGGATCCCATGACCCATGGGACGAATACAAGAAACCGCCGATATATGCCGGAGCGCGCTTCGGCGGCCGCGCATGTATCGGCCCCGTTGCAATGAGCCAGAACGGGCGGTACGTCGCGTTCACATCGCGCACACGAGACGATCTCCCGACGAATATTTATCGATATTCAGTCGCGGGCGGAGAGAAGGTGGACCTCGTATCCGTTCGCGCGCGCACGACTGCCGCGCCGAAAGATGCCCTGGAGCCATCGATCTCCGCGGATGGCCGGTACATCACGTTCAGTTCCACCGACGTCGGTTTCGCCGGCACGGATCCGAAACCCGCTGGCGGATCGCATGTGTTCATCCGGGACATGGAAACCGGGACGACGAGAGTCGTCTCTGATGCTCGAACCGCCGACCCTGTGACGTCGGGAAACAGTTACGCTGCCCAGATATCGGCCGACGGCTCGTCCGTCGTGTTCGTCTCCGATACTTCGAAGATCAACGATGCCGGACCGGTCGCAGACGGCAAGGTACCGGCTGTGTTCGAATGGCAAGCCGATACGGGAACGATTACGCTCGTTTCTGCGGGCCGATCCGGCCTGACGGCAGTGCTGCCCAATGACCGAAGCGATCTGCCGGCGGTGTCGAAGGACGGCCGATTCGTCGCTTTCGCGACAGCTGCATCCAACATCACAACCAGCGCTGACACCAACAAATCGATCGACATCTATCGTTGGGATCGTAATGACAAGAGCATCGTTCTCGTCTCCGTGGCAGCCGATGGCAAAGGAGCAAACGCTTCCAGCGGGTCTCCATCGATCTCCAACGATGGCAGCCGCATCGGATTCGTTTCCAAAGCCGGCAATCTTGTCGGTTCCGACCAGTTGACCGACGACAACGGCGAAGCCGATTTCTTCGTGCGCGACCTGATGGTTCCGTACACCGCACGGGTTTCTCTCGCCTTCGTCGAGACGGACAGGGACTTCCCCGGCTCCAGGAAGCGAAGCCGGCAGTGGACACAATCGGAGTGGGGTGTCGTTTCAGGCGCGCTCAGCGGTAATGGAAATCGCGTTGCGGTGACCGCCAATCACTCCTTGTTGTTCGTGGAAGGCAAAGGGACATTCAAGTTCGACGGCTGGAACCATGATATCGGCCAGCATGACGTCTTTCTGATCGACCTTGCGCCGGGCAAGCCACTGCCGACAAGAGTGTGGCCAATCACGGTCGGCGTGGCACCGCTCGGCCAATGCGACGACTGCGACCCTGTCTGGTACTTACCCGACTGGAACCCGAACGGCATCAGGCTGGTCGGCGGCGACGTCACCGGTATTCAGGCGTTGAGCGACGACGGATCGATTGTCGTGCCGGTCTCCGCGTCGCCGGCTCTTTTTCGACGAGCCACCTTCACGCGCACGTGGCATCAGACCGTCTGGTGGTGCAGTCAGAGGATCGAGGTTTGCCAGGATCCGACCTATAGGGGTCGTGGCAATTACATCAATTACGACGTCGTCGACCTTCCGGAAGCGCCCGATCCTCCCTATACCGATGTCGACGGCTACACCGGGTTGGGCGGATGGTGGAGTGGCGACTGGACGGGTATCGACACCGAGAGTTTCGCCGTGCTCACGATTCGCGCGACCCTCTTCGGCTCTGACTCCCAGGCATACATCCAGCACTATCAGCAGCTCGGCCAATGGCCATCCGCGGCCGCAACCGGCGGCGTCACACAACCCGTTTACTTCATCGCCGACGGAGTGAATCGAGTATGACGTTCAGTCGCCGCTTCGTCGCCAATGGCGTCAGCGTCCTGCTGCTCGCGATTGCAATGGTCATCTATGAACCGGCGCTCGCCGACACTTGCGACGCATTCGTCGAAAAGCTACCTGTACCCGGCGATTTGCGACTCACCATTGACTGCAGATCGGCAAGTCAAACGATGATCATCTATACGTATGCTGAGATCCCCATAGCTTTTGGCGACCGCAGTTTTCCGCTATTCATCAGTGCAGACAGATACAAAGCGCTCCAGGCTGCTGTCTCGGGCGGCAGCGATGCGAACGCAAAGAAACAGGCCGCGGTCGCTCTGCGAAGAGCCGCGCTGGATGATAAGACCGGGCAGAAGTCGCGGCGTCTTCTCAACGATCCCTCCTTTAGAAAGCAATGCCTCGACCGCAAGCTGGTCGGACCGCTATGGAGCGATGTCAACGCCTTCTGGTTGCCGCCGCCGCCAGGTTCCGAACTGAAGTGGGCCTGGGGCGCCGACGCGGCGCACCCGGACCAGACCATCACCGATCTCGACCTTCGAGCTGCGATCGTGCTCGGCGGCACCCTGCTCAATCAAGACCGCGCATTGTTTCTCCCGACGAACACTCCGTTCTTCATACCTCAGGAGGCCGGCGCGAGAGTGCCGCCGAATGTATCGATCCGATTTGGAGAGCCGGACGAGTTCGTCGGCGACAATGCCATCGCCCGCGTGAAGCCCGGCACCAAGACGCCAAGAAAGGAGTGGGCAACTGGGGAGATCCTGATCAACCCAAAACACGCATCGGTGGTCGCAAAAGACATTTCGATCATCGCCGACACCGTTCGGCATGAATTGCGTCACATTTATGGTCTCGAGCACTCCGAGGCAGGAACCCATACGAGAGAAGACAGCATCGAGCAGGTATTTTTCCGATTCGGTCAGCCGAACGCGTGTCCGTACATGGACCTCCACGATTACTACCTCATGAAATCGGTTCCTTAATCACGCGTCAATCCAACCAGCTACTAACTCACCGCCAATGCTGCGAGTACACGTGTCACACCGGCATCTGCGTTTCCCAACATGCGGTGCAGCTCGCTGACGACCTCCTTTGGGACTTCACGCCGGAGTTCGCGGAAGACGTCGCCGTACACGCGGAGCAGGTGGAACGCCACCGGTTTGCCGCGGCGTTGCAAGGCTGCAGTGAGACCATCGCGGAACCACGCCAGCGACTCATCCACACGACCGAGCGCGACGAGGTCATGTCGAGCGCGCGCTCCACGTCGATCACCCGTTCTTGCTGAGGTGTCTAATCGCGCGTCTAATTCGCGCCGCGAAGAGACCGTTTCGGACCGTTTGGAACGCAAGCACGGAAAAACGGCTCACTATTCCGTCGATGGTGGTGCGCGTTGCGGTTGGGAGTGAGAACCGGTGAGGAGATGCAGGCTTCGCCGACACTCGTTGGCCGATTCCATCAATCTCCCATAAAAACCAAACATCTCGTGCGATCGACGGACCGATTGTCGGATATCGACTACGTATGGCGAATTCAGGAATTATGCAGAGGTGGTATCGCCTTCACGCCTCAAATTCCAGCGGGGGTTCTAACCAATGAGTACCAATCTCCGGCCGGCCGGTGAGCCGGCGGCTACGTTCCGATTCGGTGAGTTCACGTTCGATTGCGGGTCGCGCCTGTTGATGCGCAACGGAGTGAACCGGCATCTTTCGCTGAAGGCGCAGCACCTGCTCCAGCTGCTGATCCTGGCGCGGCCGCGCGCGCTGTCGCGCGACGAACTTTACGACGCGCTCTGGCCGGCGACGTTCGTCTGTGAGACCAATCTCGCCGGCATCATCAACGAGGTGCGACGCGCCCTCGGCGACGACGCTCGCGCGGCGAGCTACATCCGCACCATCCACGGCTTCGGCTACGCGTTCTGCGGCGACGTTGTGTCCATGTCCGCAGCCGCTACGAATTCCGTTGCCGCGACGCTGCATTGCGAGGAACGAAGCTATCCGCTGCGCGAGGGAGAAAACCTGGTCGGCCGGGCGAGGGACTGCGGAGTGGTGATCCTGGCTCCCACGATCTCCCGGCGCCATTCGCTGATCACGATCTATGACGACTCATTTTCGATCAGGGATCTCGACAGCACGAACGGCACCTTCGTCGATGGACAGCGAATCGGCCGCCTGCCGGTGATGGCGACAAATCGCGTGCGGATCGCGTTCGGGTCGGTCGCCGCGTCGATCAACTTCAGAGACATTCCGACAACCAACCCTGAGCTGCTGCTCATGAACGAATTGAAGCTCCGTGTTGGCCGAAGGTCGTCGAGTCCGTAACAATCGTCTTAGTCGCCTCGTGTCACGATCGCCGGCATGCGCAGTCTTCTGATCGCCGCGCTTCTCCTCACACTCTCGCTCCACGCGCAGACGCTCCAGCAGCTGGAGCAACTGGCGCGGACACGTCCGCAGCATCCGCTGATCGGACAGGCGTATGCGCGGGCGCTGGCGAAAGAGGGGCGCGGGGACGAGGCGATGGCGGCGTTGCGGCGCGTTCTGGCGCTGAGCGTGGCGACCGATCTTGCCGATCACGACTTCGATTCCATCCGTTCGCGTGACGACTTTCACGCGCTTGAACAATCAGTCGACGAATTGCGGCATCGGCGCGTGTCGCGCGCGTCGATCCGTTTTCATTTGCCGAAGGACCTGCTGACCGAGGCGATCGCGTACGACCCGAAGACGAAGAGCTTCTTCGTCAGTGCGAACCGGCCGCGGAAGATCATCCGCATCGACGCGCGGGGCCGCGTTTCCGAGTTCGTGAAACCGATGCACGGCTTCTGGGGCGCGAACGGCCTCGCCGTCGACACGAAGCGGCGGCTCCTCTGGGCGAGCAGCAGGGCGATCATCCGCGGAGGCAACGTCGACGCGGCGCAGGCGCAGGAGAGCGCGGTGTGGGCGTTCGATCTCGACCGTGGCGAGGTCTTGAATCGGTTCAAACCTCCGGCGAATGCAGACGCGCTCGATGACCTCACGCTCGCGAGCGACGGCACGCTCTACGTCTCCGATTCGCAAGGTGCGGTGCTGACGCTCCCACCCGGCGGAAAAGAGCTGCTGCTTTTCGTCCCGCGCGGCGGCCCGATTCGCTCATCGCAGGGCGAGACGATTCACGGACGCCTGCTCTACGTCGCCGACTACGGCCGCGGCGTGGCGGTCGTCGATCGCGAGACGCACGACGTCGCCGGCCTCGCCCTTCCCGCGGACTTTCCCGCCTTCGGCATCGACGGCCTCGCGTACGCCAACGGCTGGCTGTATGGCGTTCAGAACGGCGTCGAGCCGAATCGCGTCGTGCAGCTGCACCTCGCCGCCAACGGTCTGCGCGCCGATCGCTGGGAGATCGTCGAGATGAACCATCCGCTGATGGACGAGCCGACGATCGGCGTCGTCGCCGGCGACGAGTACGTCTTCCTCGCCGCCAGTCAGGGAAACAAGTTCGACGACAACAAGCTCGATCAGTTGCATGATTCGATCGTGATGCGATTCAAGCCATGAACTTCAAAGAACTGCATGCCGGTCCCGATCTCCTGATTCTGCCAAACGCGTGGGACGCGATCAGCGCGCTCGTGGTGGTGAACGCCGGCGCGAAAGCGGTGGCGACGAGCAGCGCCGCCGTGGCGTGGTCGCACGGCTACGCCGACGGCAACGCGCTGCCGGTGCCGCTGCTCCTGGCCACGCTGCGCGACATCACCCGCACGGTCGACGTGCCGGTGACCGCGGACATCGAGTCGGGCTACAGCGACGATCCGAAAACGGTCGGCGAGACGGTGCGGGCCCTGATCGACATCGGCGTCGCCGGCATCAATCTCGAGGATCGCGGCGAATCGCCCGACCTCCTCTGCGCGAAGATCGAAGCGGTGCGGCGCGCCGGCCCGATCTTCATCAACGCGCGCACCGACCTGTTCCTGAAGAAGCACGAGGCGGCGCTGCCCGAGTCGATCGCCCGCGCAGGCCGCTACGCGGACGCAGGCGCGGACGGCATCTTCGTCCCCGGCGTCACCGACGCCGCGATGATCGCGGAGCTCGTCCGCGGCATCGCCCTGCCGCTGAACGTCATGGCCCGTCCCGGCGTGCCGTCGGCGGCGGAACTGCAGCGCCTCGGCGTCCGCCGCCTCAGTGGAGCGGCCTGGCTGGCGCGCGCGGCCTTGAAAACGCTGCACGATTCGGCGTCGGCGTTTCTCGCCACTGGCGACTCCGACGCGTTGGCGGCGGCCTGCGGCGCACTGGTCGATTACAACGGGATGCTGGCATAATTCACGGTCTCCCATGAACATCGACGACCTCTCGACAGTCTCCTGTCAAAGCTGCGGCGTTTACGACGCGTCGCTGCGCGCCTCCTCTCATCCCACCGTGGTCTCCGTGCTCGTCACGGCGGCGCAGAGCGCGAACGCCGGCATCTTCTGCGCGCGCTGCCGCGCCATCGAGTCGGTGAAGGCCACCGCGATCACGCTGCTCGCGGGATGGTGGTCGCTGCGCGGACCGGCGCTGACGATCGCGGCGATCCGCGCGAACATAGACGGCGGCGAGCAGAACTCGACGACGAACGCGCAGATGCTCCGCGGCCTGGCGCAGCTCGAATACGCCAATCGCAATCCGGAATTCGCGGCGATGTTCGCGCGCGCCGCGCACGTCGTGCAGCCGCAGCGCGAGAACAGCCGCCTGATCGACGAACTGGGCAGGCGCGGTCATCGCAACGCGCTCCCCGATTCGATGTGGCGGTTCGCTCCGTTCGCTCCGCTGGTGGTCTTCGCCCTCGTCCTCGGCGTCGTCGGACTGCGCGTGATCAAAGGAAGCGGCACCGCCACCCCCGACGTGGCGGAGCCGGTGCAACGCGCCTCACTCGCTTCGAAGCCGCTTCCGGTGCAGCGGCAGTTTCGCAACAACGAGGACCTGAGCGGCACCGCGGACGAGCTGGAGCAACGGCTGACGCCCGACTCGAGCGAAGCGCTGGCACGCGCCTACTTCCGGGCGCGGCTCAGCGAAGCGCGCAGCCAGATCCCGTCACGCGTGCGTCATGGCGACGACCTGATGGCCATCGAGGGGTCGATCATGGGATTCGGACAGCAACCGGCACTGGCCACCCTGCTGGCGAAGCCGGCCATCCGCGCGGCGTACGATCAGCTGACGACGACGATGAACGAAGCGACCCGCTACTACCATGGCGGCGCGCCGGTCGACGCGATCGAGAGGACCGCCGGCGAGTCGCTCGACGTGACGCTCAACATGACCATCGAGGCGGTTGACAGCGACATGCGCGGCCACAGCCAGAGGGCGGAGGCGCTGGTCACCGACGCCGACAAACGTTTGGCCTCGATCGAGGAAATGCGGAACGACCTGCATCTCCGCGCCGTCGTGATTTCCACGACCACGCGCGCCATCGACACCTGCCTCAACGTTTCGAGCCGCAATTAGGCCGGCACGGCCGCTGGAATAGCGACCGGAGCGCTGGTGTCTGGTAGCGAAATGGAACAGCCGCAGCCGCAACAGACTCTTCGCATCTCCATCGACGAACAGACCGCCCAGGGCCACTACGTCAATTTCGCGCACATCATTCATTCGCCGAGTGAGTTCGTGATCGACCTCGGGCGCATCATGCCGGGCCAGCCGGACGTGAAGGTCTACACCCGCGTGGTCATGACGCCGCTGCACACCCGGCAGCTGCTCGAGGCGCTGGCGCAGAACGTGGCCATCTTCGAACAGAAGTTCGGCGAGATCCGCCTGGAGCCGCATTCGTTCGACACGTCGAACGAACCGTCGAATTAACCCCATGTCACGCATCAAGGTCATCGGCGCCGGACTGGCCGGCTCGGAATGCGCGTTTTCGCTCGCGCGCCGCGGCCACGCCGTCGACCTGTTCGAGATGCGTCCCGTGAAAACGACGCAGGCGCACCAGGGCGGCAACCTCGCGGAGCTGGTCTGCTCGAACTCCTTCCGCTCCTCGAACATCACCAACGCCGTCGGTCTGCTGAAGCACGAGATGACGCTGATGCAGTCGATGGTCATGCGCTGCGCCGCCGAAGCGCGCGTCCCGGCGGGAGACGCCTTCGCCGTCGACCGCGAGCGGTTCGCCGAAGCGGTGACGAACGTGATCGCGAACGAGCCGAACATCACGCTGCGCCGCGAGGAAGTGGAGACGCTCGATCGCGGCGACTACGACTTCCTCGTCGTCGCCACCGGCCCGCTCACCTCCCAGCCGCTCTTCCACGCCATCGATGAATTCCTCGGGCGCGACGGCCTGTATTTCTACGACGCCATCGCGCCGATCGTGGCCGCCGACTCGCTCGACTACTCGAAGCTCTACTGGAAATCGCGCTACGGCAAAGGCTCCGGCACCGACTACCTCAACGCGCCGATGACGCATGCCGGGTACGAGGCGTTCGTCGCCGCGTTGCTCGCCGCCGAGCTCTATCCGCTGCACGATTTCGAGCACGCCGTCCACTTCGAAGGCTGCCTGCCGGTCGAGGAGATCGCCGGCCGCGGCATCGACACGCTGCGCTTCGGTCCGATGAAACCGGTGGGGCTCGAACATCCGGTCACGGGCGAGCGCCCGCATGCCGTGGTGCAGCTGCGCAAGGAAGATCTCTCCGACGAGTACTTCAACCTCGTCGGCTTCCAGACGAAGATGAAGGTCGGCGCGCAGCAGAAGGTCATCCGCATGATCCCCGGCCTGGAGAACGCCGCGTTCGCGCGCTTCGGCTCGATGCACCGCAACACGTTCATCAACGGCCCCCGCCATCTGCGCAACACGTTTCAGACGAAGAAGGACGATCGCATCTTCTTCGCCGGACAGATCACCGGCGTCGAAGGCTACGTCGAGTCGGCGGCCGTCGGCCTGCTCGTCGCGCGCTACATCGACGAGTTGACGCGCCACGGCGACGTCAGGCCGCTCCCCTACCACACCGCCCTCGGCGCGCTCGGCCGTCATGTGTCCGAGTCGTCGCCCGATCGCTACCAGCCGTCGAACGTGACGTGGGCGCTGATCGAGGACGTGATCGGACGGGCGAAGAAGATCGAGAAGCGCGAGCGGCAGGTGGAGCGCGCGGTGGCCGAGATCACTACGCGGGCAAAGTAAGCAGGCAAACTCAGTTACATCCCCACGCGCAACCCGACGATCAGCCGCCGCCCGGGCGACGCGTATCCCCGCACTTCTTCGTAGTGCTGGTTCGTCGCGTTCTCCAGCTTGATGTACGGCGTGTAGCGGTCGCCGTGCAGCTGCATGTTGACGTCGACCGTGGTGTGCGCCTTGTCGTTGACGTGCGTGAACGGTGCGACCGGCAGGACGTCGAGGCGCGCGCCGGTGTGCACGAGCGCGATGTTCGTGTCGGTCTTGCCGACGCGCCGTCCGATGAAGATCGAGCCCGAATGTTTCGGCCGCCGCAGCAACTCCTCGCCGGTGTCGTCCTGCTTCGTGTCGAGGTACGTGTAGTTCATGCTCGAGTAGTACTTCGATCCGACGTTGCGCGTCAGCGAGACCTCTGCCCCCTGCGTCCGCGCGCGGCCGATGTTGGCGAAGGTGTAGGTGACGTTGTCGAAGACGATCAGGTCGCGGTAGCGCGCATGGAACAGCGTCACGGAGAAGACGCCGCTGTCGCCGAGGGCGAGGTCGTAGCCGATCTCCGCGCTGCGGCCGTGCTCCGGCTGCAGCGACGCGTTGCCGGAGAAGGGGAAGAAGAGCTCGCCGATCGACGGCGCGCGGAACGACTGGCCGTATGCCGCGCGCAGCTTGCCGCCGCCGCGCACCCAGGCGAACGCGGCGCGGGGCGAGGTCTCGCTGCCGAATTCGTCGAAGTCGTCGCGGCGCGCGCCGAGGCTCACCTCGAGACGCGAGTCGGGTCCGAGGTTGTGTTCCAGGCGGTCCTCGATGAAGAACGACTTGTCGCGGCGGCGATCGTGATCGAGGTTGGGGCCGAACGTGGTCAGGTCGGTGACGGTGGCCCGCTCGTACTCGCCGCCGGCGATGATGGTGCCGATGGCGGTCGACGTCCGCGTCGTGAGGCGCGCGCGGCGGGTGGTGGAATCGGTCGTGCCGTTGACGTAGCCGTACGGATCATCGGGATCGCTGAAGTCGTCGTTCCGCCTGCTCTCGGAGAGCGTGACTTCGTACGAGAAGCGGCCGATGGTCTGCGCGATCGGAACGGCGAGCTGGCGCTCGGTCCCTTCCTGCCGGCGGTTCGGCGAGGGGACGATGGCGGAGCCGTCGAAGTTGAGGTTCGTCGGGATGCCGAGGTCGTATGACGTGCGGCGGCCGGCCAGTCCGATGGAAAACTGGTTCGACGCCGTCCACTTCCAGAAGAGGTTCGCGGTGTTCTGGGTGAAGTCGTCGTTGGTGGCGAAGCCGTCGTCGTTGCGATGCTCGTACGACGCGCTGAAGAGCGTCGACGGCGTCACGTAATCGGCGCCGGCCATGGCGTTGCGCAGGCCGTGTCCGCCGGCTTCGAGATCGGCGTGAACGCCGCTCTTCACCGGATTGGTCAACACGTTGACCACACCGGCGACGGCGTCCGATCCGTAGAGCGCGGAGTAGGGCCCGCGCACGACCTCCACCTGCTGCACGCCGGCGGTGGAGAAGCGTCCCCAGTCGTAGCCGGCGAAGTAGGGGTTGTTGATCTCGATGCCGTTCCAGAGCACGAGGGTGTGCGTGGAGTTCGCGCCGCGCGTGAAGAGCGAGGTGGCCTTGCCGGGCGATCCGGTGCGGCTGATGGTCAGCCCCGGCACCTCGCGCAGCACGTCCGCGAGGTCGCGCGCGGCGTGCTGCTCGATTTCTTTCTGTGTGATGACGGTGACGCTGGCGGGGGTCGATTCGACCGTCTCGGACATCGCCGAAGCGGTGACGACGATCTCATCCGATACGGCTTGCGTGGTCTGAGCGACTGCGGGAAAAGCGACGAGAGCAAGGACGAAAACGAGGAGCGACTTCATGACACTTCCCTCCGAAGCGGTTCATGGGATTTGAAGCGTCCGAAATGGTCGGTCTCCTGGCTTCCGGGTCATCCTTCTCGGGCTCCCTTCCCGCGTTCTCCGCAGTGGGGGCAATCGCCGTAGCGCCGAGTCGTCGCCGGTTACAGTGGCGGGGGCCGCGCCGGTATCACACCGGCTTCCCTTCACCAGATCGGGTTGACTTGTAAAAGAACCGAAGGGCGATCATAGCAGACGGGGTTGGTTTGACACGGTCCAACCCGCAGATTACCCTCAACAGACTCCGGGTACAGTCACCATGGTCCTCTTCAACTACGCCACGAAAGAGATCACTGCCAAGATCGTCTATTACGGTCCCGGCCTCTGCGGCAAGACGACGAATCTGCAGTTCATCTACGACTCGCTGCCGTCGAACAACAAGAGCAAGATGCTCTCGCTGGCGACGAAGACCGACCGCACTCTTTTCTTCGACTTCCTCCCCCTCGACCTCGGCAAGATCCGCGGCATGCGGACCAAGCTCCAGCTCTACACGGTGCCGGGGCAGGTCTACTACAACTCCACGCGCCAGCTGGTGCTGAAGGGGGCCGACGGCATCGTCTTCGTCGCCGACTCGCAGGACTTCGCGCTCGACGCGAACCTCGAGTCGCTGCAGAATCTCGAGGACAACCTCAAGCGCCAGGGGGTCCGCATCCGCGAGATCCCGCTCGTCCTCCAGTACAACAAGCGCGATCTCCCCAACGCGCTGCCGGCGAAGGAGATGGACGACGCGATCAACAAGCAGCATGTGCCGTACTTCGAGTCGGTGGCGACGACCGGCATCGGCGTGGAAGAGGCGCTGAAGGGGATCACGCAAATGGTCCTCACGCACCTGGTGAAGAAGTACGGTCTCGAAGGCTCCGAGCCGATCGATCGCGAGATCCAGATCCTCAACCCGATATCGGCGGAACGTCCCGCCAGCGACTCGCTCTGGGACGAGGAGGAGCCACCCGCCGCCGCTCCCGCTCCTCCGCCGGCGGCCCCCGCGCCGCGCGCCGCGGCCGCTGCCGCAGCTGCGCCATCGAGCACGCCGTCGTTCTTCGTCGACGACTCGGCCGATGACGAATCGATCCCGCTGGTGGAAACGGAACTGGTCGGCTCGGCCACCGTCGCGGTGCAGAGCAGTCCGTTCGAAGACGTGACCGACTACTTCAGCACACCCGGTCCGGCCGCGGTGCCGGACACGGACGTGCCGATGACGTCGATCGAGATCCCCCTTCCGCCGGGGATCCTCGATTCATTGCCGGCGCTCGACAACACGCCGTCCGCCGTCGCCGCCCCACCCGCCCCCGAGCGCCGCTCCAGCGACGGACTGACGAAGGAGGTCAGCATCCCGCTGAATCTCTCGGTCGAGGAGCTGCGCCATCACCGCCGGCTGAAGCTGAAGATCACGCTCGACGTGAATCTTTTGCCGTAGCCTCACGTTGTCCACACTCCCGGAGGAGTGGTCGAGTGGTTTAAGGCAGCGGTCTTGAAAACCGCCGTACCGGAAACGGTACCGTGGGTTCGAATCCCACCTCCTCCGCCAGCGGCAACGTGCCGCTGCGCTGGTTGGCCAAGCCTTCTTCAGGAGTGGTCAGCGCGATTTCGGGCGGCGCGAAAGCCGCACCCTCATCCACCCCCCTCCTCCCTTCCGTGCTACCTTATTTCCATCCAGAAGATCCACGGAGGAATGCATGCGCACGACTGCGAAGAGCGGCGGGCTCACCGTCCGAGCCATTGCCGGCACGTACAACATCCTCATCGGCATCGACCTCGCCCCGGCGAAGAGGAAAGGGTGTCTCGGGTTCACCATCTCGCGCACGAACATGACCACGAAGGAAACGCGCTTCCTGCCGAACCGCATCACCTTCGCCAGCACGCCCGAGGAGACGAAGCTCGACACTTCGAACTCGCCGCTGCAGAAGTTCCGGTGGGGCGATTACACGACGTCGCCGGCGACGAAGTACCGCTACACCGTCACGGCGCGCTACGGGAAGCCGGGTCAGTTGAAGGACGGCGACAGCGTGACCGTCACGGTGACGACCGAGGATCCGAAGGAGCATGCCACGCCGGTCTTCTTCAACCGCGGCGCCGCGGCGAGCCAGGCGTACAACGACAAATTCGGGACGAAGGGTCCGGACAAGCTCGGTGAACCGAAGCGCACCGAGGCGCTGGCCTGGCTCTCGCGCGGCCTGGAGGAAGCGGTCCTCGCCTTCATGGAGCAGGCGAAGGACAAGAGCTTCGGGCTGCACGCGGCGGTGTACGAATTTCAGAAGCCGAACCTCGTGGGCGGACTGAAAGAAGCGCTCGACCGCGGCGTCGACGTCCAGGTCGTCTACCACTTTCGCCACAAGGGCCCGAAAGACAAAACGTGGAAGGAGAACAAGGCGGCGGCAAAGAAGGCGGGCCTGACCGCCGTCTCCACACAGCGCACGGAGGACAACAGCGCGATCATGCACAACAAGTTCATCGTGCTGCTGAAGAACGGCGCGCCCATCGCCGTCTGGACCGGCTCGACGAACTGGACCGACGGCGGCATCTACGGGCAGCTCAACGTCGGCCACGCCGTCTACGACGCGAAGGTGGCGAAGACGTATGAGGCGTACTTCCAACTCCTCAAACGCGACCTCAAGGGCGCGGAGATGAGGAAAGAGGTGGCGAAGATGAATCCCGTCTCCGGTGAATTGCCCGGACCGGGCGTGACGCCGATCCTTTCGCCGCAGGGCGACCGCACCATGCTGAACCTCTATAACGCCGTCGCGCAGCGGGCGCGAAGCCTCCTCGTCTCCGCGCCGTTCGAGCTCGCCGACGAGATCAAGGCGACGTTCAACCCCGTCCCGGAGAACACGATGCACTACCTGCTTCTCGACAAAGAGGGCGCCCTCGGCGGCAAGAGCCAGATCAGCGTCATCGAGCACAACAAGGCGAACGGCATCGCCTTCGCCGCGACCTTGCAATCCAACCTGACGAGCTTTCAGGACAAGCTGCTGAAGAAAAGCCGGGAGAGCTACCACCACGCCGGAGTGCACATCCACTCCAAGATCATCCTGGCCGACCCGTTCGGAGACGATCCGATGCTCGTCACCGGCTCGGCGAACTTCTCCACCAACTCCACGATTCACAACGATTCGAACAGCCTCTTCGTGCGCGGCGACACACGCGTCGCCGACATCTACTCGACCGAGTTCATGCGCATGTTCGAGCACTACCACTTCCGCGCCGCCAAGAAAAAAGCGGGCGACAAGGCGAAGGTGCTCACGCTGTCCGAGACCGACGACTGGTCGAAGAAGTGGTACGTCGAAGGGAGCAACGAGGCGCTCGACCGGATGCTGTTCGCCGGCACTCTGCCGAAGACGATGCTGACGCCGAATCCGGTCGTGCCGTTCAAGGCGAAGAAGAAGGCGAAGAAAGCGGCCGCGAAGAAGAAACCGTCCTCGAAGAAGAAGGCGGTTTCGACGAAGAAGAAAGCGCGCGCTAAGACTTGAACTTGATCGTGCAGCCGAACGCCTTCGTGGCGGTCGTCTGCACGGCTCTCCCCTCCAGCAGTGCATCGAGCGCGGCGCGCAGGCCTTCGTGCTTCCGCTCCTCGACCTTCGCGGAATCGTCGACGTAGCCGCGATAGCGCACGACGCCGCTGCCGTCGACGACGAAGATGTGCGGCGTGACGCGTGCGCCGTACGCGCGGGCGATCGCGCTGTCGGCGTCCTTGAGGTACGGGAACGGGTAGTGCCGCGAGACGGCGCGGCTCTTCATCTCCGCGGCCGACTCGATCGGATATTGCGCGTCGTCGTTGGAATCGACGGCGTAGAACACCACGCCGCGCTGCGCGTAGTCGCGCCCGAGGTCGATGATGCGCTGCTCGAAGGCCCTGGCGTACGGGCATTGATTGCAGGTGAAGACGACGACGGACAGCTTGCCGTCGCCGGGCGTGAAGCGGACGGTCTTGCCGTCGGTGGCGTTCGTGAGCGAGAACGCCGGCGCCTTCGCCCCGACTTCGATCTCCGCGGCGAATCCGGCGGTTGCGATGAGCAGAAGTGCCGCGAGCGCGATGGATTTCATTTCGTAGTCCTCCGTTTGGCGATCAACGTTTCGAGCTGAGTGATGAACCACTTCCTGTCGAGAACACCTTCATTGCGCAACAGCTCGTGGCCGTTCTCATCGAAGACGAGCGTGATGGGGATCGAGCCGTCGAAGCGGAAATCGTCCGCCAGATCGTTCGCCGCGCCGGTGTAGTAGACGTTGCGGAAACGGACGTGGCGCTGCTCGAGGAAGCTCGCCACGCGTGTCTTCGTCGCCGTGCGGTCGCCGGGGATCATGTCGTCGAGCGACACGCCGATGACCTCGACGCGCCTGCCGCGAAATTGATCGGCGATGGCCTGTACGTCGGCGATCTCCGCGACGCACGGCGCGCACCACGTCGCCCAGACGCTCACGACGCGCACGCGAGACTCTTTCCGGAAGCTGTGCAGCACGTCGCCGGACGTGCGGACTTCGGCGAGGTCGGTCGCCAGCACCAGAGCCATCAGGAGCGCGAGCATCAAACGCGATTCTAGGGGCTAGAACCTGCGCGAAATCGTCACAAAACCCGTACGGGATGCGAAGGCGACCTCCTGCGTCTCGTTCGGGAACGCCAGGAGGTACGTGATGTCGTCGCCGAGCACGTTGTGCACGCCGGCGCGGAGCATCCATTCGGGCCTGAAGGCGAACGACGTCGTGACATCGATCGAGTCGTAGCCACCGGTCGTGCCGGTGATGGTATGCCGCGTGCCGACGTGCAGCAGGCGCGCGCCGACGATCGTGCGCGGCGACGGACGGAAGATGGCGGCGATGTTGGCGAGCCAGTCGGCCGCGGCGGCGCTGTCGCCCGACGGGCTGCTGGTGATCCGGCCGTCCTCGGTGTCGACATGCGACGCGTTCGCGATCAGCCGCAAGCGCTCGCTCTGCTGCCACTCGAGCTCTCCCTCCGCGCCGCTCATCCGCGCGCTCGTGTTGTTTGCGAAGTACGTCGGGAGGGTGGGCGGCGGGAGGACGAGGAAGAGCATGTCGTCGATGTTCGAGCGGAAGAGCGTAAGCCGCGCGATGAGGTTGGTGCGGTGATAGACGTAGCCGACTTCCGTCGTGCGCATCGATTCGAACCCGAGCCTCGTGTCGAGGTGGCCCGGCGCGTAGAGCTCCCAGAATGTCGGCGGACGAAATCCCTCGGCGTACTGCGCCTTGAAGATGTGGTTGTCATTCGCGCGGAAGACAAGGCCGGCGCGCGGCGTGATGCGGTCGC
>Ga0105245_10000717_pt1 | contig 29866 bp, 33 predicted proteins | sample KBSM54metaG_FD_81523 | JGI IMG/M metagenome (GOLD analysis project Ga0105245, IMG submission 81523) | Miscanthus rhizosphere microbial communities from Kellogg Biological Station, Michigan, USA - KBS M5-4 metaG | ecosystem: Host-associated > Plants > Roots > Rhizosphere > Soil | place...
CCGCCGCGAGCAGCGACGGTGCGGTCATCCAGCTCCCTCCGATCGCGAGCACCTGCGGCAAGGCGAGGTAGCTGCCGGCGTTCTCCGCGGTCAGCCCGCCGGTTGGCACGAAGCAGGCATTGGGAAACGGCGCGGCCAGTGCCTTGATCAAGGCAACTCCGCCGACGACCTCGGCAGGGAAGAGCTTGACCGTGGAAATCCCGAGGGACATTGCCTGCGTCAGTTCGGACGCGGTTGCCACGCCCGGTAACGCGATCAGGTCGAATTCCGCGCACGCCTGGACGACCGATTGGTCGAGCCCGGGCGAGACCGCGAAGACTGCGCCCGCTGCGGCTGCGATCTGCACTTGCTGCGCGGATAGGACGGTCCCGGCGCCGACGACGAATCCGTCGGCGGCCAGAGCAGCGATTGCGTCGGCTGCTGCTTCGCTTCGGAACGTGATTTCGACGGCGGTCGCTCCGGCCGATCGCAGTGCCCGACCCAGTTCGCGTGCGGTGCCGGCATCGTCGATTGTCACTACCGGGAGCACACGCTGGTCGGCAATGGCAGCGAGGGGGTCGGTCATCGTCCGAGCCATCCGCCGTCCACGGGGAGAACTATGCCGTGCACGTAGTCGGACGCGGCAGAGGCCAGGAAGACGGTCGCTCCGGCAACGTCTGCCGGCTCTCCCCAGCGACCGGCAGGGATCCGTTCGAGGATTGCTTTCGACCGATCCGGATCGTCCCGTAACGGCTGCGTGTTGTCTGTCGCGAGGTAGCCAGGGGCGATTGCGTTGACGTTGACGCCGTGCGGCGCCCACTCATTCGCGAGCGCGCGCACGAGGCCGGCGAGCCCGGACTTCGCGGCTGTGTACGAGACCACGTTGATGCCTCCCTGGAAGCTGAGCATCGACGCGGTGAAGATGATCTTCCCCCGGCCGCGCTCGACCATCGGTCGGCCGAGCTCGCGGGCAAGGACGAACTGGCCCGTCAGGTTGGTGCGGAGGACGCGCTCCCACTGTTCGTCCGAATGCGCAAGTGCCGGTGCGCGCGCGATCGTGCCGGCGTTGTTGACGAGGATGTCCACGCGTATGCCGTCAGCGAGGACGGCAGTGGCGAGATCCGCCGCTCCTGTGTCCGAGGCGAGATCGGCCCGGTAGGCGGTGAACTCGCGCCCATGTGCCTCGACCCTCCTGCGCGCCTCGCTGTCTCCGGCGTCGAGAGTGAGGCTCGCGCCGACGATGTTCGCGCCGGCGGCGGCCAGGGCCTCGGCCATCGCCAGACCGATGCCGCGCCGGCAACCGGTGACCAGCGCGACGTTTCCGGTTAGGTCGAAGCTCACGACGCTATCCGGCGCAGTCGATGAGGATCTTCATCGCGTGGCCCGCGTCGAGCGCCGTGAACGCCTCGGCCGTCTTGGGCAGCGGGAGGACGTCCGTGACGAGGGCATCGACGGGGATCTGTCCGGCTGCCAGCAGCCGGACAGCTTCCTCGAAGTCGCGTCGCTCGTACACACGCGCGCCTACGAGCGTGAGCTCGCGCCAGAAGATCCGGAAGAGGTCGACCGGTGGCGGTGTGGTGTGGATCGCCACTACGACTACCCGGCCGTGCGGCCCGAGCGCGTCGATCGCAGCCTGGATTCCAGGCACCGCCCCGGAGACCTCGAATGCCACTTCTGCTCCGTCCCCGTCCGTCCATTCCACGACCTCGGCGGCGACCTCCCGGGCATGAGGATCGAGTGTTGCCAGCCCGGTGGCCTCGGCCAGGCTGCGGCGGCCGTCGTTCGGCTCGACGAGCAGGACGTCTGCACCCTTCTCCTTCGCCACGACGGCGACGAGCAGCCCGATTGGCCCGCCCCCGATGACCACGGCTCGCTGGCCCGCCGAGAGTTCGGCCCGGCGCACGTCGTGTACGGCAACGGCGGTCGGTTCGGCGAGCGCGGCGGTTCGCAGTGAAAGGTCGGACGGGAGTGACACGAGCGTCTCGGCGGGAACAGTCCAGTACGGCTGGAGTGAGCCTGACGCGTCGATGCCCAGAAAGGACAGACGCTGGCAGATGTGAGTTGCACCGATGCGGCATGCGGCGCACTCTCCGCACCAGACGAGCGGCATGACGGTGACCGGATCACCGGGCCGCCACCCGTCGACGCCTTCGCCGATGGCGGTGACCCGGCCCGCCATCTCGTGGCCGAGGATCGCGGGAGGAGCGACCCGGCCGTCCATCGCCCCATGGACGATGTGCAAATCGGTCCCGCAGATGCCGGTGAAGGCAACCTGCACTTGCACCATTCCCGGGGCCGGCGGGGCGACATTCGCCGGGCGAAGCTCGATCCGACGATTGCCGGTGTAGTACGCGGCCCGGACCTCGGTCATCGGGCGGCCTCAGGGATCAGACCCACGATTTCGATGTTGCCGTTGAGCGTGCGATCGCGGAGCTGCAGGGTCATGAATCAGACCTTTCCGGACCAAAGAGTCGCGGGTGGAGCGGTCGCCGCTACCTCGGTGGCGAAGACGGCCCCGGCCGATGGCTGCCGGTCGAGTTGTTCGTCGGAAAGCCCGTGACGTGCGCTCGTGATGTAGAGCACGCCGGCGGGGCCGAAGCAGCAGCTCGTGGGCCGGTCGACCGGTACTTCGACGACCGAGTCGAGCGCACCGTTCGGCATATAGCGGTTGACACGGCCGCCATCCCAGATCGCCACCCAGATGCAGCCGTCGTCGTCGACACAGAGGCCGTCGAGATAGCCCAGGTCGGATGGGAACGGCACGAGCTCACGCTCCTTCCTGATCGTTCCCTCGCACTCGTCGTAGTCGAAGGCTCGAAGGGACTGCGCGAGCGAGTCGACGTAGTAGAACGTCCGGCGATCGGGGCTCCAGCCGAGACCGTTCGATACGCCGACACCGTCGAGGATCGGTGTCGCAGTCGGCCCGGGATCGAGCCGGTAGAGACGACCGGCGCCGGGAGACTCCTCGTACGCCGTCGTTCCGGCCCAGGCGCGGCCGGCAGGGTCGACCTTGCCGTCGTTGAACCGCAGCTCGGGCTGTCCTCCGCCGTGGACGGAAAGGAGCGGCGCCAAGCCGCCCTCGTCGGTCATGGTTGCGAACCCGTCCTGCGCTGCGAGCAACCAACCTCCGCCACTGGCGGGAAGGGCGGCGCCAACGTGGGTGCCGGCGTCGAATGATGCGGTCGGACCGATCGGCGACCAGAGGTGGACCGTGCCTTCGAGGATGTCCACCCACACGAGCGCCTCTCGGTTGCTGTCCCAGACCGGCCCCTCGCCGAGCACGGACCGGTGAGGGACGGCTATGTCGACCCCATATGTTCGGGTCATCGTGGCACCGGAGCGTCGTCCCGGAGAAGTCCCTCAGCTTTCAGTTCGCACCACAGCTCGCGTGGGATCGGCTGACCATGGAGGGACACGTTTCGCTTCACCTGCTCGGCTGACCTCGCGCCGACGCAGATGCTGAGGACGGCGGGGTGAGCGAGCGGGAATGCGAGGGCGGCGGCGGGGAGCGTCGTACCGTGTCGTTCGCAGATGGCGGCCATCGCCCGGGCCCGGTCCAGGAGCTCTCGCGGAGCGATCCGGTAGTTGTACCTCGCCTCGTCCGTCGGTTGTGTCTTGGCGAGCAGGCCGCTGTTGAAGACCCCGGCCGCGACCACGCCGACGTCGCGCTGTTCGCAGAGGGGAAGGAGGTCATCGAGGCTGTCCTGCTCGAGCAGTGTGTAGCGTCCGGCCAGCATCACCACGTCCATGTCGGTCTCGTGGACGAGTCGCGCCAGAACGTTCGCGTCGTTCATGCCGGCGCCGATCGCCCCGACCGTACGCTCGGCCCGCAGCTCCGAGAGAGCCGGGAACCCCGTGTCGAGAACCTCCTCGACGTGGTCGTCGGGGTCGTGAAGGTAGACGACGTCGACCCGGTCGGTATCCAGGCGTCTCAGACTGTCCGTCAGAGATCGCAGAACTCCGTCGCGGCTGAAGTCGAAGACCCGCTGGTGGGTAGCCGGGACGGCGTACCCTTCGTCGTCCAGACCCTCCGCTGTGGGAACCGGCTCCAGAAGCCGTCCGACCTTGGTGGAGAGGACGTACTCCTGGCGGGGGCGCATGCGGAGGGCGACGCCGAGGCGGCGTTCCGACAGGCCCAGCCCGTAGTGGGGCGCGGTGTCGAAGTAGCGCACGCCGAGCTGCCAGGCAGCGTCGACTGTCGTGCTCGCCTCGCGGTCGGACACCTCCTCGTACAGGTTCCCGAGCTGTGCGCAGCCGAGCGACAGCTCGCTCAGGGCGGGTCCTCCACGTCGGAGGGGGCGTTGAGGGGCGACGCTCACAGGATCAGAACATATGATGTTTTGCGATGGAGAGCGTCGACACCCCGAGCAGCGCCCGGTTCGTCCTGGACGATCCGCGGTCGCGGCGGCCCGCTCGTCTCGCCTCGGTCGTGCTCGAGGAGCTCGCACACCGAATCATCGGCGGTACGTTCCCGGAAGGGAGCATTCTGCCGACCGAGCCTGTGCTCTGCGAGCAGTTCGGCTTCAGCCGGACCGTGATCCGCGAAGGGCTGAAGCAACTCGAGGAGCGGGGTCTCGTTCGGGTGGAGCAGGGGCGGGGCACGTCCGTTCAGCCGCGCAGTGCCTGGAACCTGCTCGATCCGACGGTGATCGGGATCGCGCTCGCGTACGACACCGACATGTCGCTCCTCGACAATCTGATCACCGTGCGCCGTGTTCTCGAACGGGAAATGGCGCAGGCGGCGGTGGCGCGGCTGACCGAGGCAGAGCTCGCGGCGCTCGCGGAGAACATCGACCGGACGACTTCGGCATACGACGACTACGATCAGTTCCGGAGGCTCGACAACGACTTTCACGCCATCGTGATGAAGGCGTCGGGGAACGAGGTCGGGCTGACGATCGTCCGAACGATCCACACCCACGGAGGTGTCATGCCGCCGCTCGCTTCGGCGGCCTCCCGCGCGGCACTCAAGCGTACGGTGGCTGCGCACCGCGCGATCTATGAAGCCCTGGTCGCCCGCGACGGCGAAGCGGCAGGGGAGCTGATCGCGACGCACATCGAAACTGCCTGGGCAGAGCGAAGGCGCCGGAAGTCGTAGGACATCGCTTGACAACAGGTGATCATTCGTATGATGATCATCCGCAATGCGGATCGCGAGTGTTGATGTAGAGCTGATTTCCCTCCCCGCGGTGACCCCGCCGTTTGCGTGGCGGCGGGGCCTTCGCGGTTCCGCTCAAGCCCGACAGACCGCGGTTCTGCGGATCACCACAGAGGCGGGCGCGGTCGGCGAGGCATACCACGAGTGGAGCGGGCCGATACTCGGGGACATAGTCGACCGCGTGCTTCGACAAGAGCTCGTCGGGGAGCGTGCCGACCGCCGCGAATGGCTCTGGCATCGCCTCTGGGAGCTCGACCGGACCGAGGAGTTCCCGATCTGGCTCTTCGGCGTCGTCGACGTCGCGCTTTGGGACCTCGAGGGCCGGATGCTCGGCGTGCCCGTCCACCGCCTGCTCGGGACGTACAGAGACTCGATCCCGGCATACGCCTCGACCGTCACGTTCTCGACGGCCGAGGAATACCTCGACGTCGTCGATCAGTGTCTGGAGCTCGGCTACCCGGCGATCAAGTTGCACGGCTGGGGCGACGCTCGGGCGGACGCGGCCCTTTGTCAGGGCGTCCGGGCCCACGTCGGCAGCGACATCGACCTCATGTACGACGGGTCTGCCGCGTTCGATCTGCCTGCAGCCGAGTACCTCGGCCATGCCCTCGCCGAAGCGAACTACAGGTGGTACGAAGAGCCGATGCGCGAGTTCAACGTCACCGCTTATCGATGGCTTGCCGACCGCGTCAGTGTGCCGCTGCTCGTCGGGGAGACCTCCGACGGCAGCCACCTCAATACCGCCGATTTCATCGCCTCCGGCTGTGCGAGCTATGTCCGCACGAGCGCGAACCATCGCGGCGGAATCACGGGAGCGATGCGCATCGCTCACCTGGCCGACTCGTTCCGGCTTCGGGCGGAGCCGCACGGCCCGACCGAGCCGGCGGTGCACCTCTGCATGGCGATACCTAATTGCACCTACTACGAATCGCTCGTCATCTCGAACCCGGCGACGCGTGAGTCGCGCGTCGGCCCCGACGGTTTCGTCCAGGCGCCGACCACACCCGGCATCGCGCTTCCGGATTTCGTGCAGGAGGCGCGCGCCGGCGCGCACGTCTGAAAACGCGGAACGACACGCTATGAAAGGAGCGCACATGAAAGTCAAGCGTTGGTGGCTCGTGCCGGCATCGCTTGTTGCCCTCGCGGCGGCAGTAGCGGCACTGGTGGGCGCCTCGACCGGCGGTGCGAGCTCGGGCAAGGTGTCCGGTTCGATCGAGGTCTGGGTCGACGCCGTCCGCCTGCCCGTGGCGAAGCTGTATGCCAAGACGCACCCGAACGTGAAGGTCAAGATCGTCACCTATGACGGCGACGGCAACGGCGCGACGACGATGCAGACAAAGATCCAGCTCTGGAACCGGACCGGAAAGGGCTGGCCGGACGTCGTGTTCACCGAGCAGGCGAACGACCCGGTCTGGATGGGGCAGCCGCCGTTCGACTTCGCCATGAACCTGAAGGGCGTCTTCCCGGCCTCGCTCCTGACAGGGTGGCCCGCACCGTCGCTGGCGCAGTGCACGGTCAACGGCCGTCTCGTCTGCCTGCAGGACAACCTCGCCCAGGAAGTGCTCTACGTGAACAAGAAGCTGATGGCCCAGTTCGGCTATCAGGTACCGACGACGTGGCAGCAGTGGGCTGCGCTCGGCACCAAGGTCGCCAAGGAGCATCCCGGGTACATCATCGGGACGGTGGGTGACTCGTACGGTCACTGGCTCTACCTGTGGCCGGATCAGTGCCCGATCTCGCAGGTCGTCGCGCCGAAGACCGTCCGCATCAACTCGGCCAATGCCCACTGCACCCGGATGGCGAGCCTGCTCGACCCGCTGATCGCGAACAAGTCGGTGTCGACGGTGACCATCTTCTCCCCGGACTTCGCGAAGACGTACGGCGGGGACGACGACAAGGTCCTGCTCATGCCCGGACCAACCTGGTACGCGAAGGACATCTTCGGCGGGACGCTGAAGATCCCCGCGGGCCAGATGACGGCGGCAATGCCGCTGCGCTGGAACAACGAGCCGCCCGTCACCGGCCAGGTCGGCGGCGGTCCCTGGGTCGTCTCGAAGCACACGAAGAGCGTTGCGGCCGCCATCGACTTCGTGAAGTTCGCGACCACGTCGTTGGCGGTCAAGTCGAAGCCCGGCGCCTTGTCTCCGGGGTACCCCTCCTATGGCCCCGCTGCCACCGTCTGGCTGAAGAACCTGAACAAGGACCCGTACTTCGCAGCTCCTCCGGGGGCGGCGATGAAGGCGGCCGCCGGCCTCGTCTGGAAGGGGTGGAGCATGGTCACCTATCCGGACCAGCCCATCTGGTCGAACTCGGTCGTCACACAACTCATCGCCGGCAAGTCGTTGAGCAGCCTCCTGCCGGCTCTGGGCAAGGGACTCTCGAACAACGCAAAGGCGGCCGGGTATAGGGTCGTGAACAAGTAACGGCTTGAGCTCGTCCGCTGCGACTTCGGAGCACGTGGAGGCCACGCGTACGCGTGGCCTCCGCGTCCCGCGCGGTGCCCCGTTCGTCCTTCCCTACCTGCCGTTCCTGATCGTCTTCGGGATCGCGCCGACGATCTACGCGCTCGACCTCGCCTTCACGAACGCAGGAGGCGGTTGGGTCGGGTTCCACAACTTCGTCCGGGCGTACGACGACTTCCGTTTCGTACCCGCGTTCAAGCACATCCTCATCTACACGATCGTCTGGCTCGGCGCCCTGATGGTCTTCGTCGTCGGCCTTGCGCTCCTTCTCCACGGACGCGCGACCCGGGTGTCGGCGACGTACCGGTTCCTCTTCTACATACCCGGCGCTCTTGCCGGCGCGGCCGCAGTCGTCATCTGGCTCTTCATGCTCGACCCGACGGTCAGCCCGGGGTCCTTCCTGCTGCGCCACGTGCTCGGGGCGAGCATCTTCGCGCAGTCGATCGCTCCGGGGAACCTTCCCTACATCTTCGCCATGATCGCCTTCTGGACCGGCGCCGGCGGTTGGATCGTCGTCATGTACGGGGCCCTCAACACGATCCCGCCCGACCTCGAGGAGGCCGCCCGGATCGACGGCGCCGGCCCGTTCACGATTGCCTTTCGACTGAAGCTGCCGCTGATCCGCAAGTGGATCGCTTACATGCTGATCCTCTCGTTCGCGACCGGGACGCAACTCTTCGTCGAGCCGGAGATCGTTCAGCACGCGAGCTTCGGTCTCGTCCCCGACACCTGGTCGCCGAACCAGCTCGCCTATCAGCAGGCCTTCCGGTATGCCGATTTCAACGTCGCCGCCGCGATCGCCGTCGACCTGCTCTTGATCGGGCTCCTCGGTGCCGTGCTGATCGTCTCCCGCAGCGGGCTCTTCAGGGCGGAGGACTGATGGGCGTCCGTCTCCTCGGTCTGGGCGCTCGGATGGCGATCCTGCTTGTGTTCGCGATCTTCTTCGTCGCGCCGATTCTCTGGCTCGTGCTCGCACCGACGAAGAGCGACCACGCGCTCGTGACGAGCAGCCCGTTCTCGTTCGGCAGCTTCCACAATGTTGGGCTCGCCTGGAGGCATCTGGACGCGTACAGCGATCATCTGTACCGGCGCTGGATCGCCAACACGCTCGTCTACTCCTTGAGCGCGACGGCGATCACCCTGGCAATCTCGATCCCGGCCGGATACGGGCTTGCGCTCGGCAAGTTCCCCGGCCGGAAGCTGATCCTGAGCCTGACGCTCGTCGTGATGATCATGCCGGCGGCGTCGTTGGTGCTGCCGATCTTCCTCGAGCTGAACGCCCTGCACCTGATCGGCAGCGTCTTCTCGGTGATCCTGCCGTTCTCGTTCTTCCCCTTCGGGGTCTACCTCGCCTACATCTACTACGCGACCTCCATCCCGCCGGAACTCCTCGACGCGGCGCGCGTCGACGGGTGTGGCGAGTGGCTGACGTTCCGCCGGGTCGCGCTGCCGCTCGCCAAACCCGTCGTGGCGCTGGTCTTCTTCTTCAGTTTCGTCTCCAACTGGAACAACTTCTTCCTGCCATACGTCGTTCTGGCGGACTCGAACCAGTATCCGATCACGGTCGGCCTCTCCAACCTGCTCGCGTCGACGCCGTCGTTCAACCCCGCAGTCGGCGGCGGTGGTCAGACGACCAACATCTTCAAGCCGGAGCTCGCCCTCGCGACGCTGGTCGCGGTGATCCCGGTCGCGATCGTGTTCCTGTTCTCCCAGCGCGCGCTGGTGCGCGGGACGCTCGGCGGGTCGGTGAAGCAGTAGTGGCGGGGGTCTCCTTCGAAGCAGCCTCCAAGGTCTACGGAGACGGCACGCGGGCACTCGACAAGCTCGACCTCACGATCGAGGACGGCGAGTTCATGGTGCTCGTCGGTCCGTCCGGTTGCGGCAAGACGACGGCCTTGCGGATGGTGGCCGGCCTCGAGGAGATCAGCGAAGGCGTCGTCAAGATCGGCGACAGAGTGGTAAACGGCCTGTCGCCGAAGAACCGCGACATCGCGATGGTCTTTCAGAGCTACGCGCTCTACCCCCACCTGAGCGTCCACGACAACATCGCCTTCGCCCTGAAGATCAAGAAGGTGCCGAAGGCCGAGATCCGCCGGCGCGTCGACGAGGCGGCGCGGATCCTCGACCTCGAGCCCCACCTCAAGCGCAAGCCGCGGTCGCTGTCGGGTGGTCAGCGTCAGCGTGTTGCAATGGGCCGCGCGATCGTCAGGCAGCCGCAGGCGTTCCTCATGGACGAGCCGCTCTCCAACCTCGACGCGAAGCTGCGCGTCCAGATGCGTGCAGACATCAAGAAGATCCAGGGCGACCTGGGCGTGACCACGATCTACGTCACCCACGACCAGGTCGAGGCGATGACGATGGGGCATCGAGTGGCGGTTATGCGGAAAGGCGAACTCCAGCAGGTGGCCGACCCCATCGAGCTCTACAACCGTCCGTTGAACATGTTCGTCGGCGGCTTCATCGGCAGCCCGGCGATGAACATGCTGGACGCACGAGTCGAGCGCCGCAACGGCTCATTCGAGATCGTGGTCGGAGACGTGCGGATTCCGCTCGACGAGACGAAGGTTGCCCAGCACCCGGGCCTCTCCGCGTACAAAGGGGGGAGGATCGTCCTCGGCATCCGGCCAGAGAGCCTCGAGGATGCTGCACTCGCCGGTGAGGGCAACGGGCCGCGACTTCGCGGGCAGGCGGAGCTTCGGGAAGCACTCGGGTCGGAGATGTTGATGCACTTCACCATCGCAGCAAGTCCGGCAGTCACCAACGAAGTCCGGGAGTTGGCGGAGGACGTCGGCGACGACCGAGCGCTGGGGCAACTCGCCGAGGGCCCGTCGGCAAGGGCAAGCCTCGTTGGTCGCTTCAGCCCACAGACGCAGATCCGAGAAGGCGAATCCATCGAGGTCGCGGTCGATGCTCGTGCGCTCCACTTCTTCGATGTGGACTCAGGCCTCGCTGTCTGACCTCGACGTTGTGAGGCTTGGATGCGCCAAAGTCTGGGACGCGCAGCGTAGGCAATTATCGGAGGAGGGCACATGCAGCAGGCAGTCGGGGCGTTCGAGAAGGTCGGCCGTGACCTGGAGCTGATCTAGGTGGACGACGGGTACAGGGTCGCGCAGCTCGACGCCTTCGAGCTGAAGCCGTGGAGGGAGACGCTCACCGGCAGGGTGCGGCACGAACTCGGAATCACCGCCTTCGGTGTCAACTCGTGGGTGGGGCCGAACGTCGGTGACCGCGTGATCCCGGAGCACGCCGAGGATCAGGAGGGCGACCAGGACGAGCTGTACGTCGTCGTGCGCGGGCGGGCGCGCTTCGAGATTGGCGGAGACACCGTCGACGCGCCGCAGGGCACGCTCGTATACATCCCGGCCGGGCCGACCGTGCGAACCGCCTTTGCCGAGGAGCCAGAGACAATCGTGCTTGCAGTCGGAGCCACGGCAGGTAAGGCGTACGAGGATCACGGCTGGGAGCTCTGGTTCCCCCTCAACGAGATGTTCCAGGCGGGCGACTACGAGGGCGTGATCGCGAAGGGCCGCGAATCGATCGAAGCGAACCCGCAGTACGGGATGCCGCTTTACAACCTCGCCTGCGCCGAGAGCCTCGGCGGACATCCGCAGGATGCGATACGGCACCTGGGCATGGCGATCGAGCGCTGGGATGGGGCTCGCGATTTGGCGCGCGAGGACAACGACTTCGACCCGATCCGCGACGAACCGCCATTCAGACAACTGATCGGCGACTGAACCGGGCGGATCCTTGGGTTGGCATCGGCCGTCCGGCGCCAACCGCGAGGGCCGGGACAGCGCAGGGTTGGCGGCGGGCCGTGAAGCCCGCCGCCTTGTGTGCCTTACATTGGGGTGTGCTTTCGGATCGCCTCCCAGCGGTACTGGTGTGGTGCCAGATCCGGCTATGTCGCTCTCGGCGTTTCGTCGACAGTCGCAGGCGGGGGCCGGTGCTGCCGTTCGACCTCGACCCCGGTGTGGCCAGCCGCACCCGAAGATGCATGCTGGCTCCATTTCCGGGAGGTGGCCGCCCTGCGATCGTGGTGCGAGCACAAGAGAACTGAGAGGAGGCAGTGATGGCCGTGGACACGTTCGACGAGCAGTGGGTGGAGTTGGCGGACCGGGCCAACGATGGTCTCGACATCCGCCTCTACTGGAACCGCGGCGACGGCCGGGTGAAGGTCGCTGTCACCCGCATCCACACGGGCCGGGTCGCCGAGCTGCGCGTCGAGCCCTCCGACGCGATGACGGCGTTCCACCACCCGTTCGCGTACCACGAGGCGACAACCCGGGCGGCACGCGCGGAGCGGCTCCACGTCTAGGGACACGCGCCTGGAGTAGGACTCTCTCCTGACCAGGGCGGGCGCCGTACCCTTGGCGCATGTTCCGTCGCTTTCTCGTTGCAGCGGTCGTCGTTCTCGCGCTCGCCTCGAGCGCGGCTGCAGTCCCGGCGGTGGCCAAGACGAACAAGGCGGTTCGCACCCACAAGCTGATCGTGGCGGTCAAGAAGAACGTGGCCCCCGCGGCCGAGAAGAAGCTTGCGATCTTGGTCCTAATCAGCCAGAACAGCGGTGCTCTTGCCGGAGCCGTGGCCACGCCCAGCAAGCCCCTTACTGTTCTCCTCGACAATCGCCGCCTCTACCGTGTAAAGGCCGAGATCGACTCCGCCTGCAAAGGCAGCTGTGATGCGAGCTATCGCATCTCCGGCTCGGCCAACCACAAACTCGAGATAGTCCCGAGCTGTCAGCCGAAGGGCTCAGGCTTCGTGTGCAGCAGGGTTCAGATCGTCAGGGTCTACTGAACACCGTCGTCCGGTTATCCACACTCAAGTCCAGTGCTGGACCCCTGCGGCACTTGCCGGTGCACCAGAGCGCCCTCCTGGTCTGCCTCCAGGTTCGGTGATCAGCCGCTCGAGTTCGTCATAGACGGTCTGCGCCTAGCGCTCCAGAACGCAGCTCAAGCGTTGACATTGTTGTGTCGTAATGACACACTCGTGTCATATGAGCACGAGCGAGACATCTCTGCGTCGGCGCCACTCGGAGTACACCCGTGATCTGATCCTGCGGGCTGTCGCCGAGATGCTCGACGAGGGTGAGCCGGGCGATCTGGTTGTGCCCGAGGTGGCTCGGCGAGCAGGCGTCTCGCTCCGCACCGTCTACAGGCACTTTCCGGGTCGGGAGGAGTTGATCGCGGCGGCTGGGGAGTGGATTGGCGTGAACGTTCTCGCCGCCGGCATGGCGGAGACGCTTGAGGAGATCCCTGCCGAGTACGCGGAGAATGCCGCCCGTTGGGACGAGCATCCGAACTTGGTGCAGGCCATGGCCTTTTCGCGCGGCGCCAACTCGTTGCGGTCTGTTCGCAGGCGGAAGCGGTTGGAGACGATCCGAGAAGCGTTGCAGGAGGTGACGGAGGGTCTGTCCGAGGCGGAGGCGAGAGAGGCGTTTGGTGTTTTCGCGTACCTCGACAACATGCTCGCATGGGTGACGATGCGGGACGAGGCCGGACTCGACGGCAAAGAGGTCGGGGAGGCGGTTGCCTGGGCGATGCAGGTGCTGATCGAGGATCTCCGCCGGCGGCAGGTGGCGGCGGGCAAGTGACAACGCGACGTCGGCGTCGCTGGCGTTCAGAACAAAAAAGGAGCGGTAGAAATGGGAGTCCAGCTTGAAACGAAAGCTCCATACGCACTGGTCGCAGGCGCCGGAGAGCCGATGTCGTGGTTCTCGGCCGGCCTCACGCTGAAGGCGTCAGCGCCCGAGCTTGGGGTGGTCGAGGCTGTGATCAGCCCAGGCGACGAGCCTCCGCTGCACGTCCACAGCCGTGAAGATGAATGGTTCTACCTGCTTGAGGGCGAGGTGACCTTTCACGTCGGCGACGAGAACTATCGCGCCACCGCAGGTGCCTTCGTCTCGTTCCCGCGCGGCATCGCCCACACCTTTACGATCGAGTCCTCCACGGCTCGCTTCGTTGTCCTCAACACCCCCGGTGGTTTCGAGCACATGTTCAAGCTCGCGCCGAAGACGATCGAAGAGGCGGTGCTAGCTCTGAACAAGTACGGCATCGAAGTCGTCGGGCCCCATCCGCGGGAGACCGAATCCGTCTAGCCGGCCGCCGATCAGTGACCTAGCCCGGGGCTGTCAACGAGACGAAGCTCCCCCTCTTGCTCGGCTGGTCAGGTCTCCTGGTTTGCGTCCAAAGGTCGACGCGGACTGTTTCGCACCCGGAGGCCTGCGATCAGCTCGCCGCCGACCGGTCCCCCTTCTGAAGCAGGCGAACGCTGACGAAGGCGATCCAGAGGAAGGCGACGACGGTTCCCGCTCGCGTGGCCGCCCCGCTCCCAACCGCCGAGAAGGCGACGCTGGCCAGAACGATCGCCGGCACCGCGATCAGGCTCGGCAGCCACGAGTCCCGCCATGCCGGGATGCGCCGGAACGCGAATGCGAGGATCAGTGGTGCGGCGATCGTCGCGCCGCCGGTGATGGCGGATTCGACCTTGTGCGCGTGGGAATGCCACGAGTCGTTCGTACAGTTGGCATCGATGCCTTGGCAATCGAGCTGGAAAAAGCCGTCGAGCAGGGCGCCTGCCCCGGCGACGAGCATCGCGCCGGCGCCGATCCGCCCGAGCAGGTCGGGGCTCAGCGCCCGCCAGAGTCCCAGCGCGAGCACGACGACCAGCAGCCCGGTGAGGTTCGCGCCGATCCGGTTATAGATCCAAGGGCTGTCGGCGGTGACCGCCCCGAGGTCGGAGATGTCGTCGTTTGCGACGCTGTAGGCGGTCGGCTGCGCGAACCCACCGACGATCCAGCCGATGTTCACCGTCACGAACGCGGCGAGGCCGCAGATTCCGCCTATCCGAGCGGGCATGCGCAACTCTCGCACATGTCGATCAGACTCCGACTGCCCCGTTGTTTGCTCACTCGAGGTCGTCGACATCCTGGTCGACTCCCAGGGGCAGCTCCTGCATGTGCGCCAAGAGGTCGTCGCGATCGGGCGATCGTCTTGCTGGCTGGGGGCCTGTCAAGATCGAGAAGACCGTTGGGCCGCGAGAGTAGGAGGTCTTTGTGGCACGGCAATACGTGGGTCCCGGCTGGTTCACGCGCAACGTGGTCAATCGCGTCGTTGCCGGACTGACGCGCGTTGGGATCAGCGTGTGGGGCTCGCGGGTGCTGGAGGTGCGTGGACGCAAGAGTGGAGAACCGCGCCGGGTCCCGGTCAATGTGCTGACGGTCGAGGGAAGCAGGTACCTGGTGGCTCCGCGTGGTGAGACCCAATGGGTGCGGAACTTGCGGGTCGCGGGTCAGGGCCTGCTCCTGCTCGGCGGGGGGCGCGACCGCTTTGTCGCCTCGGAGATCGCGGACGCTGACAAGGAGCCGATTCTGCGCGCCTACCTGAAGCGGTGGACGTGGGAGGTCGGTGTGTTCTTCGGCGGAGTCAAAGCAAATTCGCCGGGGGAAGAGCTTCGCCGGATCGCCCCGGACCATCCGATCTTCCGCGTTGAGATGCTCGAGGCAGAGCCGAACAGCTGAAGCGCCAACCCGCCCGGCAGGCTACGACAGGTGCCCCACTGTGGCGACCTGCTGGTCACCTACGAAAGCACTCCTTGGGTCGTCACCCGAGGCGACCTCCTGGTCAGGTCACCGGAGGGCTTTGACCAACCTCCTAGTCGTGCGCCAGGTGGCCGCGCGGACTGCGAGTCCGCGCGGCCATGACGGGAGCTCAGATCGCCGGTGCGACTGTCCGTGCCGTGGCGGTGCCGCGTCGCGCCAGGACGATTGAGGTGAGGATGATCCAGATCCACCAAGCGAGGAACGGGAAGATGAAGAAGGCGGCGAGCTGGCTGGCGCCGGCGAGGATGCCGAGCCAGGCGTACCAGCGGGGGAAGGCGTGCGTCCGCAAGGCGTGCGCGGAGGTCGTCCAGATCACGAGCGTGCCGATCATGAGCGCGGCGACCCATGTGAGGTAGGCGGCGTTCGCAAGGAGGCGGTACGTGTTCGGATCAACTTGGAACTTCGAGGTTTCGATCGTCGCGAACGTGGTTGCGCTTCCGAGGATGGCCGAGGCCGCCCACAGCGCTGCGCTCGCGATGCCGGCGCCGAAGCTGAGTGCGGCGAGTGATCCGGGTTGCTCGTCGGCCGCGAGTAGCCGCTGCCTGAGGCTGGTGAGGAAGACGAGCAGAAGGAGGACTGCCACGAGTGAGGCGAAGAAGCCGATCGCCCCGTGGACGCGGTGTTCGTGCGAGGTGAAGTAGGCGGTGATGGTGGAGTCCGAGTCCTTTTCCTGTGGCAGGTTGAGCACGACTAGTGTCCCGACGGCTGCGCAGGCGACCGAGAGGATCCCTGCCAGCGGTGCTGATCGGTCGAAGAAGCTCTTCATCGGTGGTTCTCCCTTGGCTCGATACCGGTCGCATCGAGGCTAGGAGGCGGCCGCCTAGTTGTCGTCGGCGGCGCGGGCGATCTTCGAGTCGGCCGGACGGCTGATCTTGAGGAAGGGTCAGATCGGCCGATCGGGCGATGACACCGCTGCGCGGGTGGTCTACCTTCGTCCGGTGCACCTCTCGGACATGTTCGGTCGCCGGTGGGACCCCGTGACGGTCGATCGCATGGTCGCCGCGGTGCTCAGCCTGGTCGCGCTCGCGGAGATCTGGCTCGGGAACGTCGACGACCGCGCTTTTGTCACTGTCGTCTCGTTTGTCGCTACGGGATCGGTTGCGATCCGTCGCCGCTATCCGTTCGTGGTCGGAGTCGGCGTGGCAGTTCTCTTCGATCTGCAACTGGCGCTGATCTCCGACCCGCAGGTCATCGCCGCGGGCATCGCCTACTTTTGCGGCCTGTACGGGCTCGCGGTCTGGACGTCGACGCAGCGGTTCGTGCTCGGTCTGGTCGTGCTCGTCGCTGGCGCCCTTCTCGCCACGCTCGGGTCGACGCTGAGCCTCTCCAGCACAGCGTTCTTTACGGTCGTCAGCGTCGTCGTGATGCTGCTCGTCCGGCGGGTGGTCGGCGATCGAGAACGCCGCGCGCAGGTCGCTGAACGTGAGCGCGACGTCGCCGCGCGCGAGGCGGTCGTCGAAGAACGAGCACGTATCGCCCGTGAACTCCACGACGTGATCGCCCACCACGTCTCGATGATCGTCCTCCAGGCGGGGGCGGAGCGCAGCGTCCTCGACGAGAGCAACGCCTCGACGCGTGAAGTGCTCGAGACGGTTGAGCAAACCGGACGCAGCGCACTGACCGAGATGCGCCGGCTGCTGGGGATGCTCCGTGATGATCAGAGCGACCCTCTGACGCCGCAGCCCGGTCTCGACGACGTGCCGACGCTCGTCGGCCAACTTCGCGAAGCGGGCCTCCCGGTCGACCTGACTATCGAGGGACAGCGGAGAGATCTTCCGGTCGGGATCGAGTTGTCCGGCTACCGGATCGTGCAAGAGGCCCTGACGAACGCCCTGAAGCACGCCGGCACCGCCCGGGCACGGGTGAGCGTCCGCTACGGGCCCGACTCGTTGGAGCTCGAAATCGCCGACGACGGCGGCGGCGACTCGGCGCGCGCACCGGGAGGCGGGCACGGACTGGTCGGGATGCGCGAGCGGGTCGCGCTCTACGGCGGCCGCTTCCAGGCAACCCGGAGTCCGGGCGGCGGGTTCGTCGTCAAGGCGGCGCTCCCGATCCGATGACGAGTGTCGTGATCGCCGACGACCAGGCCCTCGTCCGCGTCGGGCTCCGGAAGATCCTCGAGAACGACCCTCGCGTGATCGTCGCGGGCGAAGCGGTCGACGGAGAAGACGCGGTCCAAGCTGCGCGGCGCCTGTCCCCGGACGTCGTGCTGATGGATATCAGGATGCCCGTCCTCGACGGCATCGAAGCAACCCGGCGGATCGTCAAGGCGAGATCAGAAACGCGAGTGTTGATCCTGACCACGTTCGGGCTCGACAACTACGTCTACGACTCCCTCCGAGCGGGAGCGAGCGGCTTCATGCTCAAAGACGCACCGCCAGAAGAAATCGCCGCCGCCGTCCAGATCGTCGCCAACGGCGACGCCCTGCTCGCCCCTGCCGTCACACGCGCAGTGATCGAAGAGTTCGCGCGCACCCCCGGCTCGACGCCGGCGCCGAGCCCGCCGCCGGCAGTCGCCGAACTCACACCACGCGAGCGCGAGGTCTTCGACCTCCTCGCGCGTGGGCTATCGAACTCCGAGATCTGCGCCGAGCTCGTGATCTCCGAGGCCACGGCGAAGACGCACGTCGCCCGCATCCTTCAGAAACTCGACGTCCGCGACCGCATCCAAGCTGTCATATATGCATACGAACACCACCTCGTCACGCCCAGGTGAGGTTCTCTCGCACACCTCCCAGCAAGGATTGACGATCGACGTGAGGGTTTGAGAGCTGTCGGTTAGATCCGCTAAAAAAGCCTCGCATACACGGGGCTTTTCGTTTCTTTTCGCTTCGGCTGTTCGCGGAATGTCGACCGCAGACGCTCTAGTAGATCGTCGGCAACTCGTTGACCTTTGTCAGCGCTTCCTCCAGGGTCGACACCTGATAGATGTCGATGGTGTTCCACTGGCCCAGCCTCGATTGGAACGCGAACTCGCGCACGGTGTCCATGTCGTCAGCCTCGACAGCCGCGAAGACCATGTGGTTGTTCATCGGAACGTACGTCGCCAAGAGCTTGACCCCGAGCTTTTCAGCGAGGGCCGGTATCTCGCTGGCACCTTCCTGGGAGAGCTTCCGAATCGACTCGTTGGCTGAGGGGCAAAGGTCGGGCGGATGCTGACCAGCGATGAGGTATTGCATTTACAAACTCCTCCTTCCTAGAACATCGTGCCGCCGACCCTAAAACTCCACGGTTTCCCTATCAAGCGGTAAGAGAGGTCTGCACCCAGCTGAGAGGGCTTCGCGGGCCTCGTCCTGGCGGCGAGCCTTGTCGAGCAGGTGGACGTACTTCCTCCCTGTACCTCCTGGTAAACCCCAAGAGATGCGCCGTTCTCGCCTCAGCCGGTCATCGAGTCGTGCAGCTCGTACCACGCCTCCCTGACTGGGGGTGTGAAGCTCTCGTCTCCTCGCTCAGTCGCTTCGGCCATCATCCGCTCGAGGATCGGGTTCAGCTTCTCGGCCATGAACTTGTCGGCCTGCTCGCGTGAGTCCCAGACGTCGAAGACTCGGAAGACGCCAGAGTCGTGATCGAAGCCGGCCGTGTGGATGAGCAAGCCGTCCGGCGCTTGTTCAAGGTTCAGTTCCGTCGAGACGGCGTCGTAGTTGGTCGTGCTGGTGTCGCCGTCCTGGATCGGCCACTCCTGCATGAATGCAATTGCCATTTGGAGCTCCTTTCGTCGCCTGCACGGGATCCTATGGGCGTAGTGAGCCGGGGTGCCGCCTTCCCTGGGACTCAGCCAGCCACGCCCAGGGCTTCCTTGATCTTGGTAATCGCTTCCGTCTCGCTCGGTTTGACGCCGGTCTTCGCGCTCGCGACATGCTCGGCGACCCCGATCACCAGCTCCTGATAGGCGGCCAACTCGTCCGGCGCCTTCTCCTGCAGGGTCGCGGCTGCCGAGCGCAGAGCCTCGAGCGTCTCCGTCTCGGCCTTCTCACGTGAGGCGGTGAGGCCGAACCCGGTGCCGTGCACGTGCGCAAGATCACCGATCAAGTCGCTGCCGCTGTTGCGCTGCTGCTCGGCGAGGTACTTCGCCAGCGAACTGGCCTCGCCGAAGCTGTCGGTGAAGTCGGGGTCGCTGACCGAGACGAGCATTCCCGCGCCGGTCACGCCCTTCTGCATCGTCTTCCATTCCGCTTCGGTGAAGTCGGCCTTGGTCGCCACGTCGGCTCCTTTCTCCCTGTTCCCGGACGAGTCCATTCTCTCAGCCTTGTCCTAGCTGGAGGCTAGTCTCGCCAGGTGGAACCGGTCGAGATACGGCGATCGGCCCGGGCCCGGCGGTGGCGCCTCGAGGTGCCGTGGGGCGGGCCGGCGCGGCTGACCGTGCCACGCTCGGCCCGCCGCGCGGACGTGGAGCGCCTGCTCGCCGAGCGGCGCCTGTGGATCGAGAAGCAGCGGCGGCGGCAAGTGCCGCGGCTCGGGCTCGAACGGCTCGCGATCAACGAGTCGGACGCACGCAGCCGTGCGCGGGAGGTCGTCTCGGTTCTGGCCGAGCGCGAGGCCGAGCAGCTGGGGGTCGCCTACGGGCGGATCCGGATCGGCGCCCAACGAACACTGTGGGGCTCGTGCTCCGAGCGCGGGACACTCTCCTTCAACTGGCGGCTCGTGCTGGCTCCGCTCGAAGTCGTCGACTACGTCGTCGTCCACGAGCTCTGTCACCTGCTCGTTCCCAATCACTCGCCGTCGTTCTGGTCGCTCGTCGAGCGACGCCGCCCCGGTTGGCGCGAGCAGCGCGCATGGCTGCGCGAGTACGGGCCCGAGCTGCTCGCGTTCGGGCCGGCGCGGCGCCCGGGCTGAACATGAGCAGCAATCCGTTTAACTGTGGATGCCGCCGGGAAGACAGTCTCGCGCGGAGCGCGCTGGGGAGAGAGACGAAGCCTTCGGCTTGAGGCGACGCCTCGGCGACCGGATCCCGGGAAGGTCGTTATCGACAGCGCGCCCCGCGCATCCACACGGAGACGGACCACCGGAAGGGCGGACAGCCTCCTCAGACTAGAGCCGCGCGTGCGCCGCTTCGTGCGACCAGCCCTGAGCCGCATCGGCGACGAACCGCGGCCTCCCAGATCTCTTTACGCCTCACGATGCGTGTCGTTGCCGCCCGGCGCAGTTCGACCGTATGCAACGGAGAGGGCGGGCGCCGCGATAGCCGTCGTTCCCCCGGACCCCGAACAGCTAGCGCCTCTCCCTCAGGCACCCGCCCTGCAAAATGTCTTCCTCCCCCGGTGGCCCGAAAAACGGTCGCTGACGTCGTGCTTACAAGCCCACCCCGGCGCAGACGCCGTAAACAACGCGAGAGCCTCGAGTCCTGCGCGCGGGTGCCCAGAAGAGCCACCTAGATCGTTACGCAGACGCGGGCCGGCCGTCCGTCGGAATTACACGCAGGGCGCCGGCGATCTCACGTGGATGCGGAACTCGCACGTCGTGGCGATGCCTTGGTTACTGGTACTACCCGGGCTTGGCACCCCCACCGCCACCAGGCTTGGACGTGGGAGGAGCGGCAGCACCCCCACCGCCTCCGCCGATTTGCTTCTGGGCGCTGCCGACTACTCCGTAGCCGATAACCGTCGCGCCGAAGGCAGCCAATGCCAGGGCGGGTATCTGGCCCTGCGGATCAGACCCCCACGTGTCGTTCGCATCGTATGTGGTGAAGTAGGTCAGACCGGCCAGAACGACCGCAACGACGATGCCGAGGAATAGCCCCAACCACGGTCGCCAGTCCGCCTTCAATGGCGGGTTGGGAACCTGCGGAAGAAACAAGAGGACCAAAACCGAAAAGATTACGGTTGCAAAGATCACGACGAGTGCCACCCAGGGCGGCCACTTCGTGGTGACAACGAGGGCGTAGTTGAAGTCCGTGATCTGAGGGCCATACACTCGAATCGTGCCCTCGTAGCTACCCGCGTACCAATGATTCACGTTCTCGAAGCAGGCTTCCACGACGGCCGATCGAGCCGACTGGCTGGGGTGAGCCGCGAGCAGAATCAGACCATGGAATGGGTGCTTGCCAGCGCGGGGAGTGCCAAGCAGCTCGGCCGCGATGTGGCTATCGATTCGCTCACCGGCCTTTGGCGAAAAGAAGATGTTGTCGTTACCCTCAGACTTGTCGGCAAGCCCCACGTCGAACGTCGGTCGGGCCTTGTTGACCTGAAGTTCGATCGGGTTTGCACCGCTGGCCGGCTGCGTGTCTTTCTCGTTCTCTTTGCAGAGGGCGACTTTCGCCTCAGCTCCCTGCGCGGCAGCCTGACCGGCGAGCGCAAGTCCGGTCGCCAGGACGATGGCCGAAAGGGCGAGGGTTTTGGCACCTGACGGCACAGGCAACCTCCGAGTCGCGATCGACAGCGAAACCTCGCGCCTCCTGTGACGATTGTCAAGGTGTCCGCCCTGAGGGATCTCGTCAACAGCCCCGGAGTGTCAGCACAGACAACTTCCGCAGCACAGAGTTCCGCGCAAGCAAGCGCCCCACACCACGACACCGATCATCATCACGAAGCGCAATCCGAATCCGTATGGCTTTCTTGGGACGAATCGCCCTCTACCTGGCCGGCGCCGTGCTTGACAACGCGGCGGCGCTCGTGAGATAGATCACAACGACGATCTAGTCCGGGAGGAGGCAGGCGAAATGCGCCGATCTGCGATCGGGGCGCTAGTGGTGTTGTGCGCGGTGGCAGCGTGTCTTGCGACGGCGGTGATTGCAAGTGCGTCGCCGGCGGCACCGAACACCATTCACGCGTTCAAGCAGCCCAACGGCACCGCGCTGAAGTTGAGGCTGTGGGGAGACGAGTTCGTGCACGGCTGGGAGACGCTCGACGGCTACAGCGTCCAGCGCGACGGGCACGACGGATTCTGGAAGTACGCGAGGCGGAACCTCCGCGGCCTGCTCGTTCCATCGCATCGCGTGGTCGGGATCGGCGCGACACCGCTCCGCGTCCACCTGCGTCCGACCAGTGCGGCGATCAACGCTATTCGAGTCAGGGAAGGGGCAAGGCCGCTCGGCGTGGCCACGCTCGCCACTGCGCCTCCCTGGGCGGGGAGCGACACCGATGTGCTGTTCATCATGGTGCAATTCAAGTCCGGGAGCACCCAGTGCTCGTTCACGCCCGGCCAGATGCAGGCGAACATGTTCGGCGCCACGGCGTCGGGCCCCGGAAACCTGAACGCGTTCTTCAAGGAGAACTCCTACAACACCCTCGACCTGGTGGGCACGGTACGCGGCGACAGCCCCAACACCGCCTGCGCCACCCTCGCAAACGACCGGGCCTTCTACAACGACGAGACCACCAACGCCGACGGGGACGACGACCTGGTCCGGGAGGCGGTCAGCCTCGTCGATCCCTACATCGACTTCGCCAACTATGACAACGACAACGACGGGAACGTCGACGCGCTCGGGATCATCTACGCCGGCGGCGGGCCTCATGACGGCTGCACGGCCGGCAGCAACAGCAACAACCTCTGGCCGCACTCCGGCGGGCTTGCGGACTCCGGGGTCGCGTCGGGGGACGGCAAGACGATCGACCGGTTCATCATCAACTCCGAGATCACCCACCCGGCCGGCTCGAACACCTGCAACCAGATCCAGACGATCGGCCTGTTCGCCCACGAGCTCGGTCACTCGCTCGGGCTGCCCGATCTCTATGACACGGACAGCTCGTCGTGGGGCGATGGCAGCTGGACGACCATGTCGTCGCAGTTTCGGAGCACGACCAACCTGGCAGACACACCGCCCGAGTACGACGCCTGGAGCAAGGCGTTCGAGGGCTGGGTGACGCCGATCGTCCACCAGGCCGGCGACCGCGTCCTCGAGTCGCTCTCGCAGGTGGAGGACACCGGCGAGGTGCACGAGTTCCTGAACAACCCGGGCGGGTTCCAGACCGGAGGCTCCGGTGAGTACTTCCTGGTCGAGAACCGACAGCTGACGAAGTTCGACGCTCAGCTGCCAGGCTGCGGAATCCTGATCTGGCACGTCGACGAGGCACAGCCCTTCAAGGACTTCAATGCCAAGGAGGGCCACACGGCCGGCGCCCACCGCGGCCTCGACCTCGAACAGGCCGACGGCAACAACGAGCTGGCGGGGAAGACCGATACGAACGCCTACGCCGACGTGAACAACGGTGGCGACACCGGCGACCCGTTTCCCGGGGCGGCCAGCAACAGCCTGTTCGCCGACTCGACCACGCCGAACTCCAAGCTCTACAGCGGCTCGAGCTCCAACGTCCGCGTGAAGATCAAGGCCACCAGCTGCAGCTCCGACATGGCGGTGGCGTTCGGGCCGAACCAGGCTCCGACCGCCAGCGCCGGCGGGCCGTACAGCACGCCTGAGGGAACGGACGTCGGCCTGACGGCGGCCGGCTCCAGCGATCCCGACGGGGACAGTCTGTCGTATGCGTGGGATCTCGACAACGACGGCCAGTACGACGACTCGACCAGCCAGACCCCGACCTTCACCAACGTGGGCGACAACAACGTCTTCACCGTTGGCGTCCAGGTCACGGACTCGTTCGGCGACTCGAGCACTGCGTCGACCACCGTCACCGTCACCAACGTCAACCCGAGCGTCGTCAACGTGACGCAGAACGGGCCCAGGGACGAGAACGACGGCACCGGCGTGACCGTCGCCGCGACGGTCAAGGACCCGGGCTGGCTCGACAGCCTGACCGCGACGATCGACTGGGGCGACGGGAACGGGCCGCAGGTCGTTTCCGGCGCGGCCGAGAACACCAGGCCGGACGCAACGCTCGCGATCTCGTCGTCGCACAACTACGGCGACAACGGGGTCTTCTCGGTGACCGTCTGCGGCGTGGACGACGACGGCGGTTCCGGGTGTGCGGCGCCGATCGGCGTGACCGTCACCAATGTCAAGCCGACGGCGACGATCGACCAGTCGGGGACGATCCTGATCAACGGTGTTCCGACCGTGATCTCTCAGGCTGGCGCGTCGGTCGGGTTGAGCGGCCGGTCGACGGATCCCGGCAGCGACGACCTGACGCTCGCCTGGGACTGGAATGACGGCTCACCGGTCACGAGCACGCCGTATCTCGTGAACCCCCCGAATCACGAGCCGCTCGCGCCGACCTGGACCCCGACCGTGCAGCCACGTGACGTGACCGACACCAAGAGCCACGCCTTCGCGGCGTGTCTGTACGACGTCAAGCTCTCCTCGACCGACGACGACACGGGCTCGACGAGCAGCACGGTCAAGGTGTTGATCACCGGAACGTCGACGGCACGCTTCTCGGTCGGCTACTGGCAACGGCAATACAGCGGGAAGCCGACCGACTTCAGCAACGCGACGCTCCTCTGCTACTTGAAGATCGTGCGCTACGTGAGCCTCGTCTTCGACGAGAAGCGACCGCTCTCGACCGTTCAGCAGGCGGAGAACGTCCTGAAGGCCGGCGGTGGAACGTCGGAGACGGAACAGTTCGACCGGCAACTCCTGGCCGCGCTGTTCAACTTCGCCAACGGCGATCCGGATTACAACGAGCTGATCGACACGAACGGCAACAAGGTCGGCGACACGCCGTTCCTGACGGTGCTCGCAAACGCCGAGGCGGTCCGGCTCAACCCGGCCTCCACCAAGGCGCAGATCGTCGAGCAGAAGGACCTGCTCGAGCGCATCGACCTCGACAAGGCCTGAGCGAACTCGGGAGGGGCGGGGCGGCACGGCCGCTTCGCCCCTCCTGGCGGAAGCTTCCAGCACGCAGGCGTGCGCCGATTGCTGCGACGTCTTCCGACTCGACCGCTCTGACGGGCTGGGTCGTGGCCGGGCCGAGAACTCGACGCCGGTTGGGCGCAGTCGTGAGCCCCAATGGGTTTAGCTGCTAGTGAGCCGACCTCCGCGTCAGGGCCAGAAGTTCCCGGGAAGCCCGCGCTCAGGGCCGCGACCAGCTGAGCGTGCTGCCGACAGGCTGATAGCCGAGCTTCTCGTTGACCCTGAGCATGGGCGCATTCGTCTCGTCGTTTTCTGTGGAGACGAGTTCGACTCCACGTCCGGCAGCGTTCACCAGGGTCGCTCGCTTGACCAGCAGGGCGAGGCCGCGGCCGCGATAGTCACGCAGCGTCCCGGTCATATCGGTGACGGCCCGGCCGCCCGGGGCGATCCGGAGGTGCGAGAAGGCGACCGGTCTGTCGTCGATCACGGCCGCAACGCTCGCGTCGAGGTCCGTGTCCGGGTGATGCCAGTAGTCCTCGAGCCATTGCTCGAACGAGACATCGTCCATCGCAACCTCGCCGGGGACGTCCAGCATCGCCTCCGCGTCGAGCTCGTACACCTTTCGCGGCTCGAGGTCGGCGAGCGGGCGCAGACCGACGCCGGGCGGGATGCTCGGGGGGTCGATCGTGCGCGGGTCGACGCCGGAGATCCGAGTCGTGTTGGTGTGACGAAAGCCATGCGCGGCGGCGAAGCTCTTCGACGCCTCCTCGGCAGTGGTGAGCGACAGCGTTGTCCCGACGCCGAGGCCGGCCAGGTGGGCCTCGCAGCGCGCGAGGAGAGCAGTCCCAAGACCGGCATTGCGCGACTCCGGCGCGACACTGGCCTGCAGGAATCCCGGGCGCTCGGAACTCTGGTACTCGATGCCCGCCGTCGCCCAGCCGACCAGCTTGCCGGCGTCTTCGGCGGCCCAGTAGCGGCGGTGCGCGTTCGGCGGTGCCGCGGCGGACGCGTGTCGGAGTCCCCGCTCGGATCCGACTCGGTGCGGCCAGACGCGGTTCAGCAGCTCGGTCGCCGACCCGAAGTCCTCGCTCCCGCCCTCACGCACCATGATTCAGAGCATAGGCGGCGTGCCGGGGCCTCCCGTTATTCGTGCGAAGCGACCTCCTAGCTCTAGCTACCCAGGAGGAAGAGGAGGATCGCGCTGACGAGCAGTGCTCCGCCGAGCCAGCCGACCTGTGCCTGATGGCGCGCGATCACCCGCACTGTGCGGAAGCGCAACGTGTGGCCGGGCTCGGCCGATGCAATGCTCAGAAGAAGCATCGCGACCGCGAGCAGAGTGAGCAGAAGCGCAGAAAGCTGCGAAGACTTCGGGATGCTCGGGAGCCACGCGAACACGGGAGCGGGATGCGGTTCCGTCGCCCGTTGGCGCTTCGTCGTCGCCATCGCTTCGCCAGCGACGCCGGAGAATCGGAGTCCCCCGGTCGGGACTCCGTGGCCGGCGCTGACTGTGGGCCCCGTGCCCGCGGCCGCCGGATCGCAATTTCGCCAGCGCACGGGAGCGGTCGGCCGGATTCCGTGAGCATCGATCGCGACCGCCACCGTCTTCGCGAGCCGGGGCGAGCCTGCAGCGGGCTGCGGAACGATCGTGTAGATGCCGGGTCCGAGTAGCTTGCCGCGAACACGTCCACGGAACGCCACCTTGTTCAAGCCTTGGTGGCCCGCGAGTACGAAACGCCCGGCCACCTGACAACTCGGAGCCGGTCCGACAACGAGGAATCGCACCCGCGCCGGCCGAGAGAGAACGAGCCGCAGGCCGACAGCCGAGCGACGCCCGGGCACGCGCTCGAGCCGCAACCGGCTCAGGGCGACGACCGGCTTTCCTGCACGCGACGCCACAACCGGCATGGAAGGCCCCGCCGCTGACACCGTCGGGCCGGCCACGGCGGCCGAGCCCTCAGAGGCGGCCGAGGTCGTTCCGGGTTTTCCATTCGTCTTCACCGGCCCTCTCGGCGCAGGGGCGTGCGTACCTGTCTGGACGGCCACCGTCGTCGACGCTTTCGTGGCGGCCGTCGTTCCGACCGGGATCGACGAGGGGGTCGTCACCGAGGCTGTGGTGACAGGAGTGCTCGCCCGGACCGTCGTGGTGGGGACCGTCGGCACCACGGTTGAGACGGTCGTGGCGACGGTCGGGACGGTCGTAGCCACGGTCGGGACGGTCGTGGGGACGGTCGGGACGGTCGTGGCGACGGTCGGGACGGTCGTGGCGACGGTCGGGACGGTGGTCGGGACCGTGGGCACCGTCACCGCCGTCCCGTCAGGACGGGCAGTCGCAAGCACATTCGCTACGAAGAAGCCCGACACGGCGAAACAGACGAGCACGACTATCGTCCTGTTCTTCACGCCATTCATCTCCCCGTCAGCAGAATTGCTGCACCCAGCAGGAACTTGTTCACCTCCGGTCCGTTTGGTAAACGGCGACGTTCGGATCCGCAGCGCAGGAACCGTTCGGCGGGTGCCACCGCGATGTCCTGGATGTCGTCGGACGGTGACCAAGGCGGTTACCCGGCCGTCCAAAGTGTTTCGCCTGAGTAACGACGCGGGTATCAACCTGACCTGCGAGTAAGCACACCGTTAGGTCAGAGGTGCTTCACCGCGTTTTCTCTACAAGGAGGCCGATGTGGTCCTGATCTGGGTTCTCGTTGCGCTGCTCTTGCTGTTCGCAATTGTCGGCGGCGTCGCGATCTCGAAATTCTTGTTCCTCGTGCTGATCGTCGCTCTGCTCGTCGCGTTGATCGGTTTTTTCACTCGAGCAGCCTGACTCACGGCTAGAGATGGAGGCAGAAGATGGGTGTTGGAGTTAGTTTGATCCTGATCGCCGTCGGGGCGGTGTTGGCCTGGGCGGTGAACGTCAGCACGTCCGGGTTCGACGTCAATACCGTCGGCTACATCCTGCTCGTGGTGGGGATAATCGGGCTGATCCTCTCGATGATCTTCTGGTCGAGTTGGGCAGGACCGGGCTATTTCACCCGGGAAAGGGCAGGCGGACGCCGCCGCACCGTGGTGGAAGAGGACGTCTGAGCCGACGCTCTGCGAGCGTTGCAGCAAAGGGGCGGCGGGGCTTGTTCTCGCCGCCCCTTGGTAATTCCTGAACCGGCTGCGACGGAGATGCCGCCGACACTTGTCTAAGGGCACCCGAATTCGAGGGGAAGAACGGCTGGAGGCGAGTAATGCGGCATGAGTCCTTCGCCGGCCCAAACAGGGTAGAGCAGGTGGTGATGCCGTTCCGCTTTCGCCTGATCGACTCCGAGGGCGTCGACCTCGGCCCGTTCGTGTCCAGGCGACAGGACTGGAAGCCTGGGGAGCGGATCGGGCGCAGTAAGGGCGAGGACATGCTGATCACGGCCGTCATCGAACCGGAGCAAGACGCAGCCTTTCAGGCGTATCTCGTGGTCTCGCGGCTGGGAGAAGACGCATCCAAGCCCGACAACCCCCTCGGCACGAGCTGAACCTACGCCGCCGTTCCTCGCTACCGTCCCAACCCGGCGGCGCTCAGAGTCTCGCTGCGGCCGTCCTCTTTCTCGCACGCCAACGCAGAGCGGCCGTCAGAAGTAGAAAGAGCAGCTTTCGACCCCTCCGCGTTTGCCCAAAGCGAAACAGGCGACGTGCCACCCAGGAAATGGGGATCAGTACCACTTGCCCTTCGCGAAGCCGCCGAAGGCGATGAGCCCGATCAGGGCGATGATCAGTCCCCACCAGAAGCTCCAGACGATGATGAGGACGATCCCGAGGATCACGAGGATCCCGCCGAGGCCGATCCCTCCGATTCGTGTGTCTGCCATGTCCGCCGCCCTTTCCGCTCTGGTTGATAGGTCGTGCCTGTCTACCCAGCCTCCCGCCGCTGACACCTGCCGTTCGCCGGCGTGCAGATAAAGCGGTGGATCGATTCGTTTGCCTGCCGACGGGTACTGCCTGGAGGACAATCCATCGAGAGGAGCGATTCGTGGCGACGATCGAGAAGTCCATCGAGGTCGAGGTGCCCGTGAGCATGGCCTACAACCAGTGGACTCAGTTCGAGGAGTTCCCCCGGTTCATGGAGGGCGTGAGGTCGGTGCGGCAGCTTGACGACACGCACCTGGAGTGGAAGGCCGAGATCGGCGGACAGGAGCACACGTGGAAGGCGGAGATCAGCCAGCAGGAGCCCGACCGGGTCGTGTCTTGGCGATCCGTTCATGGCAAGTACAACTCGGGCAAGGTTACGTTCGAGTCCCTCGAACCGGAGAAGACCCGGGTCAACGTCGAGATGACCTACGACGCCGAGGGGATGAAGGAAGCGCTCGGCAGCGCGCTGGGCCTCGACGGTATGTGGGTCAGCAACGACCTCGACCGCTTCAAGGAGTTCATCGAGAAGCGGCAGAGCGAGACAGGCGGCTGGCGCGGCGACGTCCGCGAGGGGAAAGTCACCGAGAACTAGTCCAGCACCAGCGATCAACCTCGGCGTCCAACGTCGATGATCCATCGGTCAGCGGTGGGCGCTGAGTGCTCCTCGGCGCTCGCCGCGATCCCGCGCCGACCCACGGGATCGGACTTGTCGCTCCGCTGAATTGCGTGATTCCTTGTCCTCCCGACGTTTCTGCTCGCAGCGTCGGGTCCGCTTTTCAGCGCCAGCCGAGCCCGGGTGCGACGTACTTGAGGATGCTGTCGACGGCGTGCGCGTTGTAGTCGACGCCGAGCTGGTTCGGCACGGTCAGCAGAAGCGTGTCCGCGGCGGCGATCGCCTCGTCCTCGGCGAGCTGCTCGACGAGCACGTCGGGTTCGGCGGCGTACGTGCGGCCGAAGATCGCCCGCGTCGTCGCGTCGATATAGCCGACGTGATCGCCGTCGTCGCTCGGGCCGAAGTACCTGCGGTCGAGGTCGTTCACGAGCGCGAAGATGCTGCGGCTGACGGAGACCCGCGGCTCGCGCTCGTGCCCGGCGTCCTTCCA
>Ga0105245_10000719_pt1 | contig 29822 bp, 22 predicted proteins | sample KBSM54metaG_FD_81523 | JGI IMG/M metagenome (GOLD analysis project Ga0105245, IMG submission 81523) | Miscanthus rhizosphere microbial communities from Kellogg Biological Station, Michigan, USA - KBS M5-4 metaG | ecosystem: Host-associated > Plants > Roots > Rhizosphere > Soil | place...
GCATCGCCAGAAGCGACGGCGGCAGGATCTTTCCGTACGCGACGACGACTCCGACATCCGCTTCAATCGGTTGCAGCTCGCGAATCTTCGGGGGCTGCGCGAGCGGCAATCCCAACTCCTTCGCGCGCACCGCGACGGCGGGCGCGTGCATGTGCAGACCGCGTCCCGACGGTTTGTCCGGCTGCGCGACGACGCAGACGATCTCGTGCTCGCGCGCGAGCGCGTCGAGCGTCGGGACCGCGAATTCGGGAGTGCCGAGAAAGAGGATTCGCAACGCGCGCGGATTCTACGTCCGCGTCGCCGTTGTTGATGCCGGTGCCTGATCCTTCAACTTCTTCGGCGTCGGAGCGACGGGATCCACCGGCTTCGTCGTCTGGCCCTGCGGTCCGCTCGTCGCCTCGGGCGCCGCGGCGGGCATTCCCTTCGCTGTCGGCGTCTGCGCGCTCGACGTCGGCGGGTGGGTCATCGCCGGCGGCTGATTCTGATAGTCACGCGGCACTTTCTCTCCGCGGCAGGCGGCGGCGATGAGTGCGGCGGCAATCAGAAGTCTGCGCATGAGCACGGCTTCGTTCACGGTGCATGCCAGTGACGTACAATCCGCGCATGCGCAAGCAGATGATGGTTCTCCTCGCCTCGCTCGTTGTGTGCGTGAACGCGTTCGCGCAAGTCGCTGATGGTGATCAACACTGGGCCGCGCGTGCCGAAGGGCACAGCGGCGGACACGCGAAAGCCGATCACGCCAACGCTGCTATCGCCTCGTATCAGAAAGCGGTGCAGGCGAACGGCAACGATCTCGACGCGCGCTGGAAGTTGCTGCGCTCGTATCGTTTCAAAGGCGCGTACGTCGCCGCGAACAACGACGAGAAGAAAGCGATCTACGCCGAGGCGAAGAAAGCCGGCGACGGCGCGATGGCGGTTCTCGATCAGCATCTGCGCGCGAAGGGAATCACGTCCGTGACCAAGGCGACGGAGAAGCAGGTCGCCGACGCCGCGCGCTCGATCCCGGGCGCAGGCGAGATCTTTCTTTGGGACGCCATCAACTGGGGCGAGTGGGCGCTCGCGTACGGCAAGCTCGCCGCGGTGAAGGAAGGTGCGGCCGATCGCATCCGCCGCGAGGCGACGATCGCGTATCTCGTCGACCCCCGACTCGAAGGCGGTTCCCCCGCCCGCGTCCTCGGCCGTCTCCACGATCAGACCCCGCACGTTCCGTTCATCACCGGCTGGGCGTCGAGCAAGGAAGCGGTGAAGTTCCTCGCCGAGTCCTACAAGATCGATCCGTCGAACAAGATCACCGGCACGTTCTACGCGGAAGCGATGGTCAACAACGACAGCAGCACGAAGCAGGCTGCGATCAAGATGCTCGAAGGAATCGTCGCCGCTCCGAACAATCCGGAGTTCGAGGTCGAGCAGGCCGAGGCGACAGAGAATGCGCGCGCGTTGTTGAAGAAGTGGAAGTAACGAGTGATGAGTGACGAGTCCTGAGTGCTGAGTGACGCTCCGCGTTCTTGCACTCAGCACTCAGCACTTTCAACTCAGCACTCTCACTGTTGCGACGGCGTCGCCGCGATGAATGCCGTATCGCCCGTGAACGGATCGACGATCGTCGCGAACGCGACGCCTGTTCCGGCGACGGCGCTGATGCGCAGCGTCGTGTTCTCGTCGATGCGGATGCCGAGGTCGCGCTCGGCGTTGCTGGTGAACCAGAGCTGATCTTCCGGAATCCCTGACTCGATCGGTTTGCCGATCGGCTTGCCGTTCGGCGCGCGCGCGGTGATGCGGAACGTGGCCGGGATGATGCCGGTGTTGACGACGCCGATGTTCACGCGGCGCTGCGCGATGTTCGGGATGCCGGCAATGGTCAACTCGGCGTTGTCGGTGTTCGCGGTCGCGGCATCGCGCGCGGCGAGCGGCGACTCGATCGTAGCGCGTCCGCCGTGCGCAACGTCGGACGTCTGCAGCAACGCTACCGGCGCGTGATTCGTGCGGTGCACGATCCACAGCGTGCCGATGCCGTCGGGCTGTAGGAAGAGATTGTGGACGACGTTCGGCCAGCGAATCGTCTGGCGCGGCGAGAGATGCAGCTGGCGGTCGACCGCGTTCGCGCCGGTAACGTAGCGAAGCGAGAGGTCGATCGGCTCGCGCAGTGGATTGTGCAGCGTCAGATCGGACACCCAGTACGCGCCGTTCGCGCCCCACACGCTGCCGACGACCGGAAAGACGATCCGCTCGCGATGCGCGATCACGATCTCTTTCTCGTCGGGGATGTGAATGCGCCAGAGATACGACGCGAGCGGCGCCGGATGCGCGTTCGGCATGCGCGTCCACAGCTCCACACCGCGCACCGATTTGTAGAAGCGATAGCAGTCGTCGATGTACGAGGCGACGGCCTGCGCGCGCACCGCGTTCGGGATCAGGTCGAACTCGTCGTACCACTCCGGCGACGTTCGGATGATCACCTTCGGCTTCGCGCGCTCGAGATCGGCGATCACTTCTTTCTGAAACTCGCGCGGCGACGCGATCGGTACCTGATAGAAACGCGTCGGATTCGGACGGTCGACGAAGAAGTAGAACGCGGGCTGATTCGAGAAGTCGTAGATCGGATCGCGCGCTTTCGTGATCGCCTGAATCTCGCGGCGCACTTCGCTGATGCGCGCCTGCACCTCTTCCGCGCGCGGATCGACGATCACCTTGATCGCGCGGCGCTGGTAGTTGATGACGTCGTCGAGGCGGACGTTGATCAGATCGGGGATCCAGAACACGACGGCGACGATCGGAATGCATGCAACGACGACGGCGACGACGAACGCGCGCGAGGCGTCGTCCGTCCAGAGCCCGCGCAGCGCGCGCACGGCGAAGATCGCGAGCAGCACGAGGATCGGACCGGTGAGATACGCGGCAAAGTACTGATGCCGGAACTCGGCGCGGCCGAACGCGGTGCGCTGCGCGATCGCGCAGAAGACCGCGAGCACGCCGAGGGCGTGATCGAGCGTGTCGGCGCGTCGGCGGATGACGCGATAGAGATAGACCGTGAACGCGATCGCGATCGCGATCGGGCTGAGCACGAGGTGGAACTTCTCCCACACGACAAAGTCGGCGAGCGTGTGGACGTTGAGGTCTTTGCGGAACGTCGAGACGAGATCGGGAAACGGCAGCGACCAGACGGCGTCGATGATGCGCGGGATCGTGACGAAGGAGATCGTCGCGAAGTCGCCGAGTGCGCCTTTGGAGGCCAGATAGAGAACAAACGGGGTCGCGCCGATCGCGACGCCGACCATGAACCAGAAGAGCGTTCTCAGTGGGGCGCCGGCGCCCCCGCCGGCGAGGGCGCCGGCGCCCCACAGAACAACGGCGCATGCCACCGCACCGGTGATCGTGTACATGCCGATCTCGTAGCTGAAGAAGATCGCGATCGCGGCGAAGACGCCGCTGGCGACCGCGGCAAACCGACTGCGATGCCGTAACGCAATCCAGAAGAGCGCGACGGCGGCGACTTGGAAAAACGTGCGATCGGTTTCGGCGGTCGTCCACGCGCCCATAGCCGTCACGAGCATCGCCAGCGGGATCGAGTCGAAGATGGCGATGCCGAGGAACCAGATGGAGACGCCGAGACAGGCGCCGAGGATGGCCTGGCGCGCGACGGTGACCTCGAACGAGCGGCCGAAGAGCTCCATCAGCCACGCGTCGAGCAGTCCGTCTTCGAGCATTCCATGCAGCGCGAACACGCCGCGGTACGGCACTTTGCCGCGCAGGTAATCCGACGCGGGACCGACCGATTCGCCGCGATGAAAGAGATCGATCCACTGCGACGTGTGCGCGCTCGATGCGTAGCTCACGATGTAGACGAGCAGCGGAAGCGCGACATATGCGGCGATCGCCCACGCGGCGCGCGGCGTCAGCGGCTCGCGGATGCGCATCGCGATCAGCGCGACGAGAAGAAAGGCGACGATGACCGCGCCCCACGCGAACGGCGTCGGACTCCAGATCAATCCGACGATCGGCAGCAGCACGAGCGGCAATGCCGCCGTCGTCACGCGACGGAACATCGCATCCGGCGATGCTCCGAAACTCACTTCGGCGATGCGCGCGACGAGCAGCGCGACGAGCCAGAACAGCGCGAGGAACAGCGCGACGAAGACGACTTCGAGGAACAGCGTCGCGTAATGCGCGATGCGGCGTCCCGTGACGATGTAGCGGAAGACGATCCAGCCGATCGATTCGGCGAAGAGCAGCGCGTGATACGGATGAAGCTCGCGCGCGAACATCCGTTTCAGCCACGCGCTTTCGCGTGCGACGCGAAGCGTGCGCGTCGTCGCAAATGCGATCGCGACCGGAAGAATGAGAATCCAGCCGACTTTGCCCGTCGTGAGATAAAAAAGCGGCGAGAGAAAGAACGGCAGCGCGAACGCGATTGGATGACCTTCGCGCGCGGCAATGCGTCCGCCGATGACGCGGAACCAAACCGTGAGCGGCGCGACAAGCGTCATGAAGAGCGCGGCGCCGAGGTAGTCGCGGAGCTTCGAGTAGTGCTGGATCGTGACCGCGCCGACGGCGACCGGCTTCACCTCGGGCAGGATCGAGAACCAGAGCGTGAGCGAGAAGAAGACGCCGGTGGCGAAGGAGAATGCGGCGAGCCAAAGGAAGGCGGACGCGATCCTAGTGCGCAACGATTGCATCGCGCAGAGAGTCTATGCTCGCCGCCGCTGCCTCGATGTCCACTTTCAAACCGCGCTTGCGGATCGCTTCGCTCGTCGTCGGTCCGATCGACGCCAGCAGCGCGCCGTTCGTCTGCGTCACCTTCGCGAAGAAGTTGTCGACCGTCGACGCGCTCGTGAACGTCACCATGTCGAATTCGCCTTCGAGCGTTCCTTCCGCGGCGCGCGTTTGATAGGCGATGCCGAGGTCGACTTCGCCGCCGCGATTGCGGAGCTCGTCGATGAGATCGTCGCGGCCTTCCGCGGCGCGGATCACGGCCGTGCGAATGCCGCGCTGGTCGGACTCGAGCAGCGGCAGCAATGCGGTGGAGATGAACTTGTCCGGCACCAGGTCGGCGACGATGCCGTGCGCGCGTAGATCGTTCGCAGTCGTGTCACCGACCGCCGCGACCTTGCAGCCCGCCAGAGCGCGCGCGTCTTTGCCTTTGTGTGTGAGACGCTCGAAGAAGAACTTCACGCCGTTCGTCGAGGTGAAAATCAGCCAGTGGTAATTCGCGATTGCGTCGACGACGTGATCGAGCGATTCCCACGTCGGCGGCGGCACGATCTCGATCGTCGGAAACTGCACGACGTTCGCGCCCTCTTCTTCGAGCAGCCGCTTCAACTCCGACGCTTGCTCGCGCGCGCGCGTCACGACGATCCGCTTTCCGAACAGCGGCTTCGTCTCGAACCAGTTGATGGTCTCGCGCAACTTCACCACATCCCCAACCACGATCAGCGCCGGCGTCTCCAGCTTCGCCTCGGCCACCTTCTGCTCGATGTCGGCGAGAGTCCCGGTGACCGTGCGCTGCAGCTTCGTCGTGCCGCGCGAGATCACCGCGACGTGGCGGTCGCGCGGCAGCTTGCTGGCGATCACCGGCAGATTCGCGAATCCCATCAGGAACACGATCGTGCCGTGCATCTTCGCGAGCGCGTCCCAATCGACGCCGGTCGAATCATCGGCCTCGTGTCCTGTAACGAGTGTTACAGACGTCGCGTAGTCGCGATGCGTGACCGGGATGCCGGCGTACGCGGGACCGGCGATCGCAGACGAAATCCCCGGCACGATCTCGAACTTCACACCCGCGCGCACGAGATCCTCGGCCTCTTCACCGCCGCGTCCAAAGACGAACGGATCGCCGCCTTTGAGGCGCACGACGCGTTTGCCCTTCTTCGCTTCGTCGATGAGGAGCTGATTGATCTGATCCTGCGGCAGCGTGTGCGCGCTCGATCGTTTGCCGACGTGCACGCGCTCGCATGTGACGAGCGCCGCGATCTCCGGCGACACGAGCGCATCGATCGCGACGAGATCGGCGCGCGCGATGAGATCGGCGGCGCGACGCGTGAGGAGTCCCGGATCGCCGGGGCCGGCGCCGACGAGATAGACGATGCCGCTCATCGCGTCGTGCCTCGCTCGAGCAACTCGAGCGCGCCGCCGGCCATCAACTCGTTCGCCACGTCTTCGACGAGCTTCTCCGGATTCAGGCCGGTGCGCGTTACGCGAAGCGGGGTCGTCGCCTCGTAGTCCGAGAAGAACGCGCGAATCTTCATCTCGTTGTTCTCGTGCGACGCGTGAACGGCCACGCACGAGTAGCAGTCGAGGCGCTGACCGAACTTCTGCAGCACACCGCGCTCACTCTGCGCGGCGATCTCGCTCCAGCCGTCGTTGATCGAGCGCACGATCGAGCGCATTTCGGAATCGGCGAGCGTTTCGATCGCCACGATGGCCTGGCCGGCGGCGGGGATCATCTCGTCGACGTCGAAGTAACTCGTGATGTCGCGCGTGAGTTTGAGTCGCGCCAGTCCCGCGCCGGCGAGGACGATGCCGTCGAAGATGCCGTCCTGCAGCGTGCGGATGCGCGTGCCGACGTTGCCGCGAATCGGATCGACGACGAACGAGCGATTGCGCGCGAGGATCTGCGCGCGCCGGCGCGGCGAGCTCGAGCCGATGCGCGTGCCGTCGGGCAACGCGTCGAACGCCATTCCCTCGCGATGCAGCCACGCGTCGCGCGGATCGCCGCGATCGAGAAACGCCGCGAGCGCGAAGCGTTCGTCGATCTGCGACGGGATGTCTTTGAGGCTGTGCACGGCGATGTCGATCTGCCCGCGCACGAGCGCCTCTTCGAGCTCCTTGATGAAGAGCCCTTTGCCGCCGACCGCCGCGAGCGCGACGTCCAGCCGCACGTCGCCGCTCGTGCGGATCTGTTTGATCTCCACGTCGTGGCCGGCGTTCTCGAGCCGCACCGCCACTTCGTTGGCTTGCCACATTGCGAGCGGCGAGCCGCGTGTTCCGATTCGAAGTCGATTCATCGCAGTCCGAAAATCTTCCTGATGGTGCGGCGCAGGAACTCACGCTCCTGCGGCTCCTCCGACGATTCCTTGAGCTGCAGAATCGGATAGTGAAGGATCTTATTGACCATCTGCGTGGTGAGCTGTTCGATCGCGCTGCGCTGCTCCGCCGTCACCGGGCCGAGCTTGCGGAGACACTTCTCCAGCTCCGCGGCGCGAATGTCCTCGAGGCGTTGTTGGAGCTCGACGATCGTCGGCACCGCGTCCTGCGCGACGAGTCGTTTGCGGAAGCCGTCGACTTCGCGCTCGACGATCTGCTCCGCTTCGACCGCGCGCTTGTGGCGCAGTTCGCGATTGGCGTCGGCGACGAGCTGAAGGTCGTCGATGTTGTACAGGTACGCGCCGTCGATCGTCGCGACGTTCGGATCGATGTTGCGCGGAACCGAAAGGTCGATGAGAAACAGCGTGCGCGACTTCCGCGTCGCCAGCACGCGATCCACCTGCTCCGCCGTGATCAGGTAATGCGGCGCGCCCGTCGACGCGAGAACGATGTCGCATTCGACGAGCTGCTCTTCGAATCGCTCGAACCGCACTGCCCGTCCGCCGAACTTTGCCGCCAATCCCTCGGCGCGCTCGAATGTCTTGTTCGCGACGAAGATCTGCTTCACGTTCTGCGATGCGAGATGCTCCGCCGTCAGCTCGCTCATCTCGCCGGCGCCGAGGAGGAGGACGCGGAGTCCGGCGAGATCGCCGAAGATCTTCTTCGCCAATTCGACCGCCGCGTACGGCACGGAGACGGCGTGCTCGCCGATGCCGGTCTCGGTGCGGACGCGCTTCGCAACGCGCATCGTCTGCTCGAAGAGCTGCACGAGCAGCGGATCGAGCGTTTGGGCCGAGTGACTGGACATGAACGCGCTCTTCACCTGCCCCGCGATCTGCGGCTCGCCGACGACCATCGAGTCGAGCCCGGACGCGACGCGGAAGAGATGCTTGACCACGTCGCCGTGGCGCAGGATGTAGAGGTATTTCTCGATCGACTCGCGCGTCGTCATCGCGCGCGACGCCATCCAATTGACGAGTCCTTCGATCACGTCTTCGCGCGGCGAAGAGACGATCGCTTCGACGCGATTGCAGGTCGAGATGAGGCACGCGCCATCCGCGCCGATGTCCATCATCGACGCCAGGCACTCATTCATCTTCGCCTCGGGCACATTGAGCCGCTCGCGCACGTCGACCGGCGCGGTGCGGTGGTTGAGACCGATGAGGATTAACGGCACGGGGACTCCGAGGCTGGCGGGATGCGGCTAGCGGGACAGAACGAATGCTGCGAAATGTCCCGCAGCCCGCTGGCCGCCGGCCTAACCATGGTTGATCCCCAGAAACGCCACGACAGTGGCGATGATCGCGCATGCCGAAACTACGATCGTTCTTCGCGCGCGTTGAAGGCCGGTCATCACCGACTGCAGCACGACGGCGAACAGCATCCACGCCACGACGGCGCCGATCTGCTTGATGCGCAGCTCCATCAGTTGTCCCGCCGTCTTCTCGTATGACCAGAGGACGCCGGTGATGATGCCGAGCGTGTAGATCGTGAAGCCGCTCGCGAGCGCGCGATAGGCGACTTTGCGGCAGACCTGCAGGCTGGGAATCCACTCCCACAGACGTCCGCGCGTCTTTGATTTCAGCGAGCGATCCTGCACGATCGCGAGATACGTGAACGCGACGCCGACCAGCAGCGCGGCGACGCCGACCGTCGCGAAGAGAACGTGCGAGATGAAGAGGCGTCCATGCAGCGAGTGGTCGATCTGCACGAACGGCTCGCGCACGACCGCGGTGACCGTCAGCAGAATCAGGACGAGCGGGTAGACGAAGAACGACGCCGCCTGCACGCGGTACATCGCCAGCACGATCAGTTCGACCGCGAAGACGCTCCACGCGACGAACGACGCCGACTCCGGCAGGTTCGTGAGCGGCGGATGCTTCGTGATCGTGCAGATCGTGCCGATCCAGATCGTGTGCGAGATGAAGCCGGCGATCATCGGATAGAGGCCGGCGCGTTGCAGCCGCTTGTCGGAGTGGAAGAGCGACACCAGCGCGGCGATCGTGCCGAGGGCGTAGAACGCCAGCGCGATGTAGAGCGTCGCGTTCGGCGAGATGCTCATGCCTGCTGCCCCAGTTTCTTGCACATCACGATCTTGTCGTCTTCGATGCGGTAGAAGTCTTTGATCCGCGAGATCTCGTCGTAGCCGCTGCGCTGATAGAAGCGAATCGTCGGCGCGAAGCTCGGCCGCGAGCGCGTCTCGATCAGCAGCATGCGTCCGTTCTGCCGCCGCACTTCATTCTCTACGAACCGCAAAAGAAGCTGTCCGAATCCCTGTCCCTGATGCCGCGGATCGACCGCGATCCAGTAGAGGTCGAACACGCCTTGGGTCCGTGGAGTCGGACCATAACAGACATATCCCTGAACGACGCGATGCGGACCGCTGTCGGGCGACTCGAGCACGCAGACGACGTACTCGCCGTTCTCCGGATCGTCGATCGTTTTGTCGACGAGATCGAGCGCCCAGCGGATCTCTTCTTCGGTGAAACGCGCAACGGCAGCGAGGATCTCGGCGATGCGCGCGCGATCAGCGGATTGTGCTGCGCGGATCTTCACGCGCGGCGTCGTCGCGCCGCTTCGACGCGCGCGTAAGGCTCGAAGAGATGAACGTGCTCGCTCGGCACCCAGGCCACGAAGTGCACCACTTCGCCGTTCGACGTCTGCTCCGCGATCTCCGCGACTTCGTGCAACTTCGCGGTGAGGCGCGATTCCTCGTGCGGGATGTCGAGCTGCATCGTCGCGCCGCTGAGCAGTTCGCGGTCGCGGATCGCTTCGATCAAACGATCGACGTTCCGTCCCGTCAGGGCGGACACTGAAACGCTGCCTTTGCGGCGCGGTTCGAAGTGATCCTCGACTCGATCGCATTTGTTGTAAACCTCGATGACTTGTGCCGGGTCGACGCCGAGGTCGTGGAGAACTTCGTCGCCGATGGTCCGCTGTTCCTCGAACTGCGGATGGCTCTGATCGATGACGTGCAGAACCAGGTCGGCGGCGACCGCTTCCTCCATCGTCGAGCGGAACGACGCTACGAGGTCATGAGGCAATTTTCTGATGAAACCAACCGTGTCAATGATCACAGTGACCCGTGGCATCTCGCACGAAATGCGCGCCGACTTCGCATCCAGCGTCGCAAACAACTTGTCGATCGCCTCGGCCGACCCTTGCGTCAAACGATTGAAGAGCGTCGACTTGCCGGCGTTCGTGTAACCGACCAGCGCAACCGTGAACGTGTTTTTTCGCAGCTTTCGCTGCGTCACACGATGTTGTTCAATTTTCTCGAGCTCGTCCTTGAGACGCGCGATGCGCGTGCGGACGATGCGGCGATCCAACTCGAGCTGCGTCTCGCCGACGCCGCGCGTTCCGATGCCGCCCGCCTGACGCTCGAGGTGTCCCCATGCCTTGGTCAATCGCGGCAGCATGTACTCGAGCTGCGCGAGCTCGACCTGCGTGCGCGCCTCGCGGCTGCGCGCGCGGCCGGCGAAGATGTCGAGGATCAGCGCGCTGCGATCGATCACTTTCACTTCGATGATCTTCTCGAGGTTGCGCACTTGCGCGGGCGAGAGATCGTCGTCGAACACGATCAACGTCACGTGATGTCGTGACGCGAGGCGCTTGATCTCTTCCGCTTTGCCTTTGCCGATGTACAGCGCGGGATCCGGCGACGGGCGCTTGGCGACGATGGTGGCGACGACTTTGCCGCCGGCCGATTCGACCAGCTTGCCGAGCTCTTCGAGATGTTCGTCGGAGACGCTATGCGTCAGATGAGGAAGGTTGAGTCCGACTGTGATGACGTTTTCGGGCACTTGTGAATTGAAAGAAAACTATACAGGAGTTGCGTCGTCTCAACATTCATGAAGACACGATTCATTGCAGTCGCGCTGCTTCTGTTCTCCCTTCCACTGTTTGCCGAAGATCGCCTCACCGTTTTCATCAACAACATCGGATACTCGACAGCCCACACGACGACGTCCGGGAACAACGCTCCCGTGACTCGAAACGTCAGCGAGTGGAGCGGCGGAGGGGGCATTTCGCTCGATCACTCGTGGAACGAGCGCTGGTCGACGGAAGCGTCGATCGGATTCGATCGCCAGCACACGACCGGGACGCGATTCGTCGGAGGGACGCCGGTAACCGAGCGACAGACCGCCGACACCTATCCGGTCGATCTCATGATGCGCTTTCGTTTTCCCAACGACACGCGCTGGGCGCCGTACATTGCCGCCGGCGCGCACTACGTCGGCGCGCCGAATGTCGGAGTGCTCGGCATCGTGCCCGTTGTCGGTGTCGGCGGAACGGACCCGGTCACGATCCTCCACTACCACGATCGCTTCAGCGCACAGGTCGGAGTGGGAACGACGTTCCGCATCACGCCGCATGTCGGATTGCAGTTCGATCTGAAGCGGCAGCTGCAGGAGCGTTCCATCTTCTTCGATCCGCTGACGCGCGGCTCGTTCGGGGTGAACCTGTCATTCTGAGGCGCGTAGACGCCGAAGAATCCCCCGCGCATGTGCGACGCTCGTCGTCTTTGCCGGGGGATTCCTCGCCGTCGTTGCGGCTCGGAATGACAGTGCTTCCCATATCATCCGCCCCATGTTCTTCACCTACGAGGTCCTGTTGGTCCTCGTGTCCGCGATCGCGCTGCCGTTCTTTCTCGTGGCGGGCCTCTTTCGCGGCAAATACATCGCGAACTTTCCGGAGCGCGCGGGCTTCTACGGCACGCGCGCTCAGGCTCACGACCTCTGGCTGCACGCGGTCTCCGTCGGTGAAGCGATCGCGGCGCGATCGGTGATGACGGCGATCGAGCGCCTGCGGCCGCAGACTTCGGTCGTGATCACGACGACGACGATCACGGGACAAGCGCAGGCGAAACGCCTCTACCCGAATGCGACGGTCACCTACTTTCCCTTCGACTTCAGCTTCGCCGTGCGCCGCTTTCTCGATCACCATCGCCCGCGCGTGTTCGCGACGATGGAGACGGAGATCTGGCCGAACGTGACGCGCATCGCGAAGTCGCGCGGCGTGAAGATGCTGCTCGCGAACGGCCGTCTCTCCGACCGTTCGTTTCCGCGCTACCGGCTCTTCTCGCCGCTCGTGCGCCGCGTGTTGCGTCTTTACGATCGCATCCTCGCGCGCGAAGATCTCGATCGCGACCGCTTTACCGCCATCGGCGCCCCGCGCGCGATCGTCGAGACGAGCGGCAACGTGAAGTTCGACTACGAGCCGGACGAGACACCGCTCGCGATCGCACCCCAACTCCTCACCCTCATCGCCAACCGTCCCGTCTTCATCCTCGGCTCCACCCTCGAAGGCGAAGACGAGATGCTGATCCGCGAGATGACGGATGAGATGTTCGTGATCATCGCGCCAAGAAAGCCGGAACGTTTCGAAGCCGTGGCGGGATTGCTGACTGGAAAGAAGTTTGTGCGACGCTCGCAACTCACCGGAGCAGGCGACATCCTCCTCCTCGACACCATCGGCGAGCTCGCCCGCATCTACCGCTACGCGACAGTCGCCTTCGTCGGCGGCTCCCTCGTCGACGCCGGCGGTCACAATCCCATCGAGCCTGCCGCCGCGGGCGTGCCGGTGTGCTTCGGGCCGTCGATGTCGAACTTTCGCGAGATCGCGTCGAAGCTGCTCGACGATCACGCCGCGGCGCAAGTCACCAGCGCGAACGAAGCGTTCGCATTCGCGCGGAAGATGATCGTGGACGAGAACGCGCGAACGACGATGAGCGAAAACGCGCGGCGCGTCGTCGCGGCCAACCGCGGCGCGTCGGAACGAACAGCCCAACGAATCGTCGAGCTGTTGGCGTGATGCTGAACGTCCTCGCGGCGCCGTGGCGTCTCGTGAATCGCATCCGCCGTGCGCTCTATCGCGCCGGCGTGCTGAAAGCGAAGCGGCTGCCGAAGCCGGTGATCTCCGTCGGCAACATCGCCGCCGGCGGCGCTGGCAAGACGCCTGCCGTCATCGCCATCGCCGAGCATCTCGTCGCGCGCGGCAAACGCGTGGCGGTCCTCACGCGCGGCTACAAGACGAATGACGAGCCGGCGCTCATCAAAAAGCGTGTCCCTAAAGCGGAAGTAATCGTAGGCAAAAATCGCTACGCTAATTCGACGCTCGCTAATTGTGACGTTTATTTACTCGACGACGGTTTCCAGCACCTGCAGATCCATCGCGACCTCGACATCGTCATCGAAGTCGACAACGCCCGCGTCTATCGCGAAGGCCGTTCCGCGCTGCGCGACGCCGACTTCGTGATCCCCCGCAACGTGCGCACCGACGCCGAGAAATTGCGCGGAAAGCGCGTCGTCGCCTTTGCAGGACTCGCAAACAACGCGCAGTTTTTCGACACGCTTCGCGAGGCTGGAGCCGACGTCGTCGCCACGCGCGAGTTCCCCGATCATCACCGCTACCAGCCCGGCGACATCCCTGCCGGCGACATCCTCGTCACCACCGAAAAAGACGCGGTCAAACTCGATCGCGATGACATCATCGCCGTGCGGCTCGACTTCATCCTTCCCGACGAAGTCATCGCCGTCATCGACACCCTGACATGAAACGCCGCAAGAACCGACTGCTGCAGCGGATCGAGTACACGATCTATCGCGCCGCCGCGCGCGTCATCACGAAGATGTCCGAGGATCGGGTGGCGCGGTGGGGAGAGCGGGTGGGGTCGGTGGCGGGAAAAGTGCTGCGCGGGCGCGATCGCCTGGCCATCCGCAACATTGCCGGCGCGTTTCCCGACATGCCGCAAAGCGAGCGCCGTCGCGTCATCGACGCGTGCTGGCGCCACTTCGGCCGGGAGCTCGTCGAGTACATCCGCATCCAGGAGATGTCGCTCGACGAGATCGCCGCGCGCTGCCCGTTCGTCAACGTCGAGTATCTCGACGAAGCGCGCGCGCGCGGCAACGGCGTGCTGCTCATGAGCGGGCACTGGGGCGGGTGGGAGGTGGGCGGGCTGGCGATCATGTCGCGTGTCGACAACGTGCTCACGGTCGCGCGTCCGCTCGACAACGAGCTGCTCGAGCGCGATCTCGTGCGGCTTCGCGCGCGCACCGGCGCCCAGGTCGTCGATCGCCGCAACGCCGCGCGCCGACTGCTCAAGGCGCTCAGCGAGAACAAGGTCGTGGTGATGCTTCCCGACCAGGCCGTGCAACCCCGCGAGGGCGTTCTGGTGCCTTTCATCAGACGCAAAGCGTGGACGACGGACGCCCCCGCGAAGATGGCTCTGAAGCGAGGCTCTACAATTGTGTTCACTTTTTGCATACCGGACGGCCTCAGGCATCGGCTGGAGTTCGAGGAGCCGATCCACATCGATCAGTTGAGCGAAGCAGAAAGAGAACCGGTGGCGCTGACGGCGCGGATCAACGAGATCATCGCGCGCCGCATCGCCGCCCGCCCCGAGCTCTGGTTGTGGATGCATGATCGCTGGAAGGGGACGGGAGAAAGCGAAGTCACTGATGGCGAGTAGTGAGACAGTCGTAATCGGACTCAATTGGGTTGGAGACAACATCCTCGCCCTTCCGACTTACCGTGCGTTGCAGCATCGCTTCAAGCACGAAGGTGGGATCTCCGTCGCGGTCCCGGAGAACATCGCCGCGCTCCTCTCCTCCTCGGGCATCTGCCGAAAAGTCCTTCCGTGGAACGGCCGCACGCGCGAGCGGATCGCGGCGCTCAAGCGCGGACGCTTTCGCCGCGCCATCATTCTTCCCAACTCGTTCCGTGCCGCGATGATCACGTACGCCGCCGGCATCAGCGAGCGCTGGGGCTACAGCACGGACTGCCGCTCGCTGTTTCTCACCCACGTCGTGCCGCGCGTTGCCGATCGCGGGCATCAGCTCGACGACTACACGAAACTCCTCGCCGCCATCAACGCGCCCCGCGTCGTCGACGAGATCCCTTCGATCAAACTTCCCGTCGCCGTTCGCGACCGCGCGCGCCGGAAACTGCGCGCGCAAGGCGTGCGCGTCGATCGTCCGCTCTTCGGCATTCACGCCGGCGGCCTTTACGGACGCGCGAAACATTGGGGCGACGAGCGCTATCGCGAAGTCGCCGAGCGCCTCCGCGCCGACGGTTTCGCGGTCGTGCTTCTCACCAGCCCCGGCGAACGCGAACAAGCGGAGAAAATCTCCGAGCTCTGCGACGGCCTGCCGATGATCGGCGAGTCCGGCGATGTTCTCGAGATCGCCGCCGCGATCTCGCATTGCTCCGTCGTCATTACCAACGACAGCGGACCGCTGCATCTCGCCGCCGCACTCGCGGTGCCGTCCGTCTCGATTTTCGGGCCGACCGATCCTGATCGCACGGTGATCCCCGGCGCGAGCCGCGTCGTCCGCTCCGCCATCACCTGCCAGCCCTGCTACGCCCGCGAATGTCCCCTCGGCCACCACCGCTGCATGCGCGACATTGCCGTCGACGACGTCTACGCGGCCGCCATCGGCCTCTTCAACGAAATCGACGGAAAGGTCATCTCCGTAGCGCGTGCTCTAGAATCTCGGTAGATGACCGAGATCGCCGACGACAAAAAGCTGTACAAGATCGGCGAGGTCTGTCGCATCGCCGACGTGCAGCCGTACGTGCTCCGCTATTGGGAGACGGAGTTCCCCGCGCTCGCGCCGAACAAAAGCGGCGGCGGACAGCGCCTCTACACGCAGCGCGAGATCGACATCATTCTGCGCATCAAGCAGCTCTTGTATTCGGAAGGATTCACGATTGCGGGGGCCAAGAGGCAGCTGGATGAGGGTTCAGTGGGCAGTGCGCAGAGCGCAGTTCAGGAATCGCCGATCGACGACGGCACCGCCAAGAAAGCACTGCTCGACGTAAAACGCGACTTGCTCGCGATCCTCGCGATGCTCGATGACTAACTCTGCGCACTGCGCACAGCGCTCTGCGCACTGAACAAGCCGACAATCTTCTCGAGTCCGGCGCGATCCTCGTCATCGAACGCGTTCAACTGATCCGAGTCGACGTCGAGCACGGCGATCAGTTCATTCGTTGGGCCGAATACCGGCACGACGATCTCCGATTTCGATGCTGCGTCGCACGCGATGTGGCCGGGAAACTGATTCACATCCGGCACGATCACCGTTTCGCGTTTCGCGGCCGCTGTGCCGCAGACGCCGCGGCCGAATTCGATCTGCAGACATCCGACTGTTCCGATGTACGGGCCCACGACGAGGCGATCGCCGCACACGCGATAGAAGCCGGTCCAGAAGTAATGGTCGAATCGATTCGCGAGCACCGAGTTGATCGTCGACATCAGCGCGATGTCGTCGAGCGTGGCGCCGCCTTCGTCGCTCCAGATCGCGACGATGTCGCGATGGCACTCCTCGTACGCCTCGCGCTTCATGCGGCCATCGCGCGGCGATAGATCTGTTCGTACTGCCGCGCGGAGCGATCCCACGAGAAGTCGGCGGACATGCCGTTGTCCTGCAGCGCCTTCCAGACTTTTGCGTCTTTGAAGTTGAGCATCGCGATCCACGTCGCCGCGAAGAGATCGTTCGGACTCCGCGAGCCGAATCCGAATCCGTTCGCGACGTCGATGTTCGATCCGTCGAACGGCATCACCGTGTCGGCGAGTCCGCCGGTCATGCGCACGACCGGCACGGTGCCGTAGCGCAGCGCGTACATCTGATTGAGTCCGCACGGCTCGTAGATCGACGGCATGAGCAGAATGTCCGCGCCCGCGTAGATGCGATGCGCGAGCGCGTTGTCGAATCCGATCGAGGTGCGGCAATCGTCCGGATACGCCGCTTCGATCGCGCGAAATGCGTGTTCGAATCGATCTTCGCCGCTGCCGAGGATCACGGCTTGCGCGCCGGCTTGAATCAAGGCACCGAGGACCGGCGTGAGGAGTTGAAAGCCTTTCTGATCGACGAGGCGCGACACGACGGCGAGGAGCGGCGTCTTCGCTTTGAACTTCAATTTCAAGTCGCGCAGAAGCGCGCGCTTCGAGAGCGACTTGCCGTTGAGCCGCTCGCGCGTGAAGTTCGAGGAGATGAATGTGTCCGTATCGGGATTCCATTCGTCGGCGTCGATGCCGTTGAGGATTCCGGTGAGCTTGAACGACAGCGCGCGGAGAACGCCGTCGAGTCCCGCGCCGAGTGCGGGCGTTTGAATCTCGCGTGCGTACGTCGGCGACACCGTCGTGACCTGATCCGCGAAGATGATTCCGGCCTTCATCGGATTGAGCGTTCCGAAATGCTCGAGCGCGTCGGGCGCCCAATAGCGCATGTGCAGTCCGGTGACGCCGAACGCTTCCGGCGACGCGTTGCCCTGATAGTTGAGATTGTGGATCGTGTAGACGGAGCGCGTGTTGCGGAAGTTCTCGTTGCCGCGTAATCCGGAGTGCAGGTAGACCGGCAGCAGCGACGTGTGCCAGTCGTGCGCGTGCAGGACGTCCGGCGCGACGCCGAGGACGCCGCAGCCTTCGATGACGGCGCGGGAGAAGAAAGTGAAGCGCTCGAGATAGTCGTCGAAGCCGTCGATGCGCGCGGAGTAGATCTGCTCGCGATTGAAGTAGTAGTCGTTGGCGACGAGGACGAGCGGCACGTCGCTGCCGGGCAGCGTCATGCGCAGAAAGCTCGCTTCGGCGGCCCAATTCGCCCAGCCAATGCGCGACGACGCGACGAATTCGGGCTCGATGTCGTTGCGCGAAAGCCAGTCGCGCGTTTGGCGATAGTAGGGCGTGAACACGACGACGTCGTGGCCGAGCTTTGCCAGCGCTTTCGGCAGCGAGCCGCAGACGTCGCCGAGGCCGCCGGTCTTCGCGAGCGGCGCGACTTCGGCGGAGGCGAAGACGATACGCATAAATAGCCTGTCATTCCGCGGCGCGCAGACGCCGCGGAATCCGCCGCCTACTTGCCGCGCTCGTCGCGCGTGGCGGGGGATTCCTCGCCCTCTGCGGGGCTCGGAATGACAATTGACGCGTAGCCTACAACATGCGCGTAATCCCCATTCACATCGCCTGAAGTCGCGTGCTTGATCAGCTCGGCGCGCGATGCGCCGAGCGCGTTCGCGGCGATGAGCATCGTCGTCGTCGGGATGAAACCGCACATCGAGACGTCGTATTCGTCGACGACGCGCCACAGCTCTTTCGGATCGAGCGCGAGGACGGCGTCGATCGCGATCTGGTCCTTGCGCAGCGTCTCCTTCTGATCCTCGTAGTGATTGAGATCGGAGCTGGCGAGAATGCCGATCGGCTCGTCGCGCGCGACCTCCGCGATCGCGTTGCCGAGGGACTCGCACACGTCGTAACGGCGCGCGCCTAGGCAGATGGGGACGAAGGTGAAGTCGCCGAGGAGCTGCTGCAAGAACGGCAGCTGCACTTCGAGCGAATGCTCGCGTGCGTGCGCGCGCCAGTCTTCTGTGAGCACCGGCGCGCGCGACATCAATGCGTCGGCGAGCGGCGTGTCGATCTTCGCATCGCCGAGCGGCGTGAACCAGCTTCCCTCGCGATTGATCGCCGCGAAGTGGCCGAAGCCGGTGTGATTCGGACAGAGGATCACGAATCGCTTCGGAAGCTCGGCGAGCGCGTAGAACGCCGCGGCGACGTGGCCGCTATACATCAGCCCCGCGTGCGGCACGACCGCGCCGATGAAGCGACGTTTTTTCGACGGCGTCTCGTTCGCGGCGAAACACTCGGCGACCTGCGCGCGGAGTCGATCGGGCGTCCCCTCGTAGAACGATCCGGCGACGGCGGGCGGGCGGGTGGTCATCTGCTCTTTCTTAGCGCGGGAAACTGGGCGAGTACAACACCGCGTTCAAAAACAGCGGCAGCGTGCCGCGCCAGAAGAGCCGGTAGTTCGGCTGATCGGCGAACGTGATCACGTTGCCTTTTCCGAACGGCTCGCTCGTCAGATAGATCGCGCCTTTCAATCGATCGAGCGACTCCGGCCACGCCACGCCGGAGACGAGCGGATCTTTCGCGTCGATGGTCACGATGTTGTCGACCTTGTGCGTGAGCGGCACGAACGCGCTCGATCCTTCGATCAGCACCGCGGGTGAGCGCGGAACGCCGAACGTCAGATACGTCCGCTCGTTCATCGTCGTGCGGAACGCGGCGCCGGGAACGCGCGGCTCGTTGTAGCGCTCGTCCTGCTTCGGTTCTTCGCTCTTGTCGTCTTTCTTCTTCGGCGGTTCCCACGCTTTTAGCTTCGAGACGTCCGCGTCTTTGTCGCGCAGGAACTTTCCGGCGCTGCCGATCGTGACGACGGTGCCGCCGTCGCGAATCCACGTCTTCAGTTTCTCCAGTCCCGTTTTGCCGAGGCGGTCGCCGATGGTTTCGGAATCGGGGAGGACGAGGACGCGGTAATGCGAGAGATCGATCCCGCGCAGCGACTCGAGCGAGAGATTCGTGTGCGGAATCGGCGTGTCGATGTCGAGCGTGTGCCACAACATGCCGAACGACGATGCGCCGACGCCATTGCCGCCGACGAGCGCAATCTTCGGCGGCTTCACGTAGTGAATGTCCTCGGAGCCAAACGACGACGTGCCGCTCCATCCCGTCTCGAGTGCCGCGGGTGAGACGCTGGTCTCGCGTCCGATGCGCTCGAGTGTTGCGTCGAGATCGGAGCGGTTGTTGCCTTTGAGGACGATGATCGTTCCGCGCGGCCACGTGCGGTCGTTTGCGGTCAAGTCGATGCCGCTGACGCTGAAGTTGACGTTGTTCGCGAGCATGCGGCCGGCGAAGCGATAGACGTTCGGATCGTTGGCATCGACGAGATAGCCGTACGACGCCGCGCGGAATGCGGCGCGCGCCGGCGCCTCGTACGGACGCACGTCGATCGTCAACGGACCGTTGGCAACGTACGCCTCGACGTTCATCGCCAGCGGCAGCGACCACGTGGTGAGGTCGTAGAAGTCATCGGGTTCATCGGCCGCGGTCTTGACGCGCTGCTCCTCGACGAAGCCCTTTGAAAAGACAGGCGATTTTTCAAGAAGCGTGTCGGCGAGGCGGCCGAGCGGTTGCTTCGTCGAAATGACGGCGGTGCCGGCGGCGAACGTGTGATTGTCGGCAGCGCCGCCGTCGATGCGCGTGACGCGCGTGGTGAACGGTGCGGCGAGCGTGCCGACCCGAACCCCTTGTCGCATCAGCATGTCGATCAGCTTCTCGCCGTTCGGCGATCCGGTGGCGATGAAGTACGTGTTCTTTGCGCTGTCCATCTGCGAGCGGACGGCGTCGTACGTGTAGCGGAGCAACGCCTCGCGATTCGCGGCGGCGGTGCGAATCGTGGTCATGCTCGTGGTGCTGTGCTCGTCGATGCGATGCGCGAGCTCGAGGTGTGTCGCGTCATCGCGCTCGACGCTCGATCCGGCGCGTCCGCCGCCGGCAACTTCGTACGTCATCCCGATCGCGCCATGCAGCGACGGCCACGAGTCGCCGTAGCCGGGATAGAAGAGATCGAATCGTTCGGCGACGAAGAATGGCCAGCCGCGTTTCGTGAACTGCTCCGCGTTCGCGCGGCCGAAAACTTCCAACCACTTCTCGACGTCGCGCGGAAGGTTGACGTTGATCGGCTTCGCGTCGGGCGGGAAGAAGTACGTCGAGTTCGTTCCCATCTCGTGCAGGTCGACGAAGACCTGCGGATTCCACTCGCGATACTTCGCCACGCGCGCCTGCGTCTCGCGCTGCGAGAGCCAGGTCCAGTCGCGGTTCATGTCGATGAGGTAGTGGTTGTAGCGGCCGCCCGGCCACGGCTCCTGATGTTCGAATGCGTCCGGCATCGCGTCGGGTTCCGCGCCGCGCGTCCGCGTGAACCACTGCACGTATCGCTCGCGACCGTCGGGGTTCTGCAGCGGATCGATGAGCACGACGACGTCGTCGAGCAGCTTCTGCGCATCGGCATCGCGCAGCAGCGTCGCCGCCACTCGCATCGCCGCCTCGGACGACGACGACTCGTTGCCGTGAATCCCGTAGCCGAGCCAGACGATTGCCGGCGTCGACTTCGTGATCGTCGCGGCGCGCGTCGCGTCGGCGTCGCCGTTCGCGAGCGAGAAGACGTCGCGGCGAATCGCGTCAAGCTTCGCGCGGTTCGTGGCCGACGTGATCGTGGCGAGGACGAGCGGCCGTCCTTCGTACGTCTCGCCGAATTTGTCGACCGTGATCAGGTTCGAGCGCTTCGCGAGCTCGTTGAAGTAGTCGAGAATGCGGTCGTACGGCGTGAAGCGGTCGCCCAGCTTGTAGCCGAGAAACTCCTCAGGCGTCGGAACGTTCGCCTGCGCGAGCGCGGACGAGGCGCAGAGGAAAACGAGAAGTGCAGCGGAGATTCGTTTCATCATGATTGTTCAAATCGTGTCGCTCGTCGGAGCGATTCTCATCCTCTATGCATTCGCGTCGCAGCAGCTCGGCCGCCTCGCCGCGGAGACACGAACGTATCAAATCCTGAATCTGATCGGGGGATTCTTCCTCTGCATCGCCGCCGTCGCGACGCGACAGATCGGTTTCATTTTGCTGGAAGGGACGTGGACGGTGGCGAGCGCGTATGGGGTGTGGAGGCTTACGAAAGGCTGAATGTTGAACGTTCAATGTTGAATGTTGAATGGAGCGGCGTTGAAGCATTCAACATTCAACGTTCAACATTGAACATTCAACATTGTTCAATCGGCCGCGACCACTTCGTCTTCGACGCTCACGCCCGACTTCGTGTGAATCCCCAGCCGCTTCATCATCTCGTTGAGCGTCGAGGGCTTCAGCTGCAGCAGTTCGGCGGCGCGCTTCTGCACTCCGTTCGCCATCTCCAGGGACTGCAGGATCATCGCGCGCTCGTAGCGCGAGACGGCGTCTTTGAGCGAGATGCCATCCGACGGCACGATCATCGACGGTTGCTCGGTGTTCACCGGATAGCGGAGATACTCGGGCAGCAAGTCGGGGCCAATGCGATCGGTCGTGCAGAGCACGACGCCGCGCTCGATCGTGTTCTCGAGCTCGCGCACGTTGCCCGGCCACGGGTGATCCATGAGGATGCGCATCGCGTCCGGCGTCACTTCCTTCACCTTCCGCTTGTTCTCTTCGGAGTACTTCTGCATGAAGTGCGAGATGAGGAGCGGAATGTCTTCGCGGCGGCGGCGGAGCGGCGGCAGAGTGATGGTGATGACGTTGAGGCGGTAGTAGAGATCCTCGCGGAATCGCTGATCGGCCATCAGCTTCTGCAGATCGGCGTTCGTCGCGGCGATGATGCGGACATCGACGCGCACCGTCTCGACGGAGCCGAGGCGCATGAACTCTTTTTCCTGGATGACGCGGAGGAGCTTGGCCTGCGTCTCCAGATTGATGTTGCCGATCTCGTCGAGGAAGATCGAGCCGCCGTCGGCGACTTCGAACAGGCCGCGCTTCGTGGCGATCGCGCCGGTGAACGCGCCTTTCATGTGACCGAAGAGCGATGACTCGAGAAGCTCCGGAGGGAGCGATCCGGAATTGACGGTCACGAATGCGTTGCGCGCGCGCGGCGACGCGTGATGGATCGCTTTGGCGACGAGCTCCTTGCCGGTGCCCGACTCGCCGGCGATCAGGATGTTCGAGCGCGACGGAGCGGCGAGGCGGATGAGATCAAACACCTTCCGCATCGTGTCGCTCTTGCCGATGATGTTCGAGTACGCGTACTTCTCGGCGAGCTCGCCGCGAAGCCGCTCGTTCTCGCGCGACAACCGGCGCTGCTCGAGCGCCTTGTTGACCGTGAGGATGACTTCCTCGTTCTTGAACGGCTTCGGGATGTAGTGAAACGCGCCGTGCTTCATCGCCTCGATCGCGCCGTCGATCGACGAGAACGCGGTGATGACGACGACAGGCAGATTCGGATTGGAGATGCGGACCGCGCGCAGCGTGTCGATGCCGCTGATGCCCGGCAGCATCACATCGAGGATGACGAGATCGACCTCCTCGGTATCCAGAACGTTCAGCGCTTCTTCGCCGGAAGAGGCGAGGACGACGTCGAATCCTTCGCGGCGCAGCACGACCTCCAGAACGTCACGGAGGACTTCTTCGTCATCGACGATGAGGACGCGCAACGATTTGATGTCGGTCATTTGACTCGTGCTGCAATCTTCGCCGCCGACGGCGCCGGGGCCACACTGATCGGCAAATCAATTCTGAACTCCGCGCCTTCTCCCGGCGCGCTCTCCACGCTGATCTCGCCGTCGCTCGCGTGCAGGATGCGACGCGTGATGGCGAGTCCGAGTCCGGTGCCGCCCTGCCCGCGTTTCGTCGTCACCAACGGCTCGAAGATTCGTCCGATGAGATCGGGCTCGATTCCCTTGCCGTCGTCTTTGATCCGGATGACGACGCGCTCTCCTTCGACGTCGACGGCGATCCAGATGTTGCCGCGTTCCGGCACGGCGTCGCGCGCATTCAGGAGAACGTTGGTCAGAACCTGCTGCAGCTCGTGAAAGTTCCCGCGCACGGCGATGCCGGGAACGGGCGGGATGTGAATCGTGATCGCTTTCGCCTTCAACAGATCTTCGTGAAGCGAGACCGTCGACTCGATGAGCTGCGCGACGCTCACCACTTCGCGCGTGCGCGGACGGTTCGCGATGAGGTCGAGAAGATTGTTGACGAGCGCCGACGCGCGGAACGTCTGCTGCTCCATTTTCTTCAGCAGTTTGTATTTCGGATCTTCGGGTCCGACTTCGTTGAGCAGCAGTTGCGCGTACGACGAGATGCCGGTGAGCGGCGTGTTCACTTCATGCGCGACGCCGGCGGCGAGAAGGCCGAGCGACGCGAGGCGTTCCTTATCCTGCAGCTCGCGCTCGAGGCGTACGCGATCGGTGACGTCGCCGATCACGAGCACGTGCGCGCCGTCGATGTCGCCGGCATTGAGTGCGCTCGAAGTCACGGTCACTTCTTTTTCGACGCCGTGACGGTTGACGAAGTTCGTGGCGATCGAGCGCATGTTCGACAGGCGCAGCTCTTCGTACGGCGGGAAGAGACGATCGATCGGCTCGTCGGTGCCTTCTTCGCCGATCAAATCCCAGAACGCGTGATTGGCGGTGAGCACCGTGCCGTCGCTGGCCACGACCGCGATCGCGGATGACGACGACTCGATGATGTTCTCGTTGTACTCCTTGAGCGCGCGGATCTCTTCGAGCTGGCGGCGCAGCCGTCCGTACAAACGCGAGTTCTCGATCGCCAGCGCGACCGGCGCGGTGAGCGACTCGAGAAGATGCATGTCGTCGCGCGACAGCGGCTCTTCGCCGCGCTTCGTGCCGAGAAGGAGAAGGCCCTGGAGCTCGCCGCGATTGCGGAGCGGGAATATGTAGCGATAGCCCGCGCGCAGCAGCTGCCACGGCACTTCGCTCGAGTCGGGAAGGCGCGGATCGCTCAGCGTGAGCGGCGACGTGCGGATGTCGCCGAAGTCGCTCTCCGCCGCGCGGCGCGGCACGTTCGCTTCCGGCTGGTAGATCAGAAGCGACGTTCCTTCGCGCGTGAAGAGATTCATCTTCTCGATGTCCAGCGCCGCGCGCAGGCGCTCGCGCATCATCGCGATCAGCTCGTGCACGTCATTGAACGTCGCCAGCTCCTGCGCGAAGTCGGTCATGGCGCGGCGATGCTTGTAGCTGTCGCGATAGAGCACGCGCTCGATCACCGACTCGACGCGTCCCTTCACCGGGATCAGCACTCCGGCGATGAAGAGTCCCGACGTGAATGCGAGGAAGTTGCGCTCCATCGCCGCGCCTTCTTCGATCACGTGCGAGAGCACGAGGTTGACCGTCGAGAACGCGATCATGCCGAAGACGAACGTCACCGCGTACGCGAGCGTCTCCTTGATGACGACTTCAACGTCCCACAGCTTGTACTTGAGAATCGACAGCGCGAAGGCGAGCGGAATGAACGCGAGCGGGATGATCGAGATCGTCGCGTAGACGCTGCTCACCGATCCCGACACGAGAAACGGAACGAGATACGTGGCCAGGAACGGCACGAAGCCGAGGGCCATGCCGAGGTAGATCCATTTGATTTGCGCGCGTCCGACGGGCGCCGCGCGACGATAGGTGTAGTGCAGCGCGAACATCGCCAGCGTGAAGTAGACGGCGAAGTCGAGCATCTCCCATCGCTGGATGATCGCGAATGCGCGATGCGGCTCCGCGATCGCAAGGGCGTTGTTGAAGAGGAGCAGATCGAAGTTCCACAACGCGAGCAGCGTGGGAACGATGTAGAGCAACGCGAGCGTGGACTTCTTGCGCAGTACCGGACGCGGGAACAGCAGGAAGAAGTGCAGCGCGAGGGGCGGAAGGAAGATCGTCGCGATCTCCTCGACGAGCTGCAGCGTCTTGTAGCTCCAGTCGATGTTTCCCGCGGGCGTGTAAACGTAGACGATGAACGACAGCAGCGTGACGAAGTAGAAGAGACGGCTGTCGGTCGCGCCGCGCCGGAAGACGGTGAAGAGTCCGATGGCGAGGTAGAGGAAGCCGATGAAGCTGAGGATCAGGTACGCGTAATCGATCTTCAGCTCGGGGACGTGATACGAGAGCGTGATCGTGTGATCGCCGCGCGCAACGACCATCGGCACGGTCTGTCCGAATCGGCGCAGCGTTTTCTGGAGTCCTGTGATCTCCGTCGTCGGCGTTTCGGCGATGAGCCAGATCTGATCGCCCGCGCGCAGTCCGGCCGCTTCCGCGCCGCTGTTGGCGTCGACGCTCTTGACGACGATCACGCCGCTGGCGCGCGTGAATTGGAAGTCGATGCGCTCGAAAGACGAGCGCTTCCTCTGGAACGACGCAAACGCGCCGATCACGACCGCCACCGTCAGAATTGCAATGACGGCATTGATGAGAGCCGACTTACGCATGTAGGCGCGGGGAACGTATTCAACGAGGGTGCCGCGAAAAAACAGCCTCTAAACCGTTGCGTTCAAACGTTTGGAGCGAGCGTGCGCTTTTGTGAATCGATTGATTCTCTCCAAACAACCGGATTTTTACACCGGAAATCTGCACACATCTCGGAGCAGGCATATATCGCAGTTCTCTTTGCGCCGCTTGCGGCTGCAGAGATCGAGGATGCCGAGACGGCAGAGCGCGAAGTCGTAGCGGACGGGATCGTCTTTGTCGAAGACGAGGAGCTTGTCGGTGATCGCGCGCGCCGCTTTCCAATCCGCCGACTTGCGTTCGTTGAGGCCGAGGAAGGTGGCGATGCGGTGGATGTGAGTGTCGACCGGCATGACGAGCTTGGCTGGATCGACGAACGTCCACAGGCCGAGGTCGGGAGACGTGCGGCGAACCATCCAGCGGAGGAAGAGGTTCATGCGCTTGCACGCGGAGCCGTCGTCGGGGGACGTGAGGAGGTAGGCGAGATGAGGATTTGGGTGCTCAGTGGGGCGGCGGCGCCCTCGCCGCCGCGAGTTTGGCGATGCGAGCATTGCGGCGGCGGGGGCGCCGCCGCCCCACTGAGAACGAAGAACTGTCACGAAGCGCGCCAGGCTCGGGCCGATGTCTTTGTCGCGATCGTCGTAGCACTCTTCGAAGAGCGCGCCGAGGGAGCCGTGCGACTCGATCACGCGCGCGATGCATTCGAGCAACATCACCAGCTCGCGCGTCTTGTGAAAGCGATGCGAGAAGCCGGCGAATCTTCGCATCGCTTCGCGGCGATCGAACTTCGCGAGATAGCGATACGGCGACGGCCGCATCTTCGCGAGCACGGCGCCGACGTTCGCAACGACGATGTCCGCGCGTCCATACGCGAACGCTCCCGCGAGCAAACCGACGACTTCGGCATCGAGCGGATCTTCGTAGCGCCGCACGAGCTGCAGCGGATCGGGCTCGATCGTCGTGACGTCGAACGTCGCGACGAGCGTGTTCAGCCGCTCGCGCAGCACATCCGACTGCCGAACCGGCTTCCTCACGTTCGCCGCCAACAGCGGGAACTGTTCCGCAAATCCAGCGTCTTAAACAAAAATAGCCCTCCGGCGTAAATCGTTCGACGCCTCAAACGGAGAGAAACCAATGTTGCGTGCACGCTTCGCATTCGCAGCGACGATCCTGTCGCTCGCCATCCCGTCTTTTGCTTCCATCACCGGCGTGGTCATGGACCGCGACGGTAAACCGATCGCCGGCGCTCGCGTGTCGACGTTCACACTCGAAACGCGCGACGCCCGTCGCACGCGCCTCGCGTCGAAGACGCCCGATCGCGTCGCGCTCGCGACCGTGACCACCGGCGCGAACGGCTCGTTCACGATCGAGTCGCCGAAAGACGCGGTCGTCGATCTGCAGGCCGACGCGAAAGGCTACGGCGTCGAGTCGTCGCGCGTGACGCGCGATGAGGAAAGCGTTCCGCTCGTGCTTCCGGCCGCGCCTGCGAAGCAGGGAACGATCACCGCCGGCGGCAAGCCGGTCGCGGGCGCGCTCGTGTTGTGGATCGGCGGCAGCGCGGAGACCGTCTCGACGACCGACGCGCAAGGCAAGTACTCCGTTCCCGATCCCGCGAAGTGGGCAAACGTCGTCGTCATCCTCCATCCCGACTATGCGGTGTACGAAGAGTTCTACTTCGGACAGAAGAAAGCGCAGACGAACCTCACGCTCGATCCCGGCGTCGCCGTCACCGGCAAAGTCGTCGGCACCGACGGCAACACTCCCGCCGCCGGCGCGACGCTGAGCGTCGGCAACTGGGGACTCACGAAGACGTCGGCCGACGGCACGTTCACGATTGCGCACGCGCCGAAGAAGTGGACGATCGTCGAAGCAAAGTCGGGCGATCTCTTCGCGGTGCGCGCGAACAATCCGAAAGCGCCGTCGACGATGAAGCTCGGCGCCACCGGCTCGCTGCTCGGACTCGTGCGCGACGCGAAGACACAAGCGCCGCTCGCGGGCGTCGACGTCCGGCTCTCGCGCGCCGGCACCGGCAACTTCCGCTTCGGTCCGGATCCGAATGCGATCTCCGCGATCACCGACGCGAAAGGCGCGTTCAGTCTCACCGGCGTTCATCCCGGCACGTACGAGATCAACGGCATTCGCCCCGCGTATTCGGTGATGCCGGTGACGATCACGATCGCGAACGCGCAGAAAGCGCAGAAGACGATCGCGGCGAGTCCGCAGGCGCGCGTCAGCGGCTCCGTCGTCGATGAAGACAAGCGCGGCGTCGCCGGTGCGAAGGTCAACGTCACCACGCCGTCGCAGATGTTCGGCGGTTTCCCCGGCGCGGAAACGGGACACGCGGAAATGGTCACCGGTCCCGACGGCCGCTTCGCGATCTACACGTCGCGTGAAGGCGACGTCGTCGTCGACGCGAACAAGAAAGGCTTTCCGAACGCGAAGAGCAGCGTCCTTCACATCGCAACTGGCGAGCGAAAGACGGGTGTGACGGTCACGATTCCGCGCGGCATTGCGCTCACCGGCCGCGTCACCGACAAAGACGGCAAGCCGCTCTCCGGCGTCAACGTCGTCGCCAACACCGCTGAGGGCAATGGGCCGGGCGGCATGGGCATGCGCCGCGTGATGCTCAACATCGCGCGCGTCTTCAACAACGACGACGAGAACGTGCAGACCGGGAGCGACGGCACGTTCACGATCCGCGTGAAGGAAGGTCTGTACGACGTCATGTTCAAGCGCGAAGGCTACGCGCCGGCGTCCGTGCGCGGCACGATGGTCAACGCGTCGGCGCGCGCGCTCGACGTGAAGCTCGAGCCGGGCGTCGAGATCACCGGCATCGTCACGCGCAGCGGGAAACCGATCGACGGCGTGAACATCATCGCGATGGGCAACGACGCGCAGACGTTCAGCACCACCGGTCCCGACGGCCGCTTCACCATTCCCGATCTGGCGCCGGGCTCGTACATGGTGCTCGTCAACAAGCAGGAAGACTTCGTCCAGCAGAACAAGAACGTCACCGCGCCGGCGAAAGACATCACCATCGATCTTCCCGCCGGAGGACGCGTCACCGGCCGCGTCGTCGACAAGTCGACGCATCAGCCGATCACGTCGTTCACCGCGGGCGTGAGCATGTCGCGCAGCGGCGGCGGAATGGTGATGGCCATGCCGCCGATGATGCGCAGCTTCACGACCGACGACGGATCGTTCGTCCTCGAGAACGTCCCGACCGGCACGATGCAGATCGTCGCCAACGCGCCGGGCTACACGACCGGCCGCGTGCCGAGCGTCGTCGTCGAAGACGGCAAGACGACCGCGGACGTCGAAGTCGGACTCGACACCGGCGTGAAGCTCAGCGGACGCGTCACCGGTCCCGACGGCTCGCCGCTCCCCGGCGTCTCCGTCCGTCCCGACGACGGGCGCAATCCGATGCGCATGTTCACCAATGAGGCATCGACGACGACCGACGCGAACGGCGAGTACACGCTCGACTCACTCGAGCCGGGCGACAAGACGTTCAGCTTCTCGCGCAGCGGATATCTCACGGAGTCGAAGTCGACGTCGCTCAGCTCGAAAGAGACGCGCCTCGACGTGCAGCTGTCATCCGGCATTCGCATCAGCGGTCTCGTCGTCACCGAAGCAGGTGCGCCCGTCGCCGACGCTCAGGTGCGCGCGAGCTCCGCGGCCGCGGGTGGATTCGGACGCACGACGCGCACCGATTCGTCCGGCGCATTCATGTTCGAAGGTGTGGCGCCGGGACACTATTCATTCAACGCGACGAAGGAAGGATTCGCCGACGCGATCTCGCGCGATCTCGACGTCAACGAGTCGACGCCCGTTCGCCTCACGCTCAAGACCGGCGGCGTCGTCACCGGCCACGTCACCGGCGTCTCCGCCTCCGACCTCGGCAACGTCAACGTGACGATCCGCTCGAGCGCCGGCGGCTCGAC
>Ga0105245_10000721_pt1 | contig 29771 bp, 24 predicted proteins | sample KBSM54metaG_FD_81523 | JGI IMG/M metagenome (GOLD analysis project Ga0105245, IMG submission 81523) | Miscanthus rhizosphere microbial communities from Kellogg Biological Station, Michigan, USA - KBS M5-4 metaG | ecosystem: Host-associated > Plants > Roots > Rhizosphere > Soil | place...
CGGGTTCGGGTTCGGGTTCGGGTTCGGGTTCGGGTTCGGGTTCGGGTTCGGGTTCGGGTTTGTCGCGGGCGCGGGAACGGAACATTGCTTGGCCGCGTTGCAGCTCGTACCGGGGGTGACACAGAGATCACCAGGGCAACAAGCCATGTTCGTGCCACCACAGTTTCCACACTTGCCCTGTTGGCAGGAGAGAGGTTCGTAGGCAGAGGTGCCGGTCTGAGGATCATAGGCATTCGAGCCACCGACGGCGGAGCAGGTGTTGTCACCACAGCACGCCATGCCGCTCGACCCGCAGTAGCCGTCGCACACGTTCACCCCCGCTACGCCAACGGGATGAGTGCTGAACGCGTTGTGGTAGACATTGCCGTCGAGCTGAGCGATCCACACGTTGATGGTTCCGTCCGACGCGGACGTGGCTTGGATGGGGCCGGTGAGGCAGCCGGAGATCGAGTCACCGCCCGTCCAGCTCCCGGAATTCCAATTGAACATTTCCACGCCGTGAGTGTCAGTCGTCGCGAAGAGAGTGAGCGAGGTACTGCCATTGGAGGTGAGCGCGTACGGCGCGTGCAAGCCCGTATAGGGCAGTGGCTCCCAAGTACTGACGCCATCCTCCGTCAAAAAGCCGCTCTGCAGGTGGAAGTTCAAGTGCCAAAGCTTGCCGTCGTCCGCTTGCACGACCAAGTCTGCATCCTTGGAGCTGACATTGGCTCCGCGTGCAGCCGCCGTCGGCGAACTCACGATCTTGTGGCCGCCAGGAATCGCCGGGATTTGTTCCCAGGGATACACGTTCCAATCGATGTCTCGCGTGCCCATGCCCTCGTGCTGCCACAAGTTGCCGTCCGTGCCGACGACGAAGACGTGCGGAATGCCGTTGGGCAACACCACGGCGGGCGCCGTTTGGCTCGAGACGCCACCGATGTCGAGCCAACCGCTGCGGGTCGAGCCTTGGGTCACGTAGACTTGTGTATCACCCTTACGGGTGACGCCAGCGACGACCTCCATGCTGCCATTCGGTGCACGGCCGACGCCGACGCCCCCGAAATCCGTGCCGCCCAAGAGCTCGTAACTCCAGCCACCGCTCGCGCTCGGCCAAACGTGCTTGATGCTGAGCGTCTCGTCGCGCCAGAACATCTCCGCTGCGCCCGCGCCGCTCTGCGATACCGCAAACGAGTTGTAGATGGGGCCCGTTTGCAAGTTCGGTGCAAAGTGAATGCCTGCGGCCGGCAAATCCCAATTCTTGTTCCAAGCCCAAAAGTACAGGTGGAATGGGAGCGCCTCGGCGGTGGAAGCAACGCCGTCATCGGCGTTCGTGCCCTCGGGTGCACCGCCACAACCGGCGGAAAGTGCGGCGACCGCGAGCGCGGCTCCAGCGATAGACAACGCAGCGAACGATTGACGGAATGGCATGGACATCTTGGGTTCCTCGAGCCCAACTGCTGGGCGATGGGAGGCCCAGTGCAACCGCCATGCCGAGTGTGGAAATCGCGAATTCACGCGTTTTTTTCAACGTTTTCGCAAATGAGTTCGGGCTCCCCTCAGCGACTGACACGCGTGACACCGTTTCAGTGTCGCCGGTCAATCCCGTTGCGGAATTGCCCTGACGATCAAGCAGGTTTGCTGTCGAGGCGGACCCCACATGAGTATTGGAGGCACATTGCCGCCAAACTAGCGATCGCAGTTTCTCCCGCGCTCGCGTCGTTCCTTACGCTGTCGTTTCTTCTCGTTTCGTTGCTTTCTGCCCGCCAGCACCTCGATGTGCTCGGCGGAAGGAGCCGAGAGCATTTCCTCGAGCACGTCCGGGCCCCATTCCGCGGCCATGGACTTACCGATACCCGTGCACAGCTCTTGGATGACCAAATCGGCGTATGAGTCTGCGCTCTGACTCCAAGTGGGCCGAGCAACTAGCGCTTCCGCCTCTTGCTCGATCAAGAACACGGCGTTGAGTTTCCAGAAGCTCTCATCGGCGCTGACGCATGATCGAGCGAGCTCGTGAGCCTTGGCTTGAAGGGCAAGAATCCGCGCTGCGAGATGACGTGCATCCGGGTCAGACGATAGCTTGTCCCAATCCAACGTGCTCGGCTCCCACAACTCAGGGTCCCGTGCTGCGCGAATGTGTTCGACGAGCAGACAGATAGGGTCATCTTTCATCGCCGCGGGGAACAACGCGCGGCGCAGCCATTCGAGCTTGTACGTGGCGGCTGCCTTGAAGAAGCCGACTTGAACCATGATCGCTACCTTGGCAGCGGCAACCAGCGCATCCGCCAATGGCTTCGGTGGCTCGCACTCGCGCTTGAGCAAAGCGATGACGGGCTCAAGACAGTGAACTGTCACTGCGTCGCGAAGGGGTCCGGTGTCTTTCGGCCAGGCGAATGGCGTCGTTGCCGAGTTCTCCGCACCGGGTAGGAGGGGCTGTCCGTCTTTCGACCGAAAACCAGAGAACGCGGCTTCGAACATGAGGCGCCACCATTGCACGCACACGATCTTCATGATGCCCTCGCCGTGGCGCTCGATAAGGTGTGTGCGCGCGCTGTTCCAATCGGACAAATCTTGTCCGGGGAGCGGGTCCAGTCTCAAGAGTTCGAGTTCCTTCTCCAGTATGGGGTCGAGCCTACACGGGACCTCGAAAGTGGCGGGCAGCGCTCGCCTCTCCGCTGCGGTCAGCTCCTCCACGGCCTGAGGGTGCAACTTTACTTTGACGAAGACATTCGCTGCTCTCGACACTGTGTGCAGAGCTTTGACGGTGTCTCTCATCGTCGCGACGGCTACCCAAAACTGCTCGGCAGTCAGGGGCTGCGACGGAGCACGAGTCGGTTCCTCGAAGCGGTGAGCCTCGTGATTTCTGAGCTTTAGGGCGGCCTCGAGCTCGCGGCGGTTCGGGACGCGTGGGTCGTGCTGCACGGCTTCATGCGTCTCCGGATCTGGTAGAGCTAGCAACGCTTCATTGAAAGCGGCGTGCACTGCCTTGAGCAAGCTGGCCACGCGGGCGAGACCGACTGTCGCTCGAAACGAGTCGAATTGTCCGCTTGCGTTCTCGCGCGCAAGCGCCCAGAGCCAGCCATCGAAGCGGCCGAGCACCTCCGAGCCAACACGCTCCTCTTCGGGACTCGTTGAAGCCAATCCGTTTCCCATTGCTTCTTCCCTCCTTGGAGAGCGGGTCGCGAGACGCAACGACGGAAGCCGTCGCACTCGTGCCTCGCGAGTCTCTCGTCTATGCCGAACGGATCGATCGTCTCGCGATTGAGTTTGCCTCGACCGATTTTCGGCACATTGTGGGAGAAAACTGCCGGCGGCGTCGCTTAGCCGTCGACATTTCGGCTCCAAATGCGGCGCCGACACCCTGAGATGAGCGCGCCATTCCGTGAGACTGCTGCCGTCGAACAGAGGAAGCTTCGGGATGTAAGCAGCGGAGGGCGGGTGACCGCTACCGTTACTTGACGCTATAGCGCGTGCCTCTGCGCACTCCCGCGGACTTGATTTGCTTCTCTGCTTTGAGCCGTGCGATGGGCAGCGCTAGGTCGGCGATGGTGAGACCGAGCGCGGTGCCGATCTCTTGAGCGGAGCTGTTCGGGTTTCGCTTCAAGAATCCGACGATCGCCTTGCCTTGTTCTTCGATCATCTCGACCGTGCGCTTGCTTGGCGCGCGAACGACTTGCAGCTGGCGCGGTGGCTTGGTCGCGGCGTTCGGTGCCTCCTCGTTGGTGAGTAGCATTTGAACCAGCTCGTCCCGGATGACCTTACGTAGATCGGTGACGAACTTCTCGACCAGCGCTGTCACGGCGTCGCTCATGGTGGGGACACTAGCCTGTCCCCACCGCGGCCCTCAATCTGGGCTCTCGCTCAGCCCAGATTCAGGCGTTCGAGCCGCATGATTCGTTGCAGGTCACGGCCCTCGAAATCCACGCTGTCGCTGCGGCGAGCCCAAGCCAGGCCTCGCAGCGGCAGCCCCGGGGAGCTGACCAGCAGCAGTCGAAACGGCACGGTCACCGCAGGCGCTATCGGCACCTGCTGATGTGTCAGGAACGGTTGGGTCGGGACTTCGTCTTCTGAGAATGGATGATCACTCACAGTGCTTGGAAGCATAATGCGATGTTCGTGTCGGTAGTGCAAAGCGATCGTGTCTTCTTCGATCGCTCGATGGTTTCGTCGCAGCGGCCTCTGGGGGCTCGCGGGCTTGGGCTCGCCGTAGCGGCGGTTTCTGCCAGTGTCGCTGCCGCCACGAGCAACTCGTATCGGGCATTGCACTGCTCGTGGCGGATTTCACCAGCTTGCTGGCACGCGTTGCTCGCGCTCAGAACTTGCCGTTTTGGTTCTTGGCTTGCTCCTTCGGGGTGACCTTCTCGATGGTGTCCCAGTGCTCCGCGATTTTGCCCCGCTCGACGCGGAACAGATCATAGAAGGACGAGTGATCGCCGGCGAATGAGCCCTCGCTGACGACGAGCACCATATTGCCCTCGCCCAGAACGCGGTGGATGCGGTCGTACTTCATGGTGACGCCGCTTTTCGCCATGGCTGCCAGAGCAGCGCCCAGCCCAGACAGGCCATCGGCGATGTGCGGGTTGTGTTGAACGTAGTGGTCACCGTCGTAGTACCCCGCAAGCTTGTCCATGCGGCCGTTGACTAGGATGTCGTCGACGAACGATCGCACGATGCCCTTGTTGACATCGGTTTGATCGAGATCGGTCGCTTGGGTGGGGCCATCGGTCATCGTGTGGCCACTCGGGTTTGCGTTCTTCGGCTTCTCCTGAAGGTTGTCCCAGTGTTCGACGATCTTGCCATTTTCGAAGCGGAAGATGTCGAAGCCGATCTTCGGCCCGAAGAAGTCGTAGTCGGTGTGGGCGAACACGAAGTCCCCATCTTGGTAGACGCGCACGGTGTTCACTCGTGCCGAGCCCTTCGGGAGCTGTGACATCAGCTCGCCAAATCCGGCCAAGCCGTCCTTCGCGCTCGGGTTGTGCTGGATGTACTTATCGGCGTTGATGACTCCGACCGGAGCAGAGTCGCCGGTCTCGATGGCCTTCAGGAGGTCTCTGACCTGTTGCTTGGGTTCGGACTGCTTCGAGTTCATGGCGGTGGTTTCCTTGTTCGATTGCGAATTGGGGGCGGCGCAGTTCGCCAGCGCGAGGGCCGTGGCGACCGCGAGGGGCATGATTCGTTTCATCGCCAAACAAGATGGGCTCAGTCTGCGAATCGCACAATCGTGGAGATTGTTCACTCAGTGTGCTGTATTGTCGAACAATGCTTGCTGCGCGTGATTTGCCGCTACTCCCCGTTTTCGTGGCCGTTGCGAGCGCCGGGTCGTTCACCGGCGCGGGCCGGGAGCTCCATCTCGCGAAGAGCGTCGTCAGCCAGCACATTCGAACCCTGGAAGAACGCTGCGGCGTTCGTTTGATCGAGCGCAGCACCCGCCGCCTTCACCTGACGCAGATTGGCGTGCAAGTGCTCGATTGCGCGAACGAGATGCTGAGCTCCGTTCGCGCGCTGGAGCAGGTCATCGAGGGGCATCACGCTCGGCCAACGGGCACACTGCGCGTGACGCTGCCTCTCGATCCGGGCCTCGCGGCCATGGTGTCACCGATCGCCGCCGCGCTCACGGCGCAGCACGAGTCATTGAAGGTGGACTTGCTCTTCGACGACGCCATTCACGATCTCGTGAGCGAAGGCCTCGATGTCGCACTGCGTTTGGGCGCCCTGGCAAGCTCGAGCTACGTCGTTCAAAAATTGGGCATCGAAGACGAGATCATCGTCGCTACGAACCCGCGAATCGTGGCGTTCGGACCCCTCGAACATCCGAAGCAGCTCGGCAACGCGCCCTGGGTCGCGCACTCCGCCATCCACCCGAGTTCGACCTGGACGTTCAAGTCGAAGCGCGGCCAGAAGGCTCAAATCAGCGTCGATACTCGCGCGACCACGAATACGGCCTTGGCGCAGCGGCACTTATTGCTGGCGGGCGCGGGATTCGGCGTGATGCCGCGCCACATGGTGGCAGACGATTTGAAGAGCGGGCGGCTCGAAGAGGTGTGCCCCGGCTGGTTTCACCATCGGCTTTGGCTTCACGCACTGTTGCCCACGCGGCAGACTCCGCCCCGGGTCAGTCTCTTCCTCAAGGCGCTCGAGGGAGCGGTCAAACCCGGAGGCTTCGAGGTTTGACGCTACTGCGGACAGCGAGCTGCTCTCAAACCGCGTTCAAATCGACGCCTTTGGTTTCGGGGATGAAGAAGAAGCCAATCACCGCGGTGAACAAGGCGATGACGATGGGATACCAGAGGCCGTAATAGATATCGCCCGTGGCGGCGACCATGGCGAAGGCGGTGGTGGGCAGGAAGCCACCGAACCACCCGTTGCCGACGTGATAGGGCAGGGACATCGAGGTGTAGCGAATGTTGGTCGGAAACAGCTCGACCAGCATCGCGGCGATCGGGCCGTAGACCATGGTGGCGTACAGCACGAGCAACACGAGCAGGGCGACGAGCGCCGGCTGATTGATTTTTGCGGTATCGGCTGAAGCGGGGTAGCCCGCGCCCTTGAGCAAGGCCGCGAGCCCGCCTTCCCATTTCTGCCGTGCCGGCTTTTGGTCGGCTTTCGGTAGTTGGGTCAGCGTGAAGCTCGGGTACGCGGTGGAGCCGATGCGCACCGAAGCCACGCTGCCCGCCGTTGTCGCTTCGTTGGCGTACGGCACACCCGCCTTGGTCAGGAATGTCTTCACCAGGTCGCACGAACTCGTGAATGCGGTCTTGCCGATGGGATCGAACTGAACCGAGCAATCTTTGGGATCGGCAACGACGGTCACCGGCGCAGAGGCGGAGGCGGCGGCGAGCGCGGGATTGCTGACCGCAGTGATGGCATGAAAGAGCGGGAAGAAGGTGAGTGCGGCCAAGATGCAGCCGCTCAAGATCACCGGTTTGCGTCCCACGCGATCGGACAGCCAACCAAAGAACACGAACCCGGGCGCGCCAATCAAGAGCGCCAGCGCCATCAACTCATCGGCGAGAATGCCGTCGATCTTCAGCGTTTTTTCGAGGAAGAACAGCGCGTAAAACTGGCCCGTGTACCAGATGACGGCCTGCCCCGCGGTGATGCCGAACAGTGCGAGCAACACGAGCCGGAGATTCTTCCATTTGCCGAAGCTATCGCTGAGCGGCTTCTTCGATGTTTTGCCTTCCGTCACCATGCGCAAGAATGCCGGGCTCTCGTGCAGCCGAAGGCGGATCACGAGCGAGGCGCCGAGCAGCACGATTGAAACCAGAAACGGCACCCGCCAACCCCACACTTTGAACACCGGCTCACCGAGCCAATGACGCGTCGCGAGGATGACCACGAGGGAGAGCAATAGGCCCACCGTGGCGGTGGTTTGAATGAAGCCGGTATAAAAACCGCGCCGATCATCGGGTGCATGTTCGGCGACATAGGTCGCCGCGCCGCCGTACTCGCCGCCCACCGCCAAGCCTTGCAACAAACGCAAGAACACCAAAGCCGCCGGCGCCAACATGCCAATCTTCGCGTAGCTCGGCAGGAGCCCGACGCAGAAGGTGGAGAAGCCCATGATGAGCAGCGTGATGAGGAACGTGTTTTTGCGTCCCCACAGATCACCGAGCCGCCCGAACACGAGCGCGCCGAACGGCCGCACCGCAAAGCCGGCAGCAAACGCGAGCAGCGCGAAAATGTAGCCCGTGGTCTCGTTCACCCCGGAGAAGAAATGACTCGTGAGGAAGCTCGCGAGCGAACCGTACAGATAAAAGTCGTACCACTCGAACGCAGTCCCCACGGAGGCCGCGCCAATCACCAAGCGGTCTTGGCGGTCGATACCGCGAGTCTTCACCGGCGAAGTGGGGAGTGTGGCTTCGAGCATGGCTGTTTGTCTAACTCGGTTTCTTGCCCGACGGCGACTGGGCTTTGGTGCAATCGGTCGCAATTCGTGGCCAAATTTCTAGATCTGCCGCAAAAAGACCGTAAAGACGGGCAACTTGACGCCTGCCCGCCGGGCTCCATAACGTCTCGTTAAAGAGACGTTCCTCGACGTAACCAGCACGCCCGCCCGCAACAAGGAACCGCCCATGATCGATCTGCACTATTGGACCACGCCCAACGGTCACAAGATCACCCTCTACTTGGAGGAGACCGGCATCCCGTACACGATCGTGCCCGTCGATATCGGCAAGGGTGAGCAATTCAAGCCCGAGTTCTTGGCGATTGCGCCGAACAACCGCATTCCCGCCATCGTCGATCACGCGCCGGCCGATGGTGGCGCGCCGCTCTCGCTATTCGAGTCGGGTGCCATCCTGCTCTACTTGGCCGAGAAGTCTGGTCAGTTGATCCCGAAAGATTTGCGCGGCCGCAGCGAAACGCTCGAGTGGCTATTTTGGCAGATGGCGGGTCTCGGACCGATGGCAGGCCAGAACGGCCATTTCAACCACGCCGCGCCGGAGAAAATCCCGTACGCCATCAGTCGCTACGAGCGCGAAACGGCGCGCCTCTACGCGGTGCTCGACAAGCGGCTCCGCGATCGGGATTTCGTCGCCGGTGCGGGGCGTGGCGAATACAGCATTGCGGACATCGCGAGCTACCCGTGGACGAAAGGCTACGCCTGGCTCAAGCAAGACATCAACGAGTTCCCGAACCTGAAACGTTGGCAGGAGGCCATCGCGGCGCGCCCCGCCACCCAACGCGCGTATGCTCTCGGCGAGAAGCTGAACCCCCCCAAGCCATCCACGCCGCTCACCGATGAGCAGCGCAAGTTGCTCTATGGGCAAGATGCCAAAACCGTGAACCGCTGAGCCCCTGGGACGATTTCGAGCGCTAATTCCCGTGTGCGGCGCGCAGTCGCTGCGCCGCGGCGACCATGTTCTTGAGTGCGGGCAGCACTTCCTCCCAATTTCTCGTTTTGAGGCCGCAGTCCGGGTTGACCCACAAGCGAGCGGCGGGGATGCGCTTGGTGGCCTGGTTCATCAGCTCGACGATCTGATCCTCGGTAGGCACGTTCGGCGAGTGGATGTCGTACACACCAGGCCCGATCTGATTCGGATATTCGAAGCGATCGAAGGCGTCCAATAGTTCCATGTTCGAGCGCGACGTTTCGATGGTGATGACATCCGCGTCCATGGCGGCGATTGCCTCGATGATGTCGTTGAACTCCGAGTAACACATGTGAGTGTGGATCTGAGTTTCGTCGGCGACGCCGGCCGCAGCGATCCGGAATGAGTTCACGGCCCAGCTCAGGTACTCCTGCCATTCCGCACGTCGCAGCGGCAGCCCTTCGCGCAGCGCGGCCTCGTCGATTTGGATGATGCGCACGCCCGCGCGTTCCAGATCTCGTACTTCTTCGCGGATCGCCAAAGCGAGCTGATAGCAGGAAACCGACCGCGGCTGGTCGTCCCGCACGAACGACCAATTGAGGATCGTGACCGGCCCCGTCAACATGCCCTTCATCGGCTTTTGGGTCAGAGATTGGGCGTAGCGCGTCCAAGCGACCGTCATCGGCTTGGGGCGGCTGATGTCGCCGAACAGGATGGGCGGCTTCACGCAGCGCGACCCATAAGATTGCACCCAGCCGAATTCACTGAAGGCGTAGCCATCGAGCTGCTCCCCGAAGTATTCGACCATGTCGTTGCGCTCGGCCTCACCGTGCACGAGCACGTCTAGGCCGAGCTGCTCTTGCTCGCGCACGGCGTGCTGGATTTCCTGGCGCATCCGCGTTTCGTACTCACCGTGTTCGAGTTTGCCTGCGCGATAGTCACTGCGCGATTTGCGGATCTCCGCGGTCTGCGGGAAGGAGCCGATGGTCGTGGTCGGAAACTTCGGCAAATTGAAGGCGCGCGCTTGCAGGGCCGCCCGCACCGAGTACGGGGATTGACGGTCACCCAGGCCATGTTCCAGCGCGCCGAGGGCGGCCTGAACGCGCGGATTGTTGACGCGGCTCGAGTGTCGACGGCTGGCGAGGCAACGCGCGTTTTCGGCCAAGGCGTCCTTCACTGCGTCGCGTCCTTGGTTCAAGGCAGCGCCAAGCACGCGCACCTCTTCCAGCTTTTGCTGCGCGAACGAGAGCCAAGAGAGTAGCTCCGAGTCCAGCTTCGTCTCACTTTGGAGATCTACCGGCACGTGCAGCAGCGAGCACGAGGGGGCGATCCACAAGCGGTCAGCGAGCTCTCGGTGAATCGGCTCGAGGTAATCGAGCGCTTGGCTCAGATCGGTTTTCCAAATGTTGCGGCCGCTCACCACGCCCAAGGAGAGCACTCGATCGCTCGGTAGTGCGCTCGACAAGCGAGCGACTTCGCTGCGGGCCGAGATGGCGTCGAGATGAATGCCATCGACCGGCAACTTCGCCGCGAGCTCCAAATTGCCCTCCAGTCGCCCGAAATAGCTGGCCAAGAGCAGTTTGCTGCCGGCGCCTTTGAGGGCTTCGTAGGCAGTGCGGTAGGCCTGTTGCCAATCGGCGCTGAGCTCGGTCACCAGCGCGGGCTCGTCGATCTGTATCCAATCCGCGCCTTCGCGCGCGAGCACGCCGAGCAGCTCGCGATATACGGGCAATAGCTGGGGGAGCAGCGAGAGTCGATCGGAGCCGTCTCTGGTTTTTCCGAGCCACAAGTAGGTCACCGGCCCGATCAGCACGGGCTTGAAAGGGACGCGAGCCTCGCGAGCTTCCTCGATCTGCGCGAGCAAACGCGAAGCATCCAACCGAAACGTCGTTTGAACCGACAGCTCTGGCACGATGTAATGATAGTTGGTGTCGAACCATTTGGTCATCTCGCCAGCGGGGACACCGCTGCCCGCGTCGCCTGCGGCGCGCCCACGTGCCACACGGAAGTAGGCGTCGAGCGGTCGGGAATTTTCGGCGCTAGCGCGCTCGGGCACGTTGCCGAGCAGAAAACTGGTGTCGAGCACTTGGTCGTAGAATGAGAAGTCACCGACCGGAACCAAGTCCATCGCCGCTTGGCGCTGCCAGGCTTGCTGACGCAGTCGAGCCGCGAGCTGCTCCAGCTCGGCATGGCTGAGGAGCCCTTTCCAGTGCTTGTCTTCCGCAAATTTGAGTTCGCGCCGAGCGCCGATACGGGGAAAACCGAGGTTGTGCGTGCGAGCCATGGTTCGAGCTTCCTTGCAGGTGTAGAGGAAGGACCCTACGCTTCGAGAACCATGAGCAATAATGGTATCTTCTCATGCAACCATGAGCTGTGATCATAGATGACGGTGCTGGAACGCGCTCACTTGAGCTTGCTGCGTGAAGTCGAACAACACGGTTCGCTGACCGCCGCGGCGCGCAGCCTCGGGCTCACTCAATCGGCGCTCAGCCACACCGTGCGCAAGCTCGAGCAGCAGTTGGGTATGCCGATCTGGGAGCGTGAAGGGAGGGGCCTGCGTTTGACGAACGCGGGTCGCTACTTGATGGCGCTCTCACAGCGGCTCTTGCCGCAACTCGAGCACGCCGAGCTCGTGCTCTCCCAATTCGCGCTCGGGCAGCGGGGCACACTGCGCATCGGGATGGAGTGCCACCCGTGCTACCAGTGGCTGCTCAAAGTCGTCGAACCCTACCTACACGCATTCCCAGATGTGGATCTGGACGTGAAGCAGAAGTTTCAGTTCGGCGGTATCGGAGCGCTCTTCGGCCACGACATCGACATGCTGGTCACTCCCGATCCGCTGCGCCGGAAAGGGCTGCACTTCGAGCCAGTGTTCGATTACGAGCAAGTGTTGGTCGTCGGTAAGACGCACCCCTTCGCCGGCCGAGCCTACGTGGTCCCCGCCGAGCTCGAGCAAGAGACACTCATCACGTATCCGGTCGAAATCGAGCGGCTCGATGTGTACAGCCAATTTCTGCTGCCCGCCGGGTGCGTCCCGAAGCGGCACAAAACCATCGAAACCACGGACATCATGCTGCAGATGGTCGCCTGTGGTCGTGGTGTTGCGGCGCTGCCGAAGTGGCTCGTCGCCCAATACCAGGCAGAGATGAGCGTCGTTCCCGTGCGGCTTGGCCGGCACGGGATCGCCAAGCAGATTTTTCTAGGCGTGCGAATCGCCGATACGGAGATCGACTACATCGCTGCCTTCATGAAGCTCGCGCGACGCAAGCTTCCTCAGCTGAGGCCTTCAGCGAGCAGCGCCGCCTTGACGGCGGGGCGCGCAGCGACGCGTTCGAAGTAGGCCTTGAGCACCGGTCGTTGCTCGAGCGCGGCTTTGCCGTCGAGCCGGATCAGGTTCCGGAGCACGTAGTAGGCGTAACCGTCAGCCACGGTGAAGGTGTCGCCGAGCAAGTAGTTTCTTCCTTCGAGGCTCTTCGAGAGGAACTCGAAGCGCGTGTAGAGCCTTTCTTTCAGGGCCGCTCGCAGCTCGTCATTGCCCTTCGGGTTGAAGATCGGGCCGAAGCCCTTGTGCAGCTCGGTAGCCACGAAATGGAGCCATTCCTGGAGACGTCGCCTTTCCGGCGTGCCAGCCGCGGGCGCGAGCCCAGTCTCTGGTTTCTGATCGGCGACGTACTGCACGATGATCGCGCCTTCGGTGATGAGCTCGCCGTTGTCCAGCTGCAGCGCGGGCACGTAGCCTTTGCCGTTTACTGCGAGGAAATCTTGGCGGCCAGGTCGACCTGGACCAGCTCGAACGGGAGGCCCGCTTCGAGCAAGGCGATGTGAGGGGAGAGCGAGCACGCACCGGGCGTGTAGAAGAGTTTCGTCGTCATTTTGAGATCCGTCGTGAGTGGAGGTTGGACTATTGAAGTGGCGGAGAGGGTATTATAAGAGACATTCAGGTGTCCAGAGCGAAGGCGGATGATTCGGCAAGGGTGATGGTGACCGCCCAGCGCGCGGTCGATGAACGGTTCATGCGCCGGGCTCTCGTGCTCGGCGAACGAGCGCGGGGACACACGGGTGACAACCCGCACGTGGGCAGCGTGATCGTGGCGGCGGGTCGTGTGATTGGCGAAGGCTGGACGAGCGAGCCCGGTCGACACCACGCGGAGGTCAACGCGTTGCTTGCAGCGGAGAGCGCAGGTCACTCACCGAATGGGGCAACACTGTACGCGACACTCGAGCCGTGCTGTTTCGTCGGCCGCACCCCCGCTTGCTCGGCGACGCTCATTGCGAAAGGCATCGCGCGGGTCGTCTTTGGCATTCGCGATCCACACCCGCGCGTGAATGGTCGAGGCGCCGAGCAGCTTCGTGCGGCCGGCATCGAAGTCAGTGAAGGCGTGTGCGCCGACGAGGTTGCGGCGTCGCTACGCGACTGGCTCGGCGGTCGCTGAGCCAATCGCGAAATCACGAGCGTGGCGGCGCCTCAATAGCGAATCGTGCCGGGGCTGCCGCCGCCGGTAGCGATGGTGTCGCCGTTGATGGCGATGCTCTTCGGCGAGGCCAGAAAAGCCACGACATAGGCGACTTCCTTGGCGTCTACGATGCGGCCGATGGTGTTGCTCTTCGCGGCGCGCTGCTCGGAGGCGGCGTCCGTGCGCTCGGTGCGAGTGGCCCCCGGGTGAAGCGCGACGACATTGATGCCTTTGGGTCCGAGTTCATCGGCGAGACTCTTCGTGACTGCAGATACGCCGACGTTGCGCAGCGTGGCGATGGTGCGGCCCGTGTGATACGCGGCTAGGCCTCCGATATTGATGATGCGGCCCCAACCCTTGCCGATGAGGTGCGGCGCCAGAGCGCGCGCAGTGCGCAGATACCCGACCACCTTGACGTCGACGTCGTGCAAGAGGTGCTCATCGACGAGCTCGTCGATCGTCGCCGCGGCCGAGCTACCACCGGGGATCGCGGCCGAGTTGACCAGGATATCGATGCCGCCCAAGACTTCGATCGCTTGGTGGACAGCTGCGTCGACCTCGCCCTTTTTCGAGGTGTCGGCGACCAGCGGCAACACGCGCCGCCCGGACTCGGCCGAGAGCGCTTTGGCTGTCGACTCGAGTGCCTCTCGTCCGCGTGCGAGGATGGCCACGTCTACCCCTTCCGCCAGCAAGACCTGCGCTATCACCTTGCCGATGCCGCGACTGCCGCCCGTGATGAGCGCTCGTTTGCCTTTGATTTCTAGGTCCATGGGGTTGGATCTTCTGCAGTGTTCTCGTGTCTCTTATGCGAGAAGATGTCTCGCGATGACCTCGAACGTCTTCTTGCTGGGTGCACTCGTCGGACCGATGACCGCGCCAAATCGAGCCAGGCGGGCGGGGTCACTGTCGTCTTCTATGTCGAACGAGGATCTTGTGTCAAGGAACCATGTCTCGAGTGCTGGACCTGCCTGCTTGTCGTTTTCGTGGGTTTCGGCGCCAAGCGCGGGATTGTGCTGGGCGGCTGGGTCGTGTACGTTGTCTCGCAAGAGAGACATCTGGACGGAGTTAAAGAGTGGTCCACAAAAAACAGCTGAAACTTGGTTTTATTCTGCATGGTGTCGGGCCCGGTTGGGGCGACTGGCGCCACCCGGACGCGCAGCCCAGCGCGAGTACTGACTTTGCGTTCTACAAGCGGCAGGCTCAAGCCGCAGAAGCCGGCAAGTTCGACTTCTTGTTCGTTGCGGACAGCCTGTTCGTGACACCGAAATCGAGCCCGCACTATCTCAATCGGTTCGAACCGTTGACCGTGCTCTCCGGTCTCGCTGCCGTGACCCAGCACATCGGTTTGGTCGCGACGTTGACCGTCAGCTATAGCGAGCCGTTCAACGTGGCGCGTCAGTTCGCTTCGCTCGATCACTTGAGTGGTGGGCGAGCGGGTTGGAACGTCGTCACGTCGTGGCTCGAAGGCAGCGCGAGCAACTTCAGCAAGCCCAGCCACCTGGCTCACGACGTGCGCTACCGGCTAGCGGGAGAGTACCTCGATGTCGTGCAGGGCCTGTGGGACTCTTGGGAGGATGACTCGCTCGTCCACGACAAGGCGACGGGCAAGTTCTTCGAGCCGAGCAAACTTCATGCGCTCGACCACCAGGGCGAGTTCTTTCAAGTGAAAGGCCCGCTGAACATCGCGCGTTCGCCCCAAGGTCAGCCGGTGATATTCCAGGCTGGGGCCTCCGAAGACGGCAAGAATTTCGCGGCCCAGCGCGCCGACGCGATTTTCGTCGGACACGACAACTTGGAGGAGGCGAAGGCCTACTACAAGGACGTCAAGGCTCGCGCCACGGGGTTCGGTCGCGACCCCGAGACGCTCTTCATTTTGCCAGGGATTCGTCCCGTCGTCGGCTCGACGCCGGAGGATGCGGAGAAGAAGTATCGAGAGCTCGCGAATCTGGTCTCGATCGAAAACGCGCTCGCGAATTTGGGTCGACCGTTCAACGACTACGATTTTTCCGCGCACGATCTCGATGCCCCCTTTCCGGAAGAGGTGAGCAAGCACGGAGCGAACAGCAATCAAAGCGCCTCGATCAAGATCTTGCGCACGGCTCGCGAGGAGAAACTCAGTCTGCGTGAGGTGGCCCTGCGTTTTGCGACGCCACGCAGTCACTTCGTGGGCACCCCGGAGCAAGTGGCGGATGCCTTGCAACGGTGGTTCGATGAACGCGCAGCGGATGGTTTCGTGACCTTCGAGTCACTGCCAGGGCAGCTCGAGGTGTTCGTCGAGACGGTGATTCCGATCCTGCAAGCGCGCGGGATCTATCGTCGAGAGTACACGGCCGAGACGTTGCGTGGGAATCTCGGTCTAGAAGTGCCGGTGAACCGCTACGCGATCGCAAGAGCGGCCGAGTAGCAGCAGCAAGCAGCCTCAGCCGGCGACCGCTCGCCGGCTGGGACGGCTCGCTAGTGTTTGCCGCAAGAGCGGGAGTAGATTGCGGCCGTAGTCAGTCGCGTCTTCTAGGGGGTCGAAGCCGCGGAAGAGGAATTTGCTGATCCCGAGATCGTAGTAGTCGACGAGCGCATCGACGACTTGCTCGGGGGTGCCCACGAGCGAGGTCGAATTGCCCTGCGCGCCCGTCAATTTCGCGATTTCAGTCCACAGCCGCTTGTCACGGATCGCGCCGCCACTGGCGGTGTTTTGGAGTCGCTGCGAACCAGTCGATTGATTTTTGGTGAGGCGAAACCGGCTCGGATTACCGCTCTCTTTGAGGGCCTTCGCGTCTGCCAAAATCCGTTGCGCGCGGTTCCACGCCTCCTCTTCGGTGCGTCCGAGAATGGGGCGCAGGGAGAGGCTGAAACGGATCTGGTCCTGCCGCCCGTGCGCTGCGGCCGAGGCACGAACCTTGGCTAGAGTTTCGGCCACCCCTTCCAGTGTTTCGCCGAACAGCGCGTAGACGTCGGCGTGCTTGCCGGCAACACGGATCGCCTCATCCGACGAACCACCGAAGAAGACGGGGAAGTGCGGCTGCGCCACGGGTTTGACGGCCGAAAAATTGTCCCGGATCTTGTAATACTCGCCTTCGTGATCGAAGGGGGTCGTGCTGGTCCAGGTCTTTTTCAGGATCTCGATGTACTCGTCGGTGCGGGCGTAGCGCTGCTCTTTGGTTAGGAAATCACCGTCGCGCGCTTGTTCTTCGTCCGAGCCGCCGGTGATGATGTGCACCGCGAGGCGCCCATCGCTGAACTGATCGAGCGTCGCGAGCTGACGCGCCGCGAGCGTAGGCGCGACGAAGCCTGGTCGATGAGCGAGCAGGAACTTCAAGCGGCTGGTCTTCGCCGCCGCGTAGGCCGCGACCTGAAAGCCGTCGGGCGCCGCGCTGTGATAGCCGATGAGAACCCGATCGAAATTGCCGTTTTCGTGCGCTAGAGCGAGCGCGCCGACGTAGCTCTTGTCGATGACCGGACCCGTCGCTGCGTGGGTCTCGGAAGCGTATTGTGTCGAGATCAAGCCGAGGATCTCGAGTTCCTGCGAGTGCTGAGTCATGGCCATAGATCCGATCTTTGGGGGTGAAGCGCGTCGCGTCAGTTGATCGTCAACACCGACAGTTTGCTGATTCCGGCGCGATCGATGGCCGACATGGTCTTGGCTACGATGCCGTAGTTGCTGGCTTCGTCCGCGCTCAAGTGAACGATCAAATCGGGCGTTTTTGCTCGACGCGACTTGAGCAGCGGCTCGAGGGTCGTAAGCTCCACCTCCGCCTTGTCCAGGTAGATCTTGCCTTTCGAGTCCACGCTGACGGTCACTGCAGGCTTTGGTTCGGTCGGCGCACGTGTCGAGGTTTGCGGCAACTGCACGCGAATGGCGTTGGTGAGGAGGGGCGCGGTGACGATGAAGACGACCAGCAAGACGAGCATCACGTCCACGAGGGGAGTGACGTTGATTTCGCTCACGACCTCGTCGCTATCACCAAGACTCATCGCCATCAGGCGCTCGCTTCCTGCCCGATCGCCAGGCCCGGGTCACTGCGTCGGCGGGTTTCAGGTGCGACGCGGATGAAGCTGCGCACGGCATGACCAATGAACGTGATGCTGAAGTCTTCCAAATCACCGACCAGCGACTTCAAGCGCCGCAAGAAGAAGTTGTAGGCAATCAGCGCTGGCACGGCGACGGCAATGCCGACCGCGGTGGCTTCGAGTGCCTCACCGATCGGACCTGCGACGACTTCCAGGCTCGCCGAGCCCGAGCCACCGATGCGCTGCAGTGCGTGAATGATGCCGAGCACGGTGCCGAACAAACCGACGAACGGCGAAGTCGAGCCGATGCTGGCGAGTACGGGTAGGCCGAGCTCCACGCCTTTCTTTTCGCGCTGCAGCTGCTGAACGAGCCGGCGTTCGAGCAGATCGCGCCGAACCGTCAGATCGACGGTGCTGCCATCCGAATCCGTGCCGCTGGTCTGCCAAGAGTCGAGCCCCGCTTGCGCGACGCGCGCGACTGGCCCAGCGTACTTGACGAGTTCCGCGGCATCGGGAAGCCCGGCCGTCTTCTCGAACGAGCGATAGAAGTTCTGCGTTTGACGGCTGAGCCGAAAGTTCTGCAGCACCTTCACGATCACGATCGCCCACGTCAGAGCAGAAGCAGCGACCAGTAGAATGAAGGTCGCCTTGACGACGTAGAGCGTGAATTGATCTGACATAGTAGTTGTAGGCTCCGAGCTTTATTGGAGTTTGAATGCAATGGGAAAAGTCGCTGTTCCGGCGACGGGTTGGCCGCCCTGCGTGGCAGGGTCGAACGTCCAAGTCTTCGCTGTCGCCAGCGCTGCGTCGTCGAGCACCGAGTGCCCGGTGCTCTTCTGCACCGTGACGCTCTCCACGTGACCGGTCGCCGAAATGCGCGCGCGCAAGACCACGGTGCCTTCCCACTCTTCACGGAGCGCGATCTTCGGATAGGCAGGGCGTGGGTTGTGCTTGTAGTTCGCGCCTTCTCTGGCTTGGATGACGGGAGCGGGTGGCGGCGGTGGGGGCGGCGGCGGTGCGAGCACGGGTGCCGGGCCTGGGGTACCGGTACTGGGCGGCGTGGGCGGCAAGAGCCCCTCGTCGCTAGAAGGCAGATTGCTGTTGTCCGGCAGCTCCACGGGTGCGGCCGCGGCGACCGGTGCATGCGTTTCAGTGCGCACGACGGGCCGGTCCGTCGGTGGTGGCGGCACTGGCTCCGGCTCTTTGATCTTTGGCTCCTCGGTGGGAACCGGCGGCGCGAGTTCGATATCGACCTGGGAGCGGACGAAGCGCGTCACCTGCGGGGTGGTGTGGTTGTGGACGCGCAAGTACACGGCGGAGTGCAGCGCCAGCGATCCGGCGAACACCAGCCACTCGAGCGCGCGCCGCGAAGAGCGCTGCCCAGGGTCCAGCGAAATCGCGAAGAACGATGGGTTCGTGATCTCGCTCGGAGGGTCGCTTTCCGGTCCTGCGAGTCCACCTATCTCAATTGCGTCGTATTCGGCCATGAACGCATCCTGTCGACTGGTCGCACCTGCAACTCGGCGGAGTATGTCGCCGCTCGGTATTCAATGTCAAGGACCATGGTCTACTGTAAGAGACGGTGATCGGTCCTGGATGGGCAGCGGGGAAGGTGCGTTGTCTATTTTAATAGACTGTTGGCGCGGGCGCGGGTAGAACCGGTGCATGCGGGCCCCGCCCGCTCTGCCCCCCACCCAGCGCCCGCCGAAGATGCGAATCGAATCCCTCGCCTGCCTGACTTTGAGCCTCTCGCTCGCTCTGGCTGCTTGCAGCAAGCACAGCGGAGAAGCCGCGGCCGCGCAGGTAACCGGGGCCGTCGCAGGTCAGCCCAAGGCAGGCGGTGAGCTGGTGTTTGCCTTCGACGGCGCGTCGATCACGCGCTTCGATCTCGACCCTCACCAGTCGATCTTCGCGCCGCACAATCGAGTGTTTCGGTCGATCTTCGATAGCCTCGTCGTCTTGCAACCGGGACACAGCTTCGGGCCCTGGTTGGCCAAGAGCTGGGAGATCTCGGCAGACGGCCTCGTCTACACGTTCCACTTGCGGGACGGTGTGAAGTTCCACGACGGGACGCGCTTCGACGCCGCGGCAGTGAAGTTCAATCTCGATCGCATCAAGGATCCGAAGAACGCGCTGTACGCGCTATCGGATATCGGCCCCTACGCGTCGAGCAAAGTCATCGACGAGCTCACGGTGCGAGTCGAGCTCTCCCAGCCCTTCGCACCGTTCTTGGCGAATCTGTCGAAGTCGAGCCTGGGCATCATTTCGCCGGCCGCGTTGCAAAAATACGGCGAGCAAATCGGATTTCATCCGGTGGGCACCGGGCCGTTCAAGTTCAAGTCGTTGACTCCTGGCACCGAGATCGCGCTCGAACGCAATCCGGACTACCACTGGGGTCCGGCGGGCGTCGCGCACGAAGGGCCCGCTTGGCTCGAGCGGCTCACGTTCAAGAACGTGCCCGAAGAGGCGACCCGAGTCGCGGTGCTCGAAAACGGGCAAGCGGGCGCCGTCGATCTGATCCCGCCGCAGAATTTGGTGCAGCTGCGGAGCTCGACAAAGTTCCACGTCGTGGAGCGCGAGCTCTTGAACCACAACTATTCCCTGTATCTGAACGCCGTTCGCGAGCCCTGGAAGGATGCGCGCGTGCGCGAGGCCTTCAGGCTTTCGCTCGACATCGATACGGCAGTGAAGACCATCTACTTGGGTACTGCGGCCCGGGCCTGGTCACCACTGTCGCCGTCGCTGCTCGGCTACGACAAATCACTCGAAGGCTCCTGGCATCCGGACCCAACCCGCGCCGCTCGCACCCTCGATGAACTCGGCTGGAAGCCGGGGCCGGACGGCATTCGCGTCAAGGATGGCAAGCGCCTGACCGTGTCGTTTCTCGACACACAGGGCAATCGCGAGAAGCGTTTGGATCTGATCACGATCTTCCGGCGACAATTGCACGACTCTGGCTTCGAGTTGAAGATCGACACCGAATCGTACGGCTCCTACATGGAGAAGGCGGGTGCGGGTGATTTCGATCTGGTGGCGGGCAGCTTGTTCGCTCCCGATCCAGACGTACTCCGCCGCATCTACGCGACGGACGGGCGCACCCAATTGGCCGTTTTCAAAGGCGGAGATGCAGAGCTCGACGCCTTGCTCGTCAGCGCCGCGAAGACACTCGAGCCGGAACAGCGCGTGAAGTGGTACGCGCAAGCACAACGCCTGATCGTCGACAAAACTTATAGCATCCCAGCCTACGTCCTCGTCTACTCGGTGGCGGCCGCGAACGGCGTGCAGGGCATCAGCATCGACGTGCATGGCTTTCCGAACTTCACGGACACCTGGCTCAAGTAGCGGGCAGATTTCGTCATGCTACGTCGTATCGTCGAGCGTTTCTTGGTGTCACTGGGGGTGATCGTCGGTGCGGTCACCTTGATCTTCTTGGTGCTCAACTGGCTCCCGGGAGACTCCGCCACGCTGATCGCCGGCGAAGACGCCAGCGCCGAAACGATCCAGCACTTGCGAGAAAAGCTCGGCACCGATCGCTCGCTCAGCGACCAATACCGCGCGTACCTCAAGGGCGTGTTGCACGGTGATCTCGGGACTTCGTACGCGACGCGTGAGCCCGTCGTTCAGCGTTTGGCGGCGCAGCTCCCTGCTACTCTCGAGTTGACGTTCTCCGCGTGCACGCTGGCGATTCTGCTGGGCGTGGGGCTCGGCGTGCTGTCCGTGCTCCACCGCGGCCGCTGGCTCGACCAAGCGATTCAGTCGCTGTCCTTGTTCTTGGTTTCGATGCCGGCTTTTTGGCTCGGGATCTTGCTGATTTTGCTATTTTCGGTGCGCCTCGGCTGGCTGCCGGTGATCGGCAACGGCGGGTTTTTGCCGTTGGTGTTGCCCGTGACCACGTTGGGTTTGGTGCTCAGCGTGCCGCTCCAGCGCATGGTCCGCGACGGCATGCTCGAGGGCCTGCACGAACCGTACGTCACCACGTTGCGCGCCAAGGGCCTGGGCGAACGCCGCATCTTCTACGTCCACGTGCTGCGCAACGCGCTGACCTCGACGGTCACGCTTTTGGGCGTGCTGATCGGCGAATCGCTCTCCAATGCGGTGATCATCGAGACCCTGTTTGCGCGTCAGGGCATCGGTCGCACCACGGTGGAGGCCATCGGTCAGAAAGATCTGCCGGTCGTGCAGGGAGCGATCTTGATCTCCTCGGTCGCGTACGTGGTGGTCAACTTGCTGGTCGATATCTCATACACGTTGATTGATCCGCGTACGCGCCTTTTCATCCCGAAAGGAACGCGATGAAGTCTGCCGTCGATCAGCTGCAGCGCGCAGAGTCGCACGCGCTGCCAGACGTGCTTTTCGAGGTCCCTTCCCGGGCACCCTCCGTCAGCTTGCCGCCGCTTCGGCAGCTGAGCGCCGTCGCCGAAGCGCCGCCACGCAAGGGACGGACGGAGCAGAAGTCGAGTCGGCTCGGGCAGCTTCGCTTGGCCGATGTGCTCGTCGTCGTGTCGTTGTCGGTGCTCGCGTTCGTGGCCGCCTGCGCCGCGTTTCCGTCATGGATCGCGCCCTATTTGCCCTCGGATATGCGCAGCGACGCCATCTTGATGGCCCCCGGAGCGGGTCACTGGTTCGGCACGGACCAATTCGGGCGCGACGTCTTTTCGCTGGTGGTTTACGGCGCTCGCCAGTCGGTACTGATCGGCGTCTTTGCCGTGCTGCTGAGTTGCAGTGCGGGCGTGGCCATCGGCCTCACCGCGGGCTACGCCGGTGGCTGGCTCGACACTGCGCTCATGCGCTTGGTCGATATCTGGATGGCCATCCCCAGCATCTTGCTCGCGATTGCTTTGTCCACCGTGCTCGGCCCTAGCTTGATCAACACGATCTTCGCCGTCAGTGTGACGACCATCCCGCGGTACGCGCGCGTGCTCCGGGGGCAAGCGCTCTCGGTGCGCAATCGCCCGTTCATCGAGGCTTCGCGCGCGGCCGGCGCTTCACACTTCGCGATCCTGCGCCGGCATATCTTGCCCCACTGCTCGGCGCAGATCTTCGTTATGGCTACGCTCGGCGTCGGCGGATCGATCCTCATCGGCTCGGGGCTCAGCTTTCTCGGGCTGGGCGTGAACGACGAGCGTCCGGATTGGGGCTACCTGCTCACTCAAGGGCGGAGCTACCTCACCGTCGCCTGGTGGACGGTCACTTATCCCGGACTCGCCATCACCTCGCTCGTCATCTCTGTCAACCTTTTGGGTGATGCTCTGCGGCGGCGCTTCGATCCGCGTAGCGCGCCACGTTGAGCGGGAATTTAGCCATGAACGCGCCTACGCTCGAGCTCGCGCCCCCCCCGCAATCGGAGCCCGCCTTGGCGCCACTCCTCCGGGTGGATCGCCTAGCCATCAATTTCGGTGGCGTAAAAACGCCGATGGGTGCGGTCGACAGCGCCACCTTCAGTGTCGCCCGCGGAGAAACCGTGTGCCTCGTGGGCGAGTCCGGCTGCGGTAAGACGGTCACCGCGCTCTCGCTACTGCGCTTGGAAGTGCATCGTCACGGCAGGATCGCTGCGGGTGACATCGTCTTCGACGGCAAGGGGCTGGTTGGAATGTCACGCGCCGAGCTCGATGAGCTGCGCGGTCAACGCATCGCGATGATCTTCCAGGAGCCGATGACGGCCTTCGATCCCGTGTTCAGCATCGGTGATCAGATCGTCGAGACCATCCTTCGTCACGAGCGGGTGAGCCACGCGGTCGCCTGGCAGCGAGCAGAGCAGCTCTTGGAGCGGGTGCGCATTCCCGACGCCGCGCTGCGCATGAGGCAGATCCCGCAAGAGCTGTCGGGCGGCATGCGTCAACGCGCGATGATCGCCATGGCGCTTGCGTGCAAGCCCGATCTCCTGATCGCGGACGAGCCGACGACCGCGCTCGATGTCACGATTCAAGCGCAGATTTTGGCGCTTTTGAAGGATTTGCAGCGGGAGGAGGGCATGGCCATCCTGCTCATCACTCACGATCTGGGCGTGGCGGCAGAGATGGCCGATCGCGTGGTCGTGATGTACGCCGGGCGCATCGCCGAGCAAGCACCGGTGACTGAGCTGTTCGGGCGGCCTGCTCACCCGTACACGCGCGGGCTACTGCGTTCGTCGGTGCTGCCGGCGGGTGAGCCGCGAGGCACTCGGCTGGCGGCCATCCCGGGCTCGATGCCGCGGCTGGACGAGATGCCGAGCGGTTGCCGCTTTCATCCGCGTTGCTCACTCGCGAGCGAGCGGTGTCGCACTGAGGCGCCTCAGTTGGTGAATCTCGGCGAGCGCGACGTCTCGTGCTGGCACGCCTTCGAGCCGGAGCCAGTGCAACGCGTTCGGCTGCCGGTCGCGACCGCCGTCAGAGACGCAGTCACGCGCGCTAGTGATTCCGCCGAGCGTCCGCTCGTCGAGGCCGTGCACGTGAGCAAATTCTTCGACAGTCGTCGTGGGCTGTTCGCGCCGAGCCGTCGCGTCCACGCCTTGGATGACTTCTCGCTCTCGGTAAATCCGGGAGAGACGTTCGGGCTCGTTGGAGAATCGGGTTGCGGCAAGTCCACTCTGGGTCGCTTGCTCCTCCAGTTGGATTTCCCAAGCAGCGGTGAAATTCGTTTCGAAGGGCGCAGCGTGCGCGGGCTCGCCCGCACCGAGCAGAAGCGCATGCGCCGCGAAATGCAGATGATTTTCCAGGATCCCTACGGCTCCATCGACCCGCGTTGGACCGTCGGCGATGTCATCGCCGAACCGCTTTTGTCTCACGGCCAGTCGGATCGGAAGGCGCTCCGCGCGGAGGTCGAGGAACTCCTTGGCCTGGTCGGGCTGCAACCCTCTTACCGTACGCGCTATGCGCACGAATTTTCTGGCGGCCAGCGGCAGCGCATCGGCATCGCACGCGCGATTGCCTTGCGTCCCAAATTCATTTTGGCGGACGAAGCCGTGTCTGCGCTCGATCTCTCGGTGCAGGCGCAGATCATCAACCTGTTCATGGATCTGCGCGAACGGCTGGGTTTGACCTGCTTGTTCATTGGTCACGGCCTGCACTTGGTGCGTCACCTGTCCGACCGGGTGGGCGTGATGTACCTGGGCCGGCTCGTGGAAGTCGCGCCGGCCGAAGCGCTGTTCGAGCATCCCGCCCATCACTACAGTCAGGCGCTGCTGGCCTCGAGCCCCATCCCCGATCCCACTCGGCGTCGCGAATTCAGCGCGCCGCTCGGCGAATTGCCTTCGCCGACGGCACCACCGTCCGGTTGCCACTTTCATCCCCGCTGCCCCGCTGCCACCGAACGTTGTCGCAAAGAAGCGCCGAAGCTGCGTGAGCTCGAGCCGGGCCGCTCGGTCGCTTGTCACTTTCCCCGCTAACCCCACGGTCAACTGGCTGGGAACTGATCCCTCGAACTGCTAAACGGGAGCACATGGCAAAAGTCATCGTCGTCGTCGGATACGGACCGGGAATTTCGCAGGCTGTTGCGCATCGCTTCGGCAAGGCGGGTTACTCCGTCGCGCTCGTCGCGCGCAACGCTGACCGCCTGACCAAGGCGGCTGCCGTGCTAACGGCGGCGGGCATCAAGGCGCAGGCATTTCCTACGGACGCCGGGAATCCGGATGCAGTCCGCAAGCTGATCGAAACTGTGCGCGGTGCGCTCGGCCCGATCAGCGTGCTGCATTGGAACGCGTATACCGGCGGCGCTGGCGATCTCAAGACGTCGACCACGGATGAACTACGCACCGTGCTCGATGTCGCAGTGCACGGCCTGATCGCCGCGACGCAAGCCGCTTTGCCGGATCTCAAAGCCGAAAAAGGCGCGGTGTTGGTGACTGGCGGAGGATTCGCCTTTTACGACGCTCAGATCGACTCGGCAGCAACCCAATGGGGAGCCGCGGGGCTCGCGATCAGCAAAGCCGCGCAGCACAAGACGGTCGGTCTCTTGCACCAAGCGCTAGCGAGCGAAGGCGTGTATGTCGGTGAGGTCGTGGTGACCGGCGCGGTCAAAGGCACGGCCTTCGATTCGGGGAGCGCCACCTTGGAATCATCGGCGATTGCCGAGAAATTCTGGGAGCTCAGCGAGGCGCGCAGCCCGGCATCGACGACCATCTGACGGAACTCCCCGCCGAAGCGTTAGGATCGGCGGGCTGTCCAGCCTGCCGCATGGAACCTCTGTCGCTCCCCAATCGCCTCCGGCCGTTTTCCTTTCACTTCTACCGCCAGTTCCCCTGGGGTGGTCTGGGCCTGCTCATCTTCCCCATCCTGAGCCGCGGCGCATTCGCCTCGATCGCCTACGCCACGAAGCGCCTCACCGACACGGTCCTTTCGCTGCACGATCCGGCTGCAGAAGCCGGCAAGTTGGTCAGGCCGTTCGCGTTTTTCGTCGCGCTCGTTTTTGCCCGATTCTTCGTGGACGCGGGAGCGTGGTTCAGCTCGTACCACACTCGCTCGCCCATGCTGCTCCGCATCAAGGAGGAAGTATTCGCCTACACGCAGCGGCTTTCGAGCTCCTACTTCGAGAATACGCTCTCGGGAAAGATCGCCCATCGCGCGATCATGCTGCCCGATCAGATCCTGCTGCTGTTCGATATGGTGGTGTTCGATTTTTTGCCGAGCTCGGCCTTCTTCCTGTTCGTGGCGGCGTACTTCTACCTAGCGAGCCCGGCGTTTTGTGCCGCGGCAATCGTGGCGATTGTTACGTATTTCTCCGTCAGTCTGCTCGTCGGGCGCGAGTGCACGCGGCGGGCCGTCGCCAGCAACGAGGCGAAGGCGGCGGTCACCGGGCGTATGGTCGACGTGCTGACGAACATCCGCAACGTGTTCTTCTTTGCCAACCAGGAGCTCGAAGACGAGCAGCTCGAACACTACACGGACGAAGAGTGTAACCGTCGCCGTGCTTCCTACCGTGCAGTGGTGCGCCTGCGCTGCGTGCAATACGCGATGGACATCGCGATGTGGGTGGTGTTCGTGGGCGGCGCGCTCTACGCCTGGGTGCACCACCGGATCGGAGCTGGCGACTTCGTGATGGTGACGGCACTGACGAGCTCGCTGCTGCAGACCGCCTACAATCTCGGCCAGCGGATCCCCGAGTTCTACGACCAAATCGGTTCTGCTCGGGAGAGCATCGACACGCTGATCGTACCCGCGACCGTCACGGACAGGCCTTCCGCGCGTGCGCTCGTGGTGACCGAAGGCGCCATCCATCTCGACCGCGTGGCCTTCGCGTACGAGCTGCCCAGCAAGGGCGAAGAACGCCGCTTACGCAACGTGGTCAAGGATTTCGAGTTGATCATCCCCGCAGGCCAGCGCGTGGGACTCGTGGGGCCGAGCGGCGCGGGCAAGACCACGCTGATGGGCTTGCTCCTGCGCATGCACGACGTGACGGAGGGCGCGATCCGCATCGATGGGCAGGACATCCGAGAGGTTCTGCAACAAAGCCTCCGGCAATCGATTGCGCTCATTCCGCAAGACACGACCCTGTTCCATCGCAACTTGCTGGAGAACATCCGCTATGGCCGGCCCGGTGCCAGCGATGAAGACGTCGAGCTCGCGGCTCGGCGCGCGCACGCGCACGAGTTCATCGTCGAACAAGAACACGGCTATCGCACGATGGTCGGCGAACGCGGAGTCAAGCTCTCCGGCGGCCAACGGCAACGCATCGCGATCGCGCGCGCGATCCTGAAAAATGCGCCAATCTTGCTACTCGATGAAGCGACCAGCGCGCTCGATAGCCACAGCGAGCAAATCATTCAGAGCGCCATGCGCGAAGCAATGGCAGGCAAAACCGTGATCGCGATTGCCCATCGCCTGAGCACCGTGATGGACATGGACCGGCTCATCGTGCTGGATCGCGGCGCGATCGTCGCCGACGGTTCGCACGCCGATCTGCTGCGCCAAGGCGGCCTGTACGCGGAGCTGTGGCGCAAGCAGTCGGGCGAGTTCAATCCCGTCCGGCGCGCGGAGCTCGAACTGGCGGCAGGGCTCGTCGAGGTCGAAGATGGGCCTCCGAGCGCCAGCGAGCCGGCTGCAACGGCAGACTGAGGCTGGGCTCCCCGGGCGAGCGCCGCTTCGGCCGCAGCGGTCGTCGCGACCGCTCGATCTTTCGCAAAATGCGATGCCGAATGCTGCGTCTTCTGTTATAGAAGACCAATATCTATGACAGGAGAATCGCGAACAGGCGCACTGACGCCGCTCCCGATCGAAGCCGATGTCCTCGTCGTCGGTGGAGGCATGGCCGCGTGCTGGGCGGGCATCGCTGCGGCACGCGCGGGCGCGAAGGTCGTGCTGGTGGACAAAGGCTACGTCGGCACGAGCGGTGTCACTGCGACGGGCGGGCCTGGCCATTGGTGGGTCTCTCCGGACGGGGACGCGCGGAAGGAAGCGATCGGCAAGCGCTTGGCGACCGGCTACGGCCTCGCGGACCCTGGCTGGATGGAGCGCGTCATCGATACTACCTGGCGCACGCTGCCGACGCTCGCCTCTTACTATCGCTTCAACGTCAACGATCAGGGCGAGACGGTCTACAACGCGCTCCGTGGGCCCGAGTATTTGCGCGCGCTCCGCCACGCAGCCATGGATGCGGGAGTCACTATCCTCGATCAAAGCCCGGTACTCGAGCTCTTGCTGCATGAGGACGGTTCCGTCGCTGGAGCCAACGGGGTTCGGCGCCAAGAGCATCGCGCTTACACGGTGCGGGCCGGCGCGGTCATCCTCGCGACGGGCGGCGCTGGGTTTCTCGGTGGGCTTCTCGGCAGCAGTACCAACACCGGGGATGGTCACTTGATGGCGCTCGAAGCAGGCGCTGAGCTTTCGGGCATGGAGTTCTCGAACGCCTACTCCGTTTCTCCGCGTTGGAGCTCCACCCGCACGCTGATTTATTCGTACGCGCGCTACTTCGACGCTGACGGTAAAGAGCTCGATGCTCTGCCGCACAATGGTGTGCTCGAACGCGCGCTCATCAATGGCCCGGTCTACGCGTTGCTCAACGAGTGCCCCGATGGGCTCCGAAAATCCTTGCCGCAGATCCAGCCCATGACGCTCTTGCCTTTCGTGCGCAAGGGCATCACCGATGTCTATGAGAAGCCGTTCGAGGTGAAGCTGTTCGCCGAGGGCACGATCCGTGGCACCGGGGCCTACGCATCGTCGGTGAACGCTGCGAGACCACGATCGCGGGCTTGTACGCGGCGGGCGATACCGCGACTCGCGAGCTCATCGTCGGAGCGACGAGCGGCGGTGGCTCTCCGAATTCGGCCTGGGCGCTCACCTCTGGCTTGCTTTCGGGCGCTGGTGCCGCAGAGCTCGCGCGGAGCCGCGGTCGGCGCGTGGATGCTCGGGTTCGAGCCCAAGGGACGGTCGGGCTCCGCCCGCGCGGCAGCGCAAAAACGATCGATCGGCGCAGCGTGCTCAAATCTGCTCAAAACGAGATCCTGCCGCTCGACAAGAACCTGTTTCGCTCGGGTTCGAAGCTCGAGAATTCCCTCGGCGTTCTCGACTCGGCCTGGCGCGAGCTTCGCGATCACGACTACGCAGCGGGGCCTGAGGCAGTCATCGCTCGCGAGACGGCGAGCGTCGTGGCCACGGCTCGCCTCTGCTACACGGCGGCACTCGCCCGCGATGAAAGCCGCGGCATGCATCAACGCGAGGACGCCTCGGAGCAAAAACCAGAAAAGGCGCGACGCTTGCTCATCGGTGGTCTCGACGAAATTTGGACGAGACCCGAAGCGGAAGCGCAATGGAGGCCCACCCATGCTTGAGCTGATCGTCCGCGACCGTTGTACGGGCTGCAACCGCTGCGTCGAAGTCTGCCCGACGAACGTGCTCGAACCGGGCCCCGAAAAGGTCCCTGTCGCCGCGCGCGTCGAGCACTGCCAGACGTGCTTCATGTGCGAGCTCTACTGCAAAGAAGACGCGATTTACGTGGGGCCCGATCGCGACCAGCGCGAACCGGTGAACGAAGCAGAGCTCGTCGCCTCGGGGCTCCTTGGCCAATACCGGCGCGACTCCGGCTGGGACGAATGGGCGGAGAACCCAAAGTACGAAAACCAGATCTGGAAATTGGGGCCCTACATCCAAGCTGGCGGGAAGCGATCCGCCGAACGTGTTCACGCGCGGATTGCCGAGCGGAAACAACAGGCCGCCCCTGCTCCGCAAGTCGACATCGGCCAACCCAAAGAGCGCCTCTGACGTCACTCACGCGGTTCGGCGGCGAGCTCATCAGTCGATCGAGCTAGCGAGCCGTGAATCCAAGCGCGTTCAGCTGCCGAATGACGCGCGCTCGATCGCCATCGTTGTCGAGGATATCGTGCGCGAGTTGCGGAGGCTCGAAGTCGGCGTTGATGAGCTCGGCGTAGGCTGCGGAGGCGGCGTGAGCCGTGCGTTGTCCTAGCCGCGTGCTCAGCAGCTCCGGCTCGGTTCGCACCCACAGCCAGCGCGCGTCAGGGAAACGTTCGTGGAGCCAGCCGCGCTCGCGCTCTTTGAACAGACCTTGGCACACGACCAAGCCCGGCGAATGCGGTTCGACGCGCGCTAGCTCGTGC
>Ga0105245_10000722_pt1 | contig 29759 bp, 26 predicted proteins | sample KBSM54metaG_FD_81523 | JGI IMG/M metagenome (GOLD analysis project Ga0105245, IMG submission 81523) | Miscanthus rhizosphere microbial communities from Kellogg Biological Station, Michigan, USA - KBS M5-4 metaG | ecosystem: Host-associated > Plants > Roots > Rhizosphere > Soil | place...
CGCGCCGGAAAACGCGCCGCGCGTATGTCCGAAGAATTGCGCTTCCACCAGGGTATTCGGCAGCCCGCCGCAATTCACCGCCAGGAAATTTCCCGTTCTCGCACTGAGCGCATGCAGCGCGCGCGCCAAGACCTCCTTACCGGCACCCGTGGGGCCTTCGATCAACACGGGCACGCGACTCGTCGCCACGCGTCTGCAAAGCTCGTATTGCTCGGCCAAAGCCGGAATGAGCGTCCGGAACGCCGGGATGTCGGCTTGTAGATCCGACGGTAGCCAATCGCCGCTGACTGCTCCCGGCAGGTCACTGCGAAAAATCAAAAAGACCCGCCCCACCTCGATGATGTCGCCATCCACGAGCGTGGTGGTGTCGACTCGCGTGTGGTTGACGAAGGTGCCATTTCGAGATCCCAGGTCCTCGAGCACATAGTCCCCACCGTCACGTTGGAGCGCCGCATGCGTTGCAGACAGCGCCGGCGCGGGCAGAGTGACGCGAAGTTCGAAGGAACCGTGAACCCCCGCTCGACTGCCAGAAATCTGATCTCCCCGCTCGATGATCACCCGGTCCACGTCAGCCAGCGAGAAGCGAGCACCGTACCGCGTTGGCTCATCGGCAAAGAGTGTTACGAACAAGTATGGGCCGGCGTGAGCGACTCCTGGCTTGGCGTATTGCTCCGAATCGTCTTCGGTTCGCATCCTTTCCTCGGAGAATCGCGATGCTTCCTGGCCCCAGTCAAGCGCTCATTGAGCCCCTGCACCGCTCAGATCGACGAACGACGCCGTCAGACGTGATGCCTGGCATCTATATTGCAGCGCGTAGGCCAACTATTTGCGCTCGCCGTTCCTCCCTGCGCATCGAGCAGATCACCCACAGCATTCCTGATGCAAGACTTTTCTAGGCGCTATCGTTTGGTAGGTCGTCTCGGAAGCGGCGCTTTCGGGATCGTCGACCTCGCCTACGACGAACAGCGACAAGAGTATGTTGCGCTGAAACGACTGCGAAGCGAGAGCCCGCTCCGCGAGCTGCGTTTGAAGCGCGAGTTTCGTTTGCTCGCCTCCGTCCGGCATCCAAGCGTCGTCAGGCTCTACGATCTCGGGCTGGACGATCAGGGTTGGCCATTCTTCACGATGGAGTACGTCCGAGGCTTGGACTTGTACACCCGCTATCGAAGCACTAGTCAGCGAATGGTCGAAGGTCCACACCTCGACCTCGTGCGCCTCAGGTCCTACTTCTCCCAGCTGGTCGAAGCGGTTAGCGCACTTCACGCGGCGGGCATCGTGCATCGCGATCTGACGCCGCGCAATGTCCTGATCACCGACGGCGGACTACTCAAGGTAGTCGACTTTGGAGTTTCCTACGGACTGCAGAGTGGCTCGCGGTTGACGAATACGACCCCGATTGGCACGCCAACGTACATGGCTCCCGAGCAGGTGCGCGGCGCGGCGCCCACCTTCGCGACAGACCGCTACGCGCTCGGGACCGCGCTGTTCGAATTGATCACTGGCTCGCCCCCCTTTCGAGGAAAACGCGACGCAGTACTGCTGCAACAGCTGACTGTGCCCGCACCCCGTTTGGCCTCCGTCATCGCCGACGTCCCGCCGGCCCTCGACGAGGTCTGCGCAGCTTTGTTGGCGAAGCTCCCCGAAGAGCGACCATCGCTCTGGAGCGTTGCCGCGGCTTTAGGTGTGCGAGCCGCACCGGAGCTGCGCGAGCGAAGGCCAGAGCTGCTCGAGCGTCAGTCCACCATCACGGAGCTGGCTGCGTTCCTGCAGGGCGGCAACGCTGGCTTCCCGATCGCTCGCCTCACCGGTTCGTCGGGTAGCGGACGCAGCGCGCTACTCCGCTCGGCTCGAACGCTGGCCGTCGCCGAGGGATTCGCAGTGCTCGCAAGCGAGGCCAGCTCTCGGGAGAACATGCCGCTGGTTGGCATGGATGGCCTAGTCGACGGCCTCGCTGCTCTGTTGATTCGAAGGGAGCGGCGTCAGCAACTTCCACCCGAAGTCGATCGCGCACGGACCAACGCGATGACGGCATTCCCGGTCTTGCGCGCTGCCGGGAGCCAGACACCGCCGGGCAGTTTCCCGCCGAACAACGGATCTCTGGCAAGCGAGCTCGCCACGCTATTCCAGTTCGTTGCGCGGGACTATGCGCGCGGGGTACTGCTGACGGTCGATGACGCCGATCTGTTGGATGACGAAACCCTTGCGCTATTGCAGGCATTCGTCGCGGAAAGCCCGAAGTCAGTCGCGATTTTGGCCGTCAGCGCGTCGGATCGATCCACAGCGGCTGACGCTTGGTTGGCGCGCTCAGCGACGGTCGATCTCGAGCTTGCGCCGCTGAGCGACCAAGCAACGGCCAAGCTCGTCGAAAGCTTTGCGGCCGAAGCAGGGCTCGCGCTCGCGGGCGAGCTGCGATCCGCGATCACCGAGCTCGCACGAGGTTTACCTGGTGTCGCGCGTGGCCTCGTTCGATTGGCGGCATCGTTTCCTGACTCTTCACTCGAGGGCGCCCTGCGAGAACTGCCGCCCGTCATCAAAAACGTGGCAGCGCTCGTCGCTGACGCCGACACCGGTTTGTCGATTCGAGCGTTGGCCACACAAGCGAACGAGCCAGTTCGAATCGTGCGAGATGTCGTGGACGAGCTCGAGTCGTTCGGCCTGCTTTGTTTGGAGGGAGCGCCGTTGCAGGCGCGCGTCACGCGCCCCTCCGTGCGCGCCTGGCTTGTCTCGACGCTCAGGAGTTCGCGGTAGACAGCTTGGCGCTCCTGAGGACCATCGGTTCGAACACACCTTGGTTCTGTCGAACGTGGGTGAACATTTGGTCAGCGGAGCAGTAGAGGTTTCGTGGTGAGAAGAGCGTCCCCGTGCTACTTCTAGCGCAGGAATGGCGGCTTACCCCGTGCTTGGCGCCGGTGAGAGGCGCAATCTCCGACCGGACGGCACCCCGTCAACGGAACACTGGGCGGCATGTTAGTCGGCGGTCGTTACGAGCTGCACGACAGCATCGCCACCGGCGGCATGGCTCGCGTGCATCTAGGCCGCCAGCTGGGCTCGGCGGGCTTTGCGCGGACAGTTGCCATCAAGCGGCTTCATCCGCACCTGACTACCGACCACGAATTTGCGACCATGTTCGTGCGCGAGGCCCAGCTGGCAGCGCGCATTCGCCATCCGAACGTGGTCACCACGTTGGACGTCGCGGCCGAAGAGGGCGAATTGTTTCTGGTCATGGAGTACGTGCACGGCGAATCGCTCGCTGGCCTGCAGAAGCAATTGCTTGCTCGTCAAGAGCGCCTACCCCCGCGCGTTTCGGCCGCGATCATCGTCGACGTGCTTCGTGGGCTACACGCTGCTCACGAGGCCCAAGACGAGAACGGCAATCCGCTCGGCATCGTCCATCGGGATATCTCGCCGCACAACATATTGGTTGGTCTAGACGGCACGGCGCGCGTCGCCGATTTCGGAGTGGCAAAGGCGTTGGGCAGCAGCGCCGGAACAGGAATCAGCTCAGTCAAAGGCAAACTCGCCTACCTGGCGCCGGAACAGGCCCAACGTGAACCGGTAACCCGGGTAACTGACGTCTACGCGACGTCAATCGTGTTTTGGGAACTCTTGACCGGCTCTCGCCTCATCCAGGGTGCCAGCCAGGCCGAGCTGGTTCACGCCTGCCTGACGCTCGTCGCGCCCCCTGTGTCGTCGATCGTGCCAGGGCTCACGCGTGAATTCGACGACCTCGTGGCACGCGGCCTCTCGCCACGCCCTGAAGATCGTTTCCCGACAGCGCGAGACATGTTGCAGGCAATCGAACGAAGCGTTGGCTGCGCTGGCGCATCGGAAGTCGGAACGTGGGTCGAAAGAATCGCGGGGACCACCCTCAGCGATCGCGCAGAATTGATGCGCCGGATGGAGCAAAGCCGCAATGGCTCGAGCTCAACCCCCGTTGGATCGACACCAGTTACCGAACGGCGGGTGCCTGAAGGCGCCGAGCGTGTCGACCCTTCACGGCTGACGCTCACGACATCGACCAGCACTTCCTCCGCGGTCTGGAAGCAAGATCGTTCCCTCAGGATGCTTCAGAATGGCTTGTTGTTCCTGGCGCTATCGCTCCTCGGGCTGGTCGTGGTTCGCTGGCTCAGGGACACACGCCAGCTCGTGACGACCGCCGCACCGGCGTCGCCGCCGAGCGAACGCAGTGCCAGTCCCGTGTCGAGCGGTAGGACGGTCGTGGGTGTTCCAATGCAAGCGGACTCGACGGCAGCGTCGTCCCCTCCGGCGCTCGTCACCCCGCCACCACGTCAGCTGATCTCGGATCGAGCGAGCCCTGCGCGCGCACGCCCGGCCGCCAAGGAGCCCGCCGCAACCGAGGGTGCTCGTCTCTTGCCCGAAGGTGGGGTGGCAACGGGCCGTGACTGCACCCCCCCTTACACGGTGAACGAGGCAGGGGTAAAACTCTTCAAATTCGAATGCATGTGACCCATCGACCCGGAGGCAATCGGTCAGTTTCCGTCACGCTTTCTCGCGCAATCCTCGCTTGCCTCAGCGTGCTCTGCGCACTCACCGCTTCGGCGGCAGCGCAGTCGACACAACCGAGCACCGAGAATGAAAGCGACGCCGAGAAACGGCGCTGCATCGCGAGCTCGACGGACGGCCAAGAACGTCGAAGCGAAGGTCACCTGCTTCGCGCGCATGAGCAGTTCTGGACCTGCGCAAACGAGAGCTGCCCGCTCGTGGTGCGTCAGCATTGTGTCAGGTGGCTAGCCGAGCTCGATGAATTGACTCCTGGGCTGATCGTTCACGCGCTCGATGCCGACGGCTCGGATCGGGCAAACGTGACCTTGCGTATTGACGGAAAGGTGGTGCGAGATCACTTGGATGGCCTCGCCGTTCGCATCGACCCGGGCGAGCACATCATCAGGCTCGAGGACCGTCAGGACCACTACCAGGAGCAGAACGTGTTGGCGGTCGAAGGCGAGACCAAGCGGGTTTTGCGTCTGCAACTGCCCGCCACACCGACAGCTGCCACTCGGCCCGAGCTCGCTGGCGCCCGAACGGATACTCATTCCACGTCGAGCGGTCACCGCTCAGTGCCGACGGGCGTTTGGCTTCTGGGTGGCGCGGGGCTGGTCCTTCTCGGTGGCTCGGCCTACCTCGCCGTCAAGACAGCAAGTGATTACCAGACACTGAAGGAAACCTGCGCCCCTGGTTGCTCGAGCGCGCAAACTCGGCAAGTGCGGACACAGATCGCGCTGACCGACGTGTCGCTCGGAGTTGGCGTCGCGGCCCTCGCTGGAGCGACGGCTTGGTGGTACTTCTCCTCGAGACCTTCGTCGACGGCAACGGCTGCCGCCATCTTGCCAACGAATGGCGGTGGCATGCTGCGAGTCACCAAGCCCTTCTAGTCGAAACGTCCGCCAACTGTTTCGCCGAAGCGCTGTTTCCCGCGCCCTCAATCAGCGACGCTTTGGTCCAGCGTAACGCGCCGGGGTCGTCCCCACGAGGTGCCGGAAATGGCGGGTGAACTGCGCTTGGTCGTAGAAGCCAACGAGTAGCGCAACTTCCGACGCCCGGGCGCCTCCGACGAGCAGCTCTTTGGCGCGCGAGATGCGCAGGTGCGTCAGATATCGATGCGGCGGCATGCCGATTTGCGCGCGAAATGCGCGGCACAAGTGGAACTTGTCCAAGTCTGCGTGCGCCGCGAGCTCGCTGAGCGTGATCGAATCGCCGAGGCGCGCGCGGATGTACTCCACTGCGCGTCGTACGGGGCGCGTATGGTCGGGCTGCGCTGTGCTGATCACGGTGAGCGCGCTGACAGCTTCGGTGACTGCAACTTCGACCGAGAGCCGATCGCCCCCCGCGCACGCTGCGTCGATGAGCCGGTGGAACGGAGCGGCGCGTTCGTCGTTGGCCGCGAGCTGGGCGATCGACAGCGCTCTGCCTTCGCCCTGCGCGCGTGCGACATCCTCCTTTGGTAGCCAGACGATCGAGAACGTCGTCGGTCCGTCGTGGGCAAGATAGCGAACCACGTCACCTGGCTGCTTCACTAAGATGCACCCGGGAACGGATCGCCAGACCCTCCCGCCGCCCCACCATGCCGTATCGCCACGCTCGATGCGCCCGACGCCGTAGTGCTCTTTCACGCCGGTATGCAACGTTGCCGTCGTCGTGCGTGCCGCGCGCAGACCAGGCAGCGAGACCGGAAGCTCGATGGACCGCTCCACCGCGGTAGCATACGGCTCCGCGCGCCGACACGCTCGTCGATTCTTGGCAGGGCACCTTGCGCCAAGAATCGACAAGCCGCGGTGCTGGCGGCGGCGCAAGATCGGACGCATGACCAACGAACGAGCCCCATTCGCCTGTGCTGCCAGGATCGCTCTCGGTTGCATGGGCATGTCCGGCGCCTACGGAAAGACGGACGACACGCAGAGCATCGCGGTGATTCAGGCGGCGATCGAACGAGGCGTGACGTTTCTGGATACCGGCGACTTCTACGGCTCGGGACACAACGAACTACTGATCGGCAAGGCGATCTCCGGCCGGCGCGCGCAAGTTCAGCTGTCAGTCAAGTTCGGCGCGCTGCGCGGCCCCGACGGCAGCCCGGCGGGCGTCGACGCGCGGCCCGCCGCACTCAAGAATTTCCTGGCGTATTCGCTGGTCCGGCTGGGCACGGACCATGTGGATGTGTACCGACCCGCGCGCTTGGATCCCGCCGTGCCGATCGAAGAGACGATCGGCGCGATCGCTGATCTGGTGAAAGCCGGTTACGTGCGATCGATCGGATTGTCCGAGGTGGGACCCGAGACGATTCGGCGCGCGGCGACGGTGCATCCCATCGCCGATCTCCAGATCGAGTATTCGATCGTGAGCCGTGATCCGGAAGACGCGATCTTTCCGGTGCTCGCAGAGCTCGGCATCACGGCGACGATGTACGGCGTACTTTCGCGCGGGTTGCTTTCAGCGAGCCCGATCGGCCCAGGTGACCACCGCGCGCACATGCCGCGCTTCAGCCAGGCGAATGCCGAAGCAAACGGAAAGCTCGTCGCCGGCCTCCAAGATCTCGCGAAGCGGTGGAAGATCACCCCAAGCCAGCTGGCGATCGGTTGGGCGCTAGGCAAACAGCCGCACTTCTTGCCGACGCTCGGCATGCGCACGATCGAGCAACTCGAAGCCGCGCTCGCTGCGGTGCCGCTCAGTTCGGAGCAACTCGCCGAGGTCGAGGCCATCGCGCCGCGCGGTTCGGTCGCGGGTACCCGCTACCCAGCGGCGCACATGGGCGCGCTCGACAGCGAGAAGCGATAACCGTCTTTTGCTCCCACTCAGCGGGTCGCGAGCTGCCATCCCACGAGGAGCGCGAGAACGATCAGTAGCGGCAGCCAACCTCGCAGTGGATGGCGCGAGCGGCGAGCGGACCGCGCGGCATCCAGTGCCTTTCGGATCCTCGTGCGGCGCTGAGTGAGGAGCTCACCGAGCAGCATTTCGGTCAGCTCACGCAACGGGCGAGCGTCACTCGCGCGAAGCACGGGCAAAATCTGCTGCTCGATTTCATCAGCGACCGCCTGTGCAGTCCGAGGGCGCTGCTCTGGATCACGCGCGAGCAGGCGATGCACCAGATCGGTCACTAGGGTCGGCTCTGTCGAAGGCAGCCGCGCGATCGGCCGGGCCAAAGCATTCGCGGCAAGGATGGCCATGTCGTCAACGCCATCGTAGGGCGTCCGGCCCGCGATGAGCCGATACGCAATGGCGCCGAGCGCCCAGATATCCGCACGACGGTCCACAGGCCCACTCGACGCCTGCTCTGGAGACAGATAACGGACCGTGCCTTTGACTATCCCCGTCGAAGTGCGGAGCGCCTCATTTGCCGAAAATAATGCGACCGCTTTGGCGATGCCGAAGTCGATGACTTTGGTGGTTCCGTCCGGCAAAATCAGGAGATTTCTGGGCGAAATGTCGCGATGAACGACCCCCAGAGGCTGACCCGGCGGCCACTGCAACTCATGGGCTGCATGCACCCCGCGAGCAGCCTGAGCGATGATCTCCATGATTGCGGTGACCGAAAACTCGACACCCCGGCGTTCGGCCTCGTCGATCAGAGTCGACAGTGGCAAGCCGTCGACATACTCCATGACATAGTGTAGCGGGCCCCTAGATCCTCGAATCTCGACCAGCGTGGCGACGTTCGGGTGTCGAATCAGGTTCGTGATCCTGCCCTCCTCCAAGAACGCTTCGCGAATCTTAGGGTCCGCGCAGACGTGCTCGGCGAGAGTTTTGATCGCAACCAACTGATCGGACGCCGTATCGTAGGCGGCCCACACGGTGCCTGTCGCTCCGTTGCCAACCTCGAGCAACAATCGGTAGGCACCGATCCAGCGACCCGCTCTCGACGACGTCGGCACCGGACGGCGCGTCGAAGGGTCGTTCTCGGGGCTCATGGACATGCGCTTGGTAAATAAAGTGGCGGATGCCGCTAGGAAGGGTCACGAATTTTCATCGTCCGCCCTGAACGGAAGAATCGAGGACAGCTCAGCGCCCGGTCACGAACGCCTGCGATTGTCCGAGCGTCAGACGATCCCCCGACGCGCCCAGCGCACCGCTCAAGCGCGTGGCGAGAAGGCCGACGCCAACGACTTGGTTCATCGAGCTGGTGGCCGCGCAGCTCTCGCAATCTACCGGGCTGTTGGGTGCTTGGAACACCCTGTTTGGTGCCAAGTCGAGTAGGACGTTTCCGGCGGTTGCTTCGACGACGAGTGGTGCGCATCTGACCGTGAACGAAACGATGCGGTGAGCGTTTGAAAGCACTCCCACCGAGCTAACGGCAGAGCCGTCTGGGCAGAGGACTTCCTCATTCATGATTCGCTCGTCGAGGTCGTCCGCGAGGTGCAACGCTAAATACGCGCGCGCACCCGTTGAAACGCTGTACGGAGGATTCTTTGTGGGGTCCGGGAGTAGCGCGACGCTTTGGCAAATGGCCCCGAGTGCTTCGAGGTGTAGATTCATACTGACGTCGAAGCCAACCAGCACGTCCCCCATCGCGCACGAGTCCGCAAAGATAGTGCCTCCTTGGCCCTCGCCGAGTGACGGCAAGTCAGCGCTCGTGATCCAGTCGACCGTGAGGGCGCAGCCCTCGTCGACCGAACCATCGCAATTGTCATCGATGCCGTTACAGAGCTCCGCGGTGGAACAGGCGACCTGCCCCCCAACGCCACCGCTCCCAGGGGCATTGCCACCGAATGCACCGCCGCCGGCCGCGCCCGCACGACCTCCTTCCCCGCTAGAGGCTGAACCGGCAGCGTGAATCCCTGCGTCGCCTCCCATGGTCTGCGAGGAGCCGCCTGTGCCGCCGCCGGTGGCGGACATCAGGTCACTGGTGCTTTGAATGCAACCGATGGCGAGCCCCGAAGCGAGCACCAAGGTCATGGCCGAGATTCGCGACCGCCATGACTCTACACGGGCGCCAATCGTGCCACGCTTGGAGCATTTGCCGTCGAGAGTCTTCGCTCCGAGGTCGGGGCTTTGCGACGTTAGGGTTGCCAATCCGCGATCCTCAAAATCAGCGTCACTTGGGGGTGATGAGCGCCTGCGATTGTCCGATCGCGAAACGATCCACCCACTCTGCACTCGCGCCGGTCAAGCGAGTCGGAAGTTGGCCTTGCTCGATGAACCTGGTGAGCCCATTTTCAGGACTGCACCCTCCGCACAGTACCGGGCTGTTCGCCGGGACGGTCCTGCCCGTTGGCGACAATTGGAGGACGAGCGACCCCACTGATCCTCCGACGACGGGCAGCGAGCAGGTCAACGAAAACTGAACCAGGTACCGTGCTTTGGTGAGGTCATCGGTGTGTGGCAGGGCTCCTACCGAGCTCACGACATATCCGTCGGGGCAGAGTACCGTCTCCACCAGGAGATTCTGGTGCGGATCGTCGGTCAAGTGAAACGCCAGATCAGTTTGCGCGCGCAACGCGACCTTGTACGGAGGACTTTTCTTGGCGTCCGGCAAGATAGAAACGGTTTGGCAAACGGCGCCCAACCCGGTGAGCCATCCGTTCATGTTCACCCGAAAACCGACCAGGATGTCGCCGGTGGCGCAAGCATCGTTAAACGCAATGCCGCCCGGGCTTTCGCCGAGTGCCAGCAAATCAGCACCCGCGCTCCACGTGACCGTGAAGCCGCAGCCTTCGTCGACGACGCCATCGCAGTTGTCGTCGGCACCGTTACAAAGTTCTGCGGTGGCGCATGAGCTCCCGCCGGCGCTGCCCCCGCCACCTCCAGCGAGTCCGCCACCTCCAGCGAATCCACCACCTCCACCGAGTGCGCCGCCCGATGCGCTATTGCTGCCGCCCGTGTTGCCCGGGGAGGAGCCGGCGTTGAAAATTCCTCCTTCGCCCAAGCTGGGCATGGAGCCCCCGGCGCCTCCAGCGGGCCGCGCAGGGCCGGACGACAGGTCACCGGTGCTTTGAATGCAGCTGACGGCGAGCCCCGAAGTAAGCAACAGAGTCATGGACGCGATTCGCAGCGGCCACGACTCTGAACGGGCGGCACGCTGAGAGTATTTGCCTTCGAAATGCGATGTCATCGTTGCGTGTGCCCTGTACAGCCATCGTGCCGAGGGACGAGCGAGCAGGTTGCACGATACTACCATCGAATTGGTTGCACGCTCGCGGCGCGACCTCGGGAAGAGCAAACGTTGGTTGCCATGCATGGTTGGCGCTGACGGCGCGACCCGGCTTTCGGAAGCTGGCACGCACTCGAAATTGGCCAGGATTCCGCAGAAGCGCGCGAATGGCACTCGCGGCACGTCCCTTGCTGTTCTGGTGGCGCTCGACGGGCAAAACCAATGAACGAGAATTGCGAAGTCCCCGATCTGGCCCACCTGGTTCGAGCGACCGCGACTCCGTCGGCCACGCTACGCCGAGTCTTTGGTAGTGCACTCTTAGGCAGTGCGTTCCTGCTCTTTTGCGTCGAGCCGATGGTGGCCAAGATGCTGCTACCGTTGCTCGGCGGCGTGCCAGCGGTGTGGAGCGCCTGCCTGGTGTTCTTTCAGGGCGCACTACTGCTCGGCTACTTGTTTTCACTCGCGACGTTGAAGTGGCTCGGCCCTCGGCGGCAAGCCGTTCTACAGGTGGTGGTGGTGCTGGCCCCGCTGCTGGTCCTTCCCATCGTCATCAACGACCGGTTGGCCCAGCGCTTTGCGACGTTATCCCCCTCGTTCCAGGCACTCGCGGTCCTGACGGTCGCCTCCGCGCTGCCATTTTTTGCCATCTCGACCGTCGCTCCGACGCTGCAGCGCTGGTACTCGACGACCGACGCGCCAGGCTCGAACGATCCGTATTTCCTCTATTCAGCCAGCAATCTCGGGTCGCTGTGCGGGCTCATCGCCTATCCGCTACTGCTCGAGCCCAACATCGGCCTGAAGCAGCAAACCGCACTGCTGAGCGTCGCGTACACCGTCATCGCCTTCTTGGTGTGCCTTTGTGCTGCGGCAACATTCAAGCTTTCCGCGGTTCCAGCGTTCGACTCGAGCCCCCAGCCTGTCGAGGTCGCGCACGGGTCCCGATGGCGTGAGCGCGTGCTCTGGTTGCTGCTGTCCGCCGTGCCTTCCGCATACTTGGTTGCCGTTACGTCGCACCTGACCACGGACGTGACGCCCGCGCCGTTCTTGTGGGTGCTTCCTCTGGCAGCCTACTTGCTGAGCTTCGTGGTCGTGTTCGCGAGCAAGCCGCCCCTGTCTCGCGCAGTGGTCTTCCGATATTTCCCGATTGCCGCGACCTTCGTGGTGTATCTGCTGGCGTCAGGCCAGGGGCGACCGCTGAGTCTGGTCGCCATTCCGGCTCACGTTCTCACCTTCTTCATCGCCTGCTTGCTGTGCCACGGGGAGCTCGTCCACCGTCGTCCCGCGCCGAATCGGCTCAATGAGTTCTATGCGGTAACCGCCGCTGGTGGATTCTGCGGGGGCATCGCGGTGGCTTTGCTCGCTCCCCAAGTACTGAGTTTTCAGATTGAGTATCCAGTGTGCCTGGCGCTCTCGCTCGTCGCGCGTTCGCTCTTTCAGCGCCAGGAAGTGCGCGGGAGCGATTGCGGGAGCGTGATTGCGGTACTGGGCAGCACGCTTCTCCTCGCGAGGTGGCTGCCTCGCGCTCTCCCAGAGAGCATCGCCTGTGCGGTATTCGCGCTGCCCGCCCTAGCGGTCGCATTCCACGCGCGCTCCCGGGCCATGACGTTCGCCGCCTGCCTTGCGGCGCTACTGGTCGGCGCAGCGCTACGCCCCGACGGCGAAACACTCTTTCGGAGTCGCAACTTCTTCGGCGTGGTTCAGGTTCGGCGCGATCCAATCGAGCATTCGATTCGCTTCCTTCACGGCACGACATTGCACGGGTCGCAATCCACGGTGCCCGCCCTCCGTCGAACTCCCATGACCTACTACAGTCGGGTTGGTCCGGCGGGCGATGCGTTCGCCGTGGCGGACGCGCTAGAAATACCTGCGCGCGTCGGTGTCATCGGTCTGGGTGCTGGGACGTTGGCCACGTACGCCAAACACGGAGCAGCCTGGACCTTCTTCGAGATCAATCCCGAAGTGGTAACGATTGCGACCAACCCGCGCCTCTTCAGCTACCTTTCGGACGCGTTCGCAGGCGGTGAATCATCGCGAATCGTCCTCGGCGATGCGCGGCTGGCACTCCGCTCCGATCCGGGAAACTATCGCATCTTGGTCGTCGATGCGTTCAGCGCCGATTCGATCCCCGTCCATTTGGTGACCAGTGAGGCGCTGGCCCTTTACCAGAGCAAGACAGCCAACTCCGGCGTGATTGCTTGGCATATATCGAACCGCTACATCAAGCTCGCACCTGTGCTCGCGAGGCTCGCGTCGGCGGCAGGGATGGGCGCACTACGCCGTCTCGACTTTCCCACCCCGCGTGAGCAACTCGAGCCGGGCGCTCGGCTGGCATCGGAGTGGGTCGTGATGTCGAAGGATCCAACGACGCTCGCCAAGTTTCCAAAGAGCTGGCAACCTCTGAAGGTTTCCGATCGCGTGGGGCTTTGGACCGACGACAGCAGCTCGGTATTGGCGGCGCTCTCACTTACCGACAATTGAGGGGCTCTCAGCGTCAGGCTTTCCGCGCTATCGGTCGAGCCCTCACTCTCGCCGGGACCTCACAGGGCTGACCGCATCCTACGTCGTCGAACCGCGGGCGGATCAAGCGCGCGCTCCAGTACGCGCTCGAGTGCTGGCGCTGACATACCTCCGCCCGCCAGTAGCCGATCAAGCTCTTTCCGCCGCTGCGCATCCATATTGAACGACTCTACGTGACCGACAGGGGATTTGGTTGGTGGGGGGACGGACTTTCTCTGGGCCGTCGAGGGCGTGCTCGAGGCCGCGCGTCGCGACGACGAGCGTCGCCAGCTCAGTCGCCCGGGCCAGCGCCCGTCGCGGCACCAGCCTCCATCGCCTTGCGCCACGCGAAGAGCAGGCTCGGGTTCAAGCTGTGGTACTGATGTGACGGAGCCAGAATGAGCGATTCAAAGAGATCGCGGCGCGTTCTCGAGATCGTCGGGCTGCTTCTTTTACTGGGGGCCGTTCCGGTCGCGCTTGTCGGCATTATCCTTCCCACGAACGAATACTCGTGGATGGCTGCCACGGGTACGGTTCCGCCCGACTGCGACATCATCACAGGAGACCTTCTCCTCCCGACCGCCCTGGTATTTCTCGGCGGTCTCGTCGGCTTTGGGCTCGTGGCGCTGCGTCGCCGATCGAGGCTCCGCTTCATAGCGACCTCTATCTCAGCCGTCATGCTCCTCGGTATTACCTTGAAGCTCCCAAGCTACTTCAGCGAGTCGGCTAAGGCGTCCAAGCTCTGCTCGAAGTAGCTACCGCGCGAAGCGCGGTTTCATTTCTGACGCCGGTTCGATCACTTTGGAGGCTGGAAGGATGGCGGCGGCAAGATCGGTCTGCAGCTCGCAACGATCCAATCCGCGCGATGCTCGAAGCAGATGGTCACGGCCTGCAGCTGGAGGGTCGAGGCGGCACGCAGGTACACGTTCATGAGCCGCGCACGGTCTTCGAGGACGACGACCGGCCCTCGGCAAGACTCGACCCGAAGTGCGTCGAGTATGCCGCTCGGCGAAACCACCGGCTGATTCAGGTAGCGCTCGGTCAAGCCGCAGGCTGTCTGCACGTCGAGTGGATATGGAGACGGCTCTTGGCGTGAAGGCAACGCCGGCCAGGGGTCGGGCGGGCTGACTGGCTCGACCGCTGGCTCTGGCTTTGCGGGGAGCTGAGCAGGAGCGGGCGGACGCGCGGCCTCAACGCCAACCATGAGCACGACGCCAATCACGACCAAAGACAGCCCGCCGAGTAGCAGTGGAACGCCCGCTTTCGAATTCGAGCCGGCAGGGTGCGCGCCGTCTGAGCATCGAGCGTCGTTCGCTGCGTTGGTTTCGTTCGCACACGGGATGAGGATGTCAGTTCCAACCGCCATCGAGAGGGCACCCACGACGGCAGTTCCGGCGCCGGCAGTTTGGCGTGTCGCCGGTGTGCAGGCGACGCAAAACGAGATCGCGACAATGCCGACGAGCAGGCGCTGCATGCCCGCCCACAGCAATCGGCGTGCCTTCGATTTTACGGCGCTTTGACGCGAGTGGTGAATGTTCGTTCACACGCGCGATTCCGCAAGTGATGCGGCAACGACACACTCACCACTACGGGGTTGTGAGTGATTCCAGCGGCTCGCTTGGCTGAAGGCAGTACTATTTACATTCGGCGATGAGGGTTGCATCGTTCGCGCCGTTCAATCGCAACGCGAGGGTGCGGGCGATTTGCAATTTGGAGGCGGAAAAATGACGCGGGGAAACCGAGTTTCTTGGGGCGTGATGACGTTACTTGGGACCGGCATCGTGCTTGGCGCGTGGCTCGCACCTCACGATCGCGTGCGGCACGCCGGCTCGCCGCGCGAACAGCCCCACCGCTCGACGAACCTTGGCGCGCTGGCCATGCGCTTCGAAACGAATCGTGGCCAATTCGACGAGCGCATTCGTTTCCTCGCGCGCGGCAAACGCTACGGACTGTTTTTGACCCGCGAAGGCGCGACCCTCGCGCTGCAGAAACCGGCGGAAAAAGCCTCCGGATCGCGTTACCCGAGCGCCCGTCACCCGGTGCCGCAGGCCGTCGTCTCGATGCACCTCGTCGGAGGGCGCACCGATGTCGAGCCGGTGGGGATCGATCGGCTGCCCGGTGAGAGCAACTACTTCGTCGGCAACCAGCCGGCGGCTTGGCACACGGGAGTGGAGTCGTTCGGGAGCGTGAAGTACAGCGCGGTGCTTCCGGGTGTCGATGTCGTCTACTACAGTCAACGGCAGGGTGAGCTCGAATACGATCTCATTCTACGCCCGAGCGTCGACCCGACGAAGCTCGCCGTGCGTTTCGAAGGCGCAGAGTCGATTGAGATCGACGCGCAAGGTAACGCGATCTTGCACCTGGCAGACGGCGCTGAAATCAAACAAGCGCCGCCCGTTGCTTACCAAGTAGACGAAGAGGGAGCGCGCACGGTGGTCGCCGCTCGCTACGAAAAGAAGGCAAACGATACGCTCGCCTTCTCCGTTCGAGCGCGCGACCCGCATCGGGCGCTCGTGATCGACCCCACCATCGCCTATTCGACCTATATCGGAGGCAACGCCCTCGACACGATTAGCGGTGTCGCGGTCGACCCTACCGGCGCCGTGTACGTCGCGGGCGAAACGTTTTCGACCGCCGGCCTCCCACTTGTCTCCCCCATCCAAGCGAGCAATCAAGGCTACAGCGATCTCTTCGTCAGCAAGCTGAACGCGTCCGGGACGGCTTGGGTGTATTCCACCTATCTCGGCGGTTCTCTTTCAGATGGAGCGGCAGGCATCGCCGTCGATGCCACCGGTAGTGCGTACATCGGGGGGAGTACCCTATCGCCAGACTACCCCACCACGCGATTCGTTTCGCCACCGGTGCCGGTAGCGCCTCCCGGGGGCCTCGTTCTCTATGACGTGGGTTTCGTCACGAAGTTGAGCCCGTCGGGCTCCGCGTTGGCCTACTCGGTTCTGATCGGGGGCACCCAAGGCAACGCAGGGACGAGCGTCCGGGCCATCGCCGTCGATGCGCACGGCATCGTCAGTGTGACCGGGCAAACCAACGCTCCGGACTTTCTCGCCACCGCCGGGTGCTGCCTCTATAGTTTCCAGTCGAACCTCCGAGGTAGTTCAGACGCCTTTTATGCGGGTTTGGACCCGAGCGGGTTTCCCTTCTACGGCCAGTTCATCGGCGGTAGCGGCTTCGACGAGGGCACAGGGATCGCCGTCGACGATCACCAGAACGCCTATATCGTCGGCGAGACATTGTCGACGGACTTACAGCAGGTGGGCAGCCCCAGCTCGCGACACGGATCGTCGGACGTCTTCGTGACCAAGCTCGCGTACAGCGCGGGCTTGCCCTTGTTCCAACGCTATTTGGGTGGCGGCGCGGACGAAGCGCCGCAAGGGGTTGCAGTCGATAAATGGGGCAGCGTGTACGTCGTCGGCAATACCAATTCTACCGACTTCCCGACGACCTCCGCCGCCTTCCCCACTCCTCGCGGCTTGGACGATGTCTTCGTCACCAAACTGAGCTCGAATGGCTCCACCTTGCTGTATTCGACCTACTTGGGGGGCAACGCTCAAGATTGGGCATCGGCGAGGCCGGGCTGCGCCTGCGAAGGACAAGGCAGCGCCATTGCCGTCGACGCGGCCGGCTATGCGTACGTGACAGGAACTACTTTCTCCCTGGATTTCCCGGTCGTTTCGCCGCTGCAAGCCACGCGAAACGGCGCCAACATCGATGCCTTCGTCACGGTGCTGAACCCCTGGGGCTCGAGCCTCGCCTTCTCCACTTACTTCGGAGGCACTGGTCCCGACGAAGGCGCCGCCATCGCTCTCACTCCCGGGGGTAGAATCGTGATCGCCGGCCAAACCGAGTCGTCCGACTTCCCCACCCTCTCGCCCGCACAAGCTACCTACGCGGGAAGCCAAGACGGCTTCATCACTGAGCTAGCATGGCGGCACCGGTTCCCAATCCCAATCCCGATCCCTTGGCCCCCGTTTCCCTTTCCACGGCCCCTGCCGCAATGAGTGAGGGCCGCCGTTCACGTTGATCGACACGAAGCGGCGGCGCGCCCCTTCCGACGAGGTTGCGCCGCCCCTCGACTCGAACAAGTTCAAGGAGCGCGCGCTCGCTAGTCCGTTCTGTGCCTGTTTGCGTGTGCCATTTTGCTACGTCGCGATTAGCGCGGGCGTTTCGCTCGGCAGAGGTTCCTAATGCCCATTTCCGGTTCAATTCGAACACGCGAACTTCCAGGTTGGTAATCAATGTTAGTAAAAATTAGCTTCGGTTTGGGTTTGAGTTTGGCTCTGCTGGGCGCGTGCGGCGGGAACACTCCCGAAGCGAAAGAGCCCGAAGCGGCCGTTGCGGAACAGCGCGCCGAAAAGGCGCAAGACGCGACGCAAGAGAACACCGACCGCGCCGAGAAGGCCGCCGACAAGGCTGAAGACAGCGCCTCTAAGTCGGACACGAGTGCAGACAAGGCCGAGAAGGCCGCCGACTCGAGCAAGAAGTAACACTCGCCCGCAGATCCTTTCTGCTGCGCGCTCCGCGCATTCGAGCCACTGACGTCGGCTCGAATGCGAGGGCGCACTGCCCGCGCCCTTGCCGATTGCCAGCGATGAACGAAACGAACACCGACACCGCCCAAACGACTCGCGCCGTTGACGCAGAGCATCGCCGCTGGCTGATCGGTCTCGGAATTTCCGTTGCATTCGGCACCTTCGGCGCGGTCATGGCGTGGCTCAGCTATTCGGCGCGCACTCGGCCGACGCCAACGCCGAGCATGCAGGTTGCGAAGCCGGTCAGCGGCGAGTCCGATCACCCAGGTTGGTCGCCTCGCCACCGCAAAGGCACCGAGCATCGTTGAACACCGAGATTGGGAGGCTGGGGGATGTCGAGCCTTACGCCATTGGGTGCGACCGAGAACGCGCTCACCCCATCAACGTGAACGCGTGTTGACCGTCCATTTCGCGTCCGATATGTGTTTGGCCATGGCTTCACGATCTACGGCCGTGCGCACGCCCTCGGAAGCGGAGCTTGCCAGACTCGTTAGCGGCAAAGATTGGCTGTTTTTCGTGGCCGCGCAGAACCCCGAAGCGAGCGCCCTCAGCATCTTGTTCGCCTACGAAGAGTCGGGCGCGAAAGCGCGCTTTCGCACCGGGTTCGTGCCTTTTCAGGTCCAGCGCATCGTCGAGGCCGTGCGTGACGGGGGCGACGCCATGGCGAGGCACGCCGAACAAGAGGAGCGCGAAGCGCGTGAGGAGGCCGCACTCGATCGCTGCGACAACTGGCACGACTGGGCTCGCATCTATATCGAAGCTCACCCGGATGACAACGCCCATGATGTGGACACCGCGATGGCACTCTACGGCTACGAGCGCCTCGGCCCGCCGCTCGGTCGCGACGCCATCCGGGTGCTGCTGCTCGAGCTCGGCGCTGCGGGAATGAACGCAAAAAAACTCGCGTCGGAGCGCAAAGAGGCCGCCATGTACGCGAGCAAGGCAGAAGAACGCGTGCTCGCCCGCCTCGCAGAGCTACGCAAAAAGCTCGGCCCCAAGCCGCCATGGTCGGTGGGCAGCGCCCACCGGTTCACCATCGATGCGGCCGCGCTCGAGCAAGCCATCGCGCTGCGCAGCGGCGAGCGCACCGGTGCGCTCCCCAGCATGGCACTCGAGCACGAGCCGCTCTCCGAGCTCACGCAAAAAGTCTTCACCGAGCTCGCGCTCCCGCCGGAGCTCCGCGACCTCCTTGCCAGGTTCTCTTATCAGCGCGACATCGGCTGCGGCGAGCTGAAGCTCCAGCGCGTCAACCGCATGGTGTTCGACAACCTCGACGACGAGAACCACTTCGTCGAGCATGGTCTGTTTCAGGTGGGAACGGACTCGTCCGGTGATGCTTGGCTGGTCGACCTGCGCACCTTTTCGGTGGGCTTCATCAGCCACGAACGCAGTCACGACGCGGAGGTCGACCCACGTAGCGAGTGGACGGACCTGCAGCTCGACCTCGGCACTTGCCTGCTCAAGTCCGCGCAAGAAAGCTGATGATAGGCCGCGGTCGAGCTCGCACTCGAGCTGAATGCCAATCGGCATAGAAAAACCCAGTGAAAAGTGAGTGTATAGTCCCCTCGTGCGCGCCCAACCCCTCATCAACTGCCGCGACGTTCAAGCCTCGAGCCGCTGGTACCAACGACTTCTCGCGTGCGTCGGCGGTCATGGTGGAACCGAGTACGAACGGCTCTGGGATCCGAACCTTCACACCAGCAAATGGGGCTCGGATGGTCTGATCTTGCAGCTTCACGCGTGGGAAGTCGATCATCATCACGGGCCCATGGGGGACCCATCGCGCGCGGTCGGCAACGGCATGCTCCTCTGGTTCGAGATCGACGACTTCGACGCCGCCGTCGCGCGTGCACGCGAGCTCGAGGCGCCCATTGTGCTCGACGTTCATCGCAATCCCAATGCAAACCACCGGGAGCTTTGGATCCGCGATCCGGACGGCTACACTGTCGTCCTCGCGTCGCCCGACGGCGATGCGAAGGAGGCGTAAATCCCACGCGCCTGCAGATGACGTGGCAGCGCACCTCCACTCGTCGCTCGAAATCTCAGCTTGCGTGAGCGCGTGCGTAGGCGCCGGGCGTCGTGCCGACGAGACGCCGGAAGTGCCGGTTCAATTGGCTCTGATCGTAGAGCCCGACTCGCGGCGCGACTTCGCTCGGCTTCACGCCTGCCGAAAGGAGCTCTTTCGCGCGTAGGATGCGCAGCTGAGTGAGGTAGGCATGAGGTGGCAGGCCGACTTGCGCTCGGAAGGCACGGCACAAGTGGAACTTGTCGATGCCGGCGTGATTCGCTAGCGCGTCGAGCGTCACCTCGGCATCGAGGCGGTCGCGCAGGTGCTCGATCGCGCGGCGCACTGCGCGCGTCTGCTCGCACCTCGCGCCCTGGATGGCAGCGAACGCCAAGGTCGCCTCGGTGACGGCGACTTCTAGGGCCAGCCGACCCGCACCGGCCTTCACTGCGTCGTGCAAGCGCTGGAACGCTACGCCGCGCGGATCGCCTACCTCGAGATGCGAATGGATGCGAACGTTGTCGTTGACGCCGTCCACCGCGCGCGGCGAAAACACGACGATCTGATACGTCGCGGTGCCGTCGCGCGCGAGGTCACGCACGACGTCGCCGGGCGCCTGGATTCGGAGCGAGCCGGGCGCGCTCGACCACACCTTGCCGCGCGTCAAAAAGGAAGAACGCCCCGCCTCGACGCGGGTGATCGTGTACGACTCCTTCATTCCGACGTAGAGCTCATCGCTCGACCAGCGCAGCGCGCGAAGGCCGGGAACGGACACGGGGAGGACCTGCTTGCGAGCCGCCACATCCTCATCTTACGCGCGCGCGGGCGGCGCGCTTGGACATTCTTGGCAAAACTTGCCCTTGGCAAAACCCCTGGAATTTCCGCCAAGAATCGCCAAGGCGGCGCCTGCCTCGTTGGCTATGTCTGACCCATGCAAGAAAACAAGGTCGCGCTGGTCACCGGCGCCAACAAGGGTATCGGTTACGCCATCGCCAGCGCTCTCGCCGCGCGCGGTCTCACGGTCTTGGTCGGCGCACGAGACGCGGCGCGTGGCGAAGCCGCCGCCGAGCGCATCGCCGGCGACGCTCGCGCCTGCCCGCTGGACGTCACCCGCGCGGACTCGATCGCTGCCGCCGCCAGCCGCATCCAGCGCGAGTTCGGGCGCCTCGACGTGCTCGTCAACAACGCCGGTATCGCAACGTTCGGCACGGCGAGGACGACACGCCTCGACGACGTCCGCGCCGTGTTCGAAACCAACGTCTTCGGCGTGATCGCCGTCACTCAGGCGATGCTACCGCTCCTCTGCGCCGCGCCCGCGGGCCGCATCGTCAACGTCTCCACCCGCCTCGGCTCGCTCACCGCCATCACTGACCCTGCCTTCCCGATGCGCGGCATCGGCGGCGTCGCCTACGGCCCCTCGAAGAGCGCGCTCAACGCCATCACCGTGGCATTTGCGCAAGAGCTCGCTGATACGAACATCAAGGTCAACGCAGCGTGCCCCGGACACACCGCGACCGACCTGAACGGCCACAGCGGACCGCGCACCGTCGACGAAGCAGCGAAAGAGCCAGTGCGGCTCGCGTTGCTCGGCGACGACGGACCGACCGGCACGTTCTCGAACGACGCCGGCACCATTCCCTGGTGAAAGTTCGAGGCGGGACGCCGACGACATTCGAAGACGCCTTCGCGGCGGCGGCGAAGTGAGAGCGTTGGCCGAGCCTCCGCATGCTATTGTCGAGCTCGCATGACCGAAGGGGCCGGCCTTGGTTATTTCGCGCGACTCCGCCGTTACTTCGTTCAAGTAGGCGCGCGGAGACGTTGCCGGCCTTCTGCTTTGGTCCGCGTCGTTGCTGCGTGCGTCGCGATGTTGATTTGGGCGCTGCCGCGAACCGGATTGAGCAGCGGTTGCCCCGCGATGCCGAGCATCACTGTGGTCTCGTCCGCAGACGATGCCAATCTTCCCGAAGTCCAAGAGTCCATCGACTACTGGAACCGCACGTTTTCCGAATTGAGTGTCTCCCAGCGGCTCGGAGCCCTTCATCACGTCGTGGGCACGGTGCCCGAAGCGGACCTCCGGGCAATGTCCGAGGCGAGCGCATCCCCATGGCCCTCGGCTGGATTCCTCCGAGCCGCGCGGCTCCGCGTGTTCCCACGGCCTTTCGATGAGTTTCCCGGAGATCTCCTGATCGTCGTCTCCGACGCACACTTCATTTCTTTCGCCGCCCGCATCGGCTCCCGCCGTCTAGTCGCCATCAAGAACACGCACCTAAGACCGCTGACGTTACCCAACGTTCTGCGAAACGTTCTGGCACACGAACTCGGACACGCGATCGGGCTCGGTCACAACTCTGATCCCACCATGCTGATGTGCGGCCGCCCAGCGCCGTGTCGTCCAGCCATTTACCTGTCCAATACCCCGCGTTTTTTTCCGCTGACCGACGCGGAGCGCGCGCATTTGCAACGCCTTTACCAATGACGACGCGGCACGATTTTCCCTAGATCTGCAGTGTGGGCAGGCCGCGTGTGCAGCGCGATGCCCAAAGTGTGCAGCGAAATGCACAACGTCGGCGAGAAGGGCATTGATCAGCGGGAAAAGCGCTCGGCATGCCCCTTGCTCAAGCCCGCGGCATGACGAACCTAGTGCTGGCTTCACTGCTCGCAGTCGCTCTAAGCACGGCGTGCTCCTCTTCCTCGACTTCCTTGACGCCGACAGACGCAGCTGGTGACCAGTGCAGCACCCTCCCCTCCTACGTCACGCGATGTCCCGGTGATCGCCCCGCGTGCACCGCGGCGAACCTTACTCAGTGCGATGAGAATGTATTCATCTGGCCTGGGAAGTCGCCGATCCGGGTGCCGCCGGCTTTCGCCTCGCAAACGGCCGGTTCGGCGATCGCTTCCTGCGTCGCCGCTGCGCCGTGCGTTCCTGATCCGTTAGACGACGACAGCGTCGCAAGCTGCTTCCTCGACAAGGTCGCGGCGATTGCGCCCACGGCCGCTCAGCAGAAGGTCGCCACCGATTTCTGCGCGAGTTGCAACGAGCCGGGCTCGACCTCTTGTTCCGCAAGCTTCTTCGCGGACATCAAAGACGCGCAAGGCTTCCTGTTACTTACGGTTTCCGACGAGATGGCCCAAGAGATCGACGCGACGTGTTTCGGCGTTGCCGTTTCAGCTGCGGGCGGGCCGACTTGTCGAGACGCCTTCAGCGCCTGTCTCGATGGTGTCATCCGCAAGCACCTGGCGCCGACTCCCGCCGAGTGCAGCAACGGGGCATGAGAAGCCCTCTGACTTCGCTCCGGGCCACCGGCTCACGCGAGGCCGTGCTCGGCCAGTTTGTTGTACAGCGTTCGGCGGCTGACACCGAGCAACCGTGCCGCGAGCGTGCGATTGTTCGAGGCGCGCGCCAAGGCGTGCATGAGCGCTTCCTTCTCGGTCTCGCGTCGCTGCGCATCGAGCGACTGATCGCCAGTCGCTGCGACCAAAGGCTTGAGTGCCGGAACGCCGAGCTCTCGTTCTACGTCAGTGCGGCCAATCACATCACCATCGGACAAAACGACCAGGCGCTCGACGAGATTCTGCAACTGTCGGACGTTTCCGGGCCACGGCTGGGTGCTCAAGAAGGCAAGCGCCGCCTCATCGAACGCGATGCGAGGTCGACCATTCGCTTGCCCCAATTCGCCGCAGAAATGGCGCGCGAGCCGCTCGACATCCCCAGTGCGCTCGCGCAGCGGGGAAACTCGAATGGGCACGACGTTGAGCCGATAGAAGAGGTCTTCTCTGAACTCCCCCTTCGCGATCATCGCTTCGAGATCGCGGTGCGTCGCCGCCACGAAGCGAACGTCCACTTTGATGGTTTGCGTTCCACCCACTCGCTCGAACGCGCGCTCTTGCAGGACCCGGAGGAGTTTTACTTGCACCGCCGGCGATACATCGCCGATCTCGTCGAGGAACAGCGTCCCCTTGTGCGCGAGCTCGACCCGCCCGGGCTTGCGCGTCGTCGCGCCGGTGAATGCGCCCTTCTCGTACCCGAAGAGCTCACTCTCGAGCAGCGAGTCCGGCAGCGCGCCGCAGTGTACGGTGATGAGCGGGCCATTTTTGTGCGGGCTGGCCTCGTGCAGCGCGCGCGCCACGAGCTCTTTGCCAGTACCCGTGTCTCCGCGCACGAGTACCGTAGCGGTGCCGGCAGCGACCTTGCGCACGAGCGCGAGCACGCCGCGCAGGGCGGGAGAGTCCCCAATGAGGTCTGCCCCCGCGCGCGTCGCACCGGGGACCTGCTCCTCCAAGCTCTGCGACGAGGCCAGCGCTTTGCCGACGACGTAGAGCAACTCGTCTTTGTCGAAGGGCTTGAGCATGAAGTCCATGGCTCCGGCTTTCATGGCTTCGACGGCGACCGCCACGGAGCCGTGGGCCGTCAAGACAATCACGGGCAGCCCCGGCCACTTCCGCGAGACCTCGCGCAAGAGCGCCATGCCATCGATGCCGGGGAGCTGCAGATCCGTCAGCACGGCGCCGAACGGGCGCTCCTCGAGCCGCTCGAGGGCCTCACTACCGGAGGTCACGTGCACGGCTTCCTGGCCCACCTGCGCGAGCAAAGCGACGAGGACTCTGGCCACAGCGATGTCGTCTTCCACGACCAAGACAGTGCGTACCGCGTCAGCCATGATGGGCACTATGGCGTGCGGTTTCGGTCGCGCCAAGCGCCACCTCTCGCCAGCATCTGCGTGTACGATGCGAGCCTTCGATGAACGTGCGCGATTGGGTGCAGATTCTTGCGTCGGTAGGCCACCTGATGCTCGCGGTGCTGTGCCTCGTGCGGGGCGGCCGGAGCGCTCTCGCGCGTCCGCTCGCGCTCTTGTGCCTTGCGCTGTTCGGTTGGAATTTCGCGACTCTGGCGCACCACCTGACCGGCGCCCCGCTTTGGAACTGGCTGGACGCGATATTCACGGCGCTCTCGCCCCCGCTCGTATTTCATCTGATCGTCGCGTTCGTTGGCATGCGGCGCGTGCACCAGCGCCTGGTCCAAGCAGCCTACGTCGCCTTCGGGGCGTTCGCTCTCGTGTCGTCGACCGCATTCATCGCCCCGTGGGCGCGCACCTGGATCGATTCTCCCGCGTGGGCAACGCTCTTCCTGGTGGGCTGGGCGCCGCTGCTCGTATCTGGCCTCCTGCTGCTCGTTCGCCATCTCATTCGGTCGACCGACGTCGACGAGAAAGCGCGGACACGCACGATGCTTGCTGCCGTCGCTGTTGGCGGTGCACTCGCCTCGACGGACTTGCTTGCCGGGGCAAGGTTTGCAGTCCCTCATCTCGGTTCGCTCGGAACGCTCATCGGAGCATTTCTACTTGCCAGCGCGGTCTTCCGCCTTCGTCTTTTCGATCGCGACTTGTCGGTCAATACCGCCGTTTACGCGGGCGCCCTTGCCGTCACGAGCATCGCTGCCTATGCCGCGATTCTCGTGCTCTTCGGTGGGAATGTTGCCGCGGTCACGTTCGGCACCGCGGCCGTCACGATCGTCATCATCGCAGCCGTTCGCGAACTGATGGGTAGCCTGTCCGCGCATCGCGAACGAGTTGCCCGTCTCGCGGCACTGGGCCGCATCTCCGCTCAGATGGCGCACGACCTCAAGAATCCGCTCGCCGCCCTGCTAGGAGCCGCGCAGGTCCTCGAGGGGGAGCTGACTCGCGCCCAGCAGCAAGAATTCTTGAAGCTAGTCGTGGAGCAGGCACAGCGAATCCGCACCCTCGTCGAGAAATATGAACGTCTCGGGCGCGTCGAGCCGATTTTGAGTCGCGTGCACATCAACGACGTCGTCGAACGCGTCGTTGCTGCGCAGCGCAGCATCGCCCACGACGGCTGCGAGATCCGCATGGATCTCGCCCGGCCGCTTCCCGAATGCGACGCGGACCCCGATCTGATCGCCGGCATGCTGGAAAACTTACTTCGTAACGCGATCGAGGCCATGCCGCGCGGTGGCTCGCTTTGCGTACGCACCAGCACCGAGAGCAACGTGTCGGGGGGGCTCGTGGTCGTCGTGAGCGTGGCCGACACGGGCGAAGGAATCGAAGCGCGTCGCGCCGAACGAGTGTTCGACGACTTCTTTACGACGAAAACGACGGGCAGCGGATTCGGGCTCGCGTTCGTCAAGCGAGTCGCACTCGCGCATGGTGGCAGCGTCTCGCTAACCAGTCAGCCCCACCAGGGAACGACCGTCAGCGTACGGCTTCCGGTGGACGACGGAGCAAGCGGGTAGCCGCCCCTCCGGCCGAGCGCGCTACGTCGCGAGCCGAATCGCCGCGCGGACACCCGCCTCGAGGATGGCGTCGGACTCGACACGATCTGGGGTCGCGCGGGCTAGTTGTAGCGTCCCAGCGAGGAGCCCCAAGAAGGCCGCCGCATCTGCGCGGCCGAGCGCCTTGCCTTGCCTTGATGACAGCCAGGCCGCGAGCGCGTCGAGGGTGGGCGCGTTGTGGGATGCGAAGGTTTGTCGCGTGGCGCGTGGGTGCCGCGCCACCTCTGACGCCAGGGCCGCGATCGGGCATCCCGTGGCCGCCGCATCGCGGTGCTCGGGGCTCAGGTAAGCACGAACCACCGTCTCGAGGTCAGCCCCGTGGAGCACTTGCTCGAGCTCCTCATGCCGAGCATCGAGCGACCGAAGCAGGGCTTCTCGGAGCAGCGCCTCCTTCGACTTGAAGTGCGTGTAGAACGTGCCCACGGTCAAGCCGGCCTCGGCCATGATCTTCGCGAGACCCACGGCGGCGATGCCATGCTGACGAAAAAGGCGCGACGCGGCCTCCAAAATCCGCTCGCGCGTCGCATCATTGTGTTCTGGAGCGTATCGCATCGTGCCTCGTCCAGCTCGCGTCCTCACTTCATCTTAATCACGACCTTGCCTTTTGCTCGTCCAGTTTCGACGTAGGCCAGCGCTTCATTCGTCGACTGGAATGGAAAGATCGCGTCCACCACCGGACGAATTCGCCCAGCGTCGATCAAGGCGGCAATTTGCCGGAGCTGATCGCCGTTTGCCCTCATGAAGAGAAACGAAAATGTCGTATCGAGGCTCTTTGCCCTGCGCCTCGCTCCCCAACTCAACACCCGCGTGAAGAACCTCACGAACCACGGCGCGCCGATCTCCTCCGCGAAATTCGAATCTGGCGGACCGGAGATCGAGATCAGACGCCCACCGGGTCGCAGCACGCGCAGGGACTTACCGAGTGCCTTGCCGTCCTGGCTATGTAACACCAGGTCGTAGTCGCTCAATTGGGTTTCGAAATCGTCCTTCTTGTAGTCCACGATCAGGTCGGCACCGAGGCTGCGAACTAGCTCGATATTCGATGTGCTGGTCGTCGTCGCGACGGTGGCGCCCAGATGCTTCGCAAGCTGAATCGCAAACGTACCTACACCGCCCGAGCCAGCTTGAATGAAGACCTTCTGGCCCTGCTTCAGCTGCCCTCTTTCGACGAGCGCTTGCCACGACGTCAAACCCACCAAGGGAATCGAGGCCGCTTCCTCCATCGTGAGTTTCTTCGGCTTCAACGCTAGGTCCTTCTCCTGGACGGCGATGAGCTCCGCGAAGGTGCCAATGCGATGGTCCGCGGGGCGAGCGTAAACTTCGTCGCCAGCCTTGAAGTGCTTCACGTGCGCGCCGACACGAACCACCACGCCGGCCAGATCGTGACCCAGAACGAACGGCACGCGGTAGGGCAAGATCAGTTTGAACTCGCCCCTCCGAAGCTTTGAATCCAAAACGTTCACACCAGCGGCGTGAACCTGGACCAGAACATCGTCATCCCCTACCTCCGGGTCCGCGATCTCACCGGCCCGTAGGGTCGAACGGCTCCCATAGCGATCCAGGATGAATGCCTTCATGACGCCGAGTCGAGCCTCAAATCCTTTCGAACCCCCGCGTCCATCAGGCCAGCGGGCAAGACCGTGCGAAGGAATCGCAGGCGGCCGGCGAGACCACCAGCGGTATATCGAACTTTCGGGCGCGCCGCGCTGGCAGCTCTCAGCACGACGTCGGCGACGACGCGGGGTTGGTCAGCAGTCGCCATCACCTCCTTCACCCTCTTGCTCACCACCGCGCGAACCGCGCGATACTCGTCGAGCGTGGCGTCGGGTTCCAGGAAGTTCGCGTCGAACGGGGTCTTCGTGTACGCCGGCTCGATGACTGAGACCCGGATGCCCCGTGTACGCAGCTCGTGGTCGAGCGATTCCGAATAGCCTTCGATCGCGTGCTTGGTCGCGGCATACAGCGCCCCGTACGGCATTGGCAAGAAGCCCAGCACGGAGCCGATGTTGATGATGCGACCGCCCCCCTGCCGCCGCATGTGGGGCACGACCGCGCGTGTCATCCGGACGATCCCGAAGAAGTTCGTGTCGAAGATCGATTGGGCCTGTTCGGTCGAGCTCTCTTCCGCCCCAGCGGGAGCGACACCGAAGCCCGCGTTGTTCACGAGCAGATCAATCCTGCCTGCGCTCCGCATCACTTCCGCCACGGCCGCTTCGACCGAGCGATCACTGGTGACGTCAAGGGTGAGCATCTCGAACGATCGCTGTCCCGCGGGAGCCGCTCGTCTACTGGTACCGAAGACCTTGTAGCCAGCCGCCACGAGCCGCTCTGCCGTGGCTTCGCCAATGCCCGATGATGCGCCCGTAACGAGCGCTACTTTGCTCTTCATGATGGTTCTCCTACGTGCTGCAAGGCCCAGCTATCCGCTGAGGGCTAAGGCCTTCGCCTTTTGATAGTAGTATACCCATAATGCCATCGCGAAGTAACGCAAGGGGCCCCCGCGATCTTGGCTACCGACGCCACCGGTAGGGCCATCGCTGGGCCGAACACAGGATAAATCCTGAGTCCACCACCCAATCACGATCACCTCCTGCTTTCAGGTCCGGGCGGCGGGCAACACGCCGAACTGGACGAAGCTCTCGACCATGTCGGTGATCGAATCCTCGTTCGACCGTGCGCTCCAGCCGAGGAGGCGCTGCGCTTTTGCGCTCGTGGCGGACACCGACATGCCGAGCTGCGGGACGACCGCGCGGACGGCTGGGACGAACGGAGCCAGGGCGCGCAGCAACCACGTCGGGATCTCGTGACGCGGCCCCTTGGCCGCCAGCGCGCCGAAGCGTGCGCGCATCATGAGCGAAAGCTGCAGTACGGAGAGGCTGGGGCCCGAGCTGGCGAGGAATCGCTGCCCTTTCGCTTCGGGCCGCGTCATGGCGAGGAGATGAAGCGCGGCAACGTCGCGCACATCCACGAACGGAAACGCGAATTTCGGGCACCCTTTCAGCTCCCCACGGAGGAGCCGCAGCGGTAGCTGCAGCGATGGGCCAAGGTCCGGACCAAGCAGCGGCCCGAGCACGGCCACCGGATTCACGACCGAAAGCTCGAGCTCACGTCCCTCACGCTCGATGAAGTCCCAGGCCGCCCGCTCGGAGAGCGTCTTCGACTTCTGATACGGCGCGATCCCACCCTCGATGTTCGTCCAGTCCTCTTCGGTGAAGGGGCGTTCGCGCGGGGGGTGACCGTAAGCGATTGCGCCAAGGGCCGAGGTGAGCACCACGCGGCGGACACCCGCAGCGCGCGCGGCGTTGAGCACCCGCAGCACCCCTTCGCGCGCCGGGCGGACGAAATCGTCGTCGTCCTTCGGGTGGCGAGTAAGCGTGGGCGAGGCCACGTGCAAGACGTACTCCGCACCGGCAACCGCCTCCCGCCACCCGGCGTCCGCCGTGAGCTCTGCCGCAACGCACGTGAGCCGTGCGCCCGCTGGCAGCATCTTCTTTACCTCTGCTTCGCGACTCGGATCGCGCAGCGTGACACGCACGGAGTGCCCGGCCTCGAGCAGCTTCCGCACGCAGTGAATGCCAATGAATCCCGAACCGCCCGTAACCAGAACTTCACTCATACTTGGAAGCTAAAACTCACGGTTCGGCGCGTCTTTCACGTCCTGGCAAAGTTTCAGATTCCGGCTAACCTCGAAACCATGGCTCGAGCTTGGCTTGACGTTCGAACCTCCACCGGGTGCGAGCACTCCGAGGCGCTCGCGCCGCACCACACCGTCGTTCTCTTTGGCGACCCCACGAACGATGTCGAGGTTCGCTTCGACGGCGGCCC
>Ga0105245_10000723_pt1 | contig 29720 bp, 30 predicted proteins | sample KBSM54metaG_FD_81523 | JGI IMG/M metagenome (GOLD analysis project Ga0105245, IMG submission 81523) | Miscanthus rhizosphere microbial communities from Kellogg Biological Station, Michigan, USA - KBS M5-4 metaG | ecosystem: Host-associated > Plants > Roots > Rhizosphere > Soil | place...
GTCGGGAACGTCATCAGGCACGAGCGGCCGAGCAGGATCCCACGCGGATCGGGAGCGACCCCCGGCGTGAAGAACCGCATCTGACCCTGCGCGACGTGCTCGAGCGCCATGTCGAGCGAGCGTAGCAGAGCGTAGGCGTAGGCGTAAGCGTAGGCGTAAGCGGAGCGAGCGAAGCGAGCGACCGACGAGCGGCGCGAGTCGCGTCAGGACGATCCGATCTGCCGCGGGGAATCGGCCGGATCGACCGGGCCTGTGCCCGAGCGACGTCCGCCGGTATCACCGAATCCACGAAGCGAGGCGCCTCGAGTCGATTGCGCGATCGCCGTCGAGTCGTAAACAACCGACGTGCGGTACGTCGCCCGCTGCGTGGTGTGAGTCGCGTCAGGACGATCCGATCTGCCGCGGGGAATCGGTCGGATCGACCGGACCTGGGTCCGAGCGACGTCCGCCGGTATCACCGAATCCACGAAGCGATGGGCCTCGAGTCGATTGCGCGATCGCCGTCGAATCGTAAACAACCGACGTGCGGTACGTCGCCCGCTGCGCGGAGCGAGTCGCGTCAGGGCGATCCGATCTGCCGCGGGGAATCGGTCGGATCGACCGGGCCTGTGCCCGAGCGACCTCCGCCGGTATCACCGAATCCATGAAGCGAGGCGCCTCAACTCGATTGCGCGATCGCCGTCGAATCGTAACAACCGACGTGCGGTACGCGGGTCGCCCGCTACGCGGGCTCCGCTTACGCTTACGCCTACGCTTACGCTTACGTTCAGTCGACTTTGAGGAGTACGTCGACGCGGCGGTCCTTCGCCCAGCCGGATTCGTCGGTGCCTGTCGCGTCGAGCGCGCCACGGGTCGTGACTGCGAGCTGGGTCTGCTGCACGCCGAGGTGCTCGAGGTACGTGCTGACCGAGCCCGAGCGGCGCGAGCCGAGGCCGAGGTTGTACTCCTCGGTGCCGCGCGGATCGGCGCGACCGATCAGCGACACGGCCTTGCCCTTGAGCGCGCCCTTCGTCATGCAGTCGGCGAGCTGGTCGAGCACCGTGCGATCGTCCGGCGTCAGCTCTTCCTTGTCGTAATCGAACTGCGGCGGGGCCGCGGTCGCCGCGGCCTTGATGCCACAGATCTGCATGATGTCGCCGGACAGCGCGAGGCCCGGGCTGACCTGCGTGTTCTTCTGCACGGCCTCGAGCTGCTTGTTATCGGCAGCCGGCGCGGCTTTCTTGGTCTCGGTCGGCGGGGTCGGCGCCGTCGGCTTCTTGTCGTGGCTGCAAGCAGCACCGAAAGTGAGCAACAGCGCGAATAGTGCGGTCTTCATGGCATCCTCCGTTGGTGCTGCAAGCAATATCACGGCTGGTCGTGCTGGTCGCGATTGTGGGTGCGTGCGGGAAAAAAACTGCGGCCCCGGTTACCAAGCAAGATGCGGGTGCTGGCAAGACGATCGCAGCGCCGATCGCGCTTCCACCGCTCGGTGTCGATCGAATCAGCCGGTTCAACTTCCTGTGGAACGAAGGCGGCAACGCGTACGACAAGGCGCTCGTCGCGTACAAAGCGAAGACGCGCGACTGGGCCGCGGTGCGCAGCGCGTGCGAGCTCGCGGTGCAAAAAGATCCGCAGCACCTCGACGCGCAGCGCATGCTCGCGGTCGCGCTCGCGCAACAAGGCGATCCCGCCGCGGCGGTCGATCACATCGTCGCGGCGATCGCAGGCGACTACTTCAAGTACGGCGTCGCATACGCGACCGACCCCGAGCTCGCGGAGTTTCGCGCGACGCCGCACGGCCAGGCGGTCGCAGCGCTCGCGACCCAGATCCACGACGAGTACCAGCGCCGGATCAAGACCGGCCTGTGGTTGATCGGCCGGCGCGGGCCGTTCAAGTGGCCCGCGCGCGACGGCGTGCAACCGTCGTCGAGTCGCGGCGAGCTCTACGCGTACGATCGCGACTCGCATCGCTACCTGCGACTCAGCCACACCGACTACCAGGTCGCCGGCGTCGTGCGCGCACCGTCGGGCGCGGAGGTCGCGCTGCTCGGATTCGACAAGATCGATCACCAGAAGGACGACGCGCTGCCACCGCTGCTCGAGCGCGCGTGGGTCGAGATCCTCGACGCGAACGAGTGGAAGCTCGTCGGCAAGCGCGTGATCCTGCCGAGCGCACGCGCGGCCTCGGTCGGCTACGCCGCCGGCGATCAAGTGCTCGCAGCCACCGCTGCAGCGAACGGGCGCTGGGGTCTGCGCGACTGGAACGTGTCATCGATCGACAAGTCGACCGGCAAGCTCGCGAAGGTCTCGCAGCCGCTGCCGACGCCGCGGATCGAGCTCACGCTCGACGAGGGCCGCGTCGTCCGCGACCTCGCGGGCGTCGATGGCGCATGGACCGGCGATCCGGCGGTCGCGCCGACGCTGAAGGCGGGCAATGCGACGATCCAGGTTCCGGAATCGCACCTCGCCGCGCGCGACTCGGTCGCGCTCGCACCCGACAAGGCGCACGTCGCATTCGCGACCGCGGTCGATCCGTGTGCCAAGGACTCGGCGCCATCGCTGTACGTCGCGGATACCAAGACCGCCGCGCTCAAGCACCTGCTCACGGCGAAGAGTCGGTTCGCCACACGCTGGCTCGATGCGACGACGCTCGCGTACGACGACGGCGACGGCGACATTCGATTGTGGGATCCTTCGACCGGGCGCGAAGCGATGAAGTTGGACGACAAGAACGGCCTCGCGCTCGACGTGCTCTCGCTCGCGAGCCAGCCCGAGTGCAAGCAAGCCCCGGCGACGATCCAGCCAGGCTCGACTGGCTCCGGCGGCTCCGATGATGCATTACCTCCTGAGGAGCCAACGCCGTGAAGATTTACCTCGTACGTCACGGGGAAGCTATTCCCGAAGATGACGCCGGCAGCGATCGCGATCGCTGGCTGAACGCGAAGGGCCGCGAAGCGGCGCGCGTGCTCGGTCGCTTGTTGCGCGAGAACGGCGTCGCGCCGGATGCGATCGTGTCCTCGCCGCTGCCGCGCGCGGTGCAGACCGCGGAGCTGATCGCGCAGAGCCTCGATTACTTCGGCACGCTCCGCTCGTTGCGTCCGCTCGAACCGAGCGCGCAGCCGCGCGTCGCCGCGACCGAGATCATGGCATCTGGCGCGTCGGTGATCGTCGTCGGCCACGAGCCCTCGATCAGCGCGCTCGGCGCGTACCTGCTCGGCCGGCCGTCGTTCCCACCGTTTCGGACGGCGCAGTGCTGCGCGATAGAAGATCAGAAGCCAACGTTCATGGCGCGCGCGGATCTGGCGCAGGTCGTCCCGTACTTCGTCGACTAACTCGTCGAAACTCCTACGCGATTTCGCCTTGTTTCAGGGTGCAACCACGGGCGAAGGATAGTCAGCGGCCGGGCACTATATAGATGAAGTGACTCGTTCGTTCGCCCTTCTCTGCGCCCTGACCGCTCCTGCCGGGGCGGACGTGTGCAAGCCGCACGCGCAACTGGAGGGCGATCCGGCGGCGGTCGCGAGCGTCACCGCGGAGCTGACCAAGCTCGGTGTGGTGGTCGATGCGACTGCACCCGCCGGCTGCAAGACCGTGTTCGCAGCGGTCGAGCTCGCGCGCGAAGGCGGGCTCGCGATCGCGGTGAAGACCGGCACGCAGAGCGAAGGCCGTACGGTCAGCGATGCGGTGGTCGCTGCATCGTGGATCGACTCGTGGGTCGCGGATGATTTCTCGCCGCCACAGCCGGGCGCGAACGGGTTCTTCGATCTGCGCCCGACGTCGCCGCCGGCGACCGTGCAGCCGCGCGCGGATCTAGACGACACGGTCGCACCCGCCTCGACCGAGCACGTGTTCGGCTTGTCGGCATCCGCGGCACTCGATCAAGCGTGGTCGTTCGATGGCACGCGATGGACAGGAATTTCCGGTGGCCTGTGCGTGCAACGCGATGCGTGGTGCTTCGGCGCGCGCGCCCGCTACGCGACGCAGGACATCCTCGTCGGTCAGACCGCGGCAACCCGCCGCGACTTCGCGGCGCTCGCGACGGCGAGCTACTCGAAGGATCTCGGCCGCACGGTGGTCGTGCCCGAGCTCGGCCTCGGCCTCGGCAAGTTGACGACGGATCGCGTGAATGGCTGTCGCCATGTCACGTGCGATCCGGCGCACGACCCGAGCTGCATGGAGCCGCCGCCCGATACCGAGTGCATCGAGCACGACCCGGCGCACGCGTACGCGCTCGATCTGATGTCACCGTTTCACGTCACGTCGATCACGCCGCGTGCGGCTGCCTCCTTGCGCATCGCCGTCGCGCTCGCGGATCACGTGTTTCTCGACGGCATTGCGGCGATCACGCTCGAGCCGTTCGGCCACGGAGACTACGACTTGCCGCTCGGCGTCGCACCGCCGCCGGGCATCCCGCGCGAGCAACTCGCCCTGCCCGGTCAGTCGATCGGAACGTTCGAGGTCGGACTCGGCCTTCGCTGGGGGTATCGATGAGAAGTACGAAGTCCAATCCCGCGATCCCGCTGCCGCCGCAAGGCGGTCAGGTCGTTCCGCTGCGCCGGCTCGACGAGCGCCGCGTCGCGATCTCCGAGATCTCCGACGAAGCGCTGCTCGCTGCGTGCGGCGTCGGCGATAACGCGGCGCTCGGTGCGCTGTTCGATCGCCACCACGTCGCGATCCACCGCCTGATCTCGCGCTTGCTTCGCAGCGAAGCGTCCGAGATCGACGACCTCGTCCAGACCACGTTCCTCGAGGCATGGCGCTCCGCGAAGAAGTACTCCGGTGGCGGCGCCGTGAAGAGCTGGCTCTACGGCATCGCGGCGAACCTCGTCCGTCACTACGTGCGCGGTGCGAAGCGCCGGCGCGATGCGTACGCGCGCGTGCCCGAGCCGCTGCCCGGCGCGACCGGTCCCGCCGATGCCGCGATGCGTTCGCAACAACTCGACCGGCTCGCCGCCGCGCTCGAGGAGCTCCCACATGATCTGCGCACCGCGTACGTGCTGTGCGACCTCGAAGATGTGCCCGGAATCGAAGCCGCGCGCATCCTCGATTGTCGCCCCGGCACGCTGTGGCGCCGCTTGCACGATGCCCGACGCGCACTCCGCGCCGCGATCGAAGGAGGTGACTCGTGAGTCACGATGACGATCTCGATGTCGATCAACTGAGTGCGCTCGCGAAGCAGCTCGACGCACCCGCGCCCGACGAGCAACGCGTGGAAGCGATGCGCGGGTCGCTATTGCGCGCAGCGGCGGAGGATCGCCGCGAAGTGAAGCCACGCTGGCCGTTCGTCGTCGGTGGCTTCAGCGCCGGCGCGTTCGCAGCCGCGGCGACCGTGATGATGGTGTTCCACTTCGGCCACGCGACGCAGACGGTCGCGGTCGAGAGCGACGAGCATCGCGCGCAGATCGAGGCGTCGTCCGCCGCGGACTTCGAGCGCCAGGTCACGCACGGTGCGAGTGGCATCGACGAGGTCGTCCGCTTGCACGCGGGGCGGATCAGCGTCGCGGTAGCGGCATTGCCGCACGGCGATCGCGTGCGCGTCGCGGCGAAAGATGGCGAGCTCGAGGGCGAAGGCACGTACGAGATCGCGGTCGCGAAGGATGCGATCCAAGAGGTGTGGGTGAAGGAAGGCTCGGCACATCTGCGGATCGCCGGGCAGCAGGAAGTGTTCTTGGCGGCGGGCCAGTCATGGAAGGCGCCGGTAATCGCTGCCGACGTGAAAACGCAAACCCAAACCCAAACGCAAACGGCTGTTGCGCTCGCGGCGCAGCCGCAAACCAAGATCGAACCACAAACGCCGACGCAAATCGCGCCGCGAGCGCCTGCGATCGCGACGCCGACGCCAACTGCGCCCCCAACGCACTCCGTCGACAGCGTCGCGGCGGCGGCCCCGCGCCTCGTGACCAACACGACGGAAACCAAGTCCGACGACAAACCGCAAGTCCCCGCGCTCCACACGATGGCGGATGCGTCGCCGAACGAGACGCCGCCGAATGCGATCGCGCAACTCGACAAAGCAAAGCCGATCACGACCTGGCAGGTGCACTTCTCGACCGGCTGGCAGCTCCTGCGCGCCGGCAAGTCGGCCGAGGCCGCGCGCGAGCTCGCCGCCGCCGCCGAAGCCGGTGGCGATGATCCACTCGCCGGTGACGCGCGCTACTTCGAGGCGATCGCGCTGACCAAGGCCGGCCGCAAGACCGAGGCGGAGCACGCCCTCGTCGCGTTCCTCGATCGGTCGCCGCACGCGCTGCGCCGCGGCCGCGCAGCGGTCATGCTCGGCCGGCTGATCGCCGAACGCGGCGACACCGCCGCCGCGCGGACCTGGTTCGACGCGGCCAGCCACGACACCGACCCAGATGTCGCAGCCGCCGCGAAGGCGGGCCTCGCCGGGTTGAAGTAGCTCGTCACCGAGACGCGCCGAGACGTCACGCAGGCGCGACGCGCGGATCATGCGCGCCGCGTACAACCACACCATGGTCGAGCTCCACGGTTCGTATCGCTACGCGAGTCCCGAGGCCCTCGAGCGCGCCATCACGACGGCGATGCTGCACCTCGATGACGAAGATGATCACCGCCTTGCCGGCGACTGGCTGCGCGCGCTGTCGCGCCGCGGCACGCGCCTCGAGGTCCGCGCCACCCTGACCGCCGAATCCGATCCGTTCCTCGCATCGAGCATCCTCGCGGTGCTCTCGGATCACGCAGTCGAAGGCTCGGTCGACGTTCGCCGCGGCGAGACGGTGATCGATTCGTTCGGTCCTGGCGACGACGATTGAGCCAGCGTGAGGTAGGTTCGCCGCGTGCGCTGGTTGGCCTGCATCGCGACGATCCTGCTCGCGTGCGGATCCACGCCTGCGCCGAACCACGCCCCGAATCGCGATGTCGGTGACGACGACGACGCGACGCCGTTCGTCGATACGAAGGGCTACAAGCCGCGCTCGTTTCACGACACCGTGACCGGCAAGGGCCGGCCCGTGATCTTCATCCCCGGCCTCGGCTGCCCGGGCTCGGTGTTCGACGACGTCGTCGCCCACCTCGCGGGCAAGGTCGAAGCGCACGTCCTGACGCTCGCCGGGTTCGCGGGCGAGAAGCCGACGAAGCCGCCGCTCGCGAAGGCCGTGCGCAAGGATCTCGTGCGTTACATCCGCTCGCATCGGATCGATCACCCGATCATCGTCGGCCATTCGATGGGCGGCTTCATCGCGTACTGGCTCGCCGCGACCGCACCGGATCTGATCGGCGGCGTGATCGTGATCGATGCGGGTCCCGCGCTCGGCGACAACGATCCCGAGACCGCGCGCACGCTGCGCAACATGTGGGCGCAGGCGGGTGACGACGAGCTCGTCGATCAGGTCCGCACCGCGTACTCCAGCATGACGACCGATCCGAAGCGAATGGAGCCCTATCTCCCGGCGATCGCGAAGTCGGATCGCCACGCGATCGGCGACGCGATCTACGAGCTCGTCAAGACCGACCTCCGCGACAAGCTCCCCGCGATCAAGGCGCCGTTCCTGCTCGTGCTCGCCGACGGCAGTCTACAGAACAGCTACAAGGCGATGGTCAAGCCGATCGCCGACAAGCAGATCGTCGTCGTGCCGAAGACCCGGCACTTCGTCTGGCTCGACGATCCGAACGCGTTCGACGCGCTGCTCGACAAGTTCCTCGCGGATCACTGAAACACTTCGCGCGCGCGCGCCGCGAGGCCCCACGCGACGGACGTCAGCTCCTCGCCGCCGACGAGCTTGTCGCCGCCGAAGGTCGCCGCGAGTCGCCCGCGCACGGCCGGCACGAGCGAGCTACCGCCGGTCGCGAATACGCGGTCGACCGCACGCGGATCGAGCCCGGCGCGCGCGAGCACGTCGGCAAGCACGCTGTCGATCGTATCGAGGTCCTCGGCGATCCAGGTCTCGAAGTCCGCGCGCGCGAGCGGGAGATCGAGCTCGAGCGCGCGCAGCGCGACCCGCTCCGCCGCGCCATGCGACAGCCGGACCTTCGCACCCTCGACCGCCTGGTGGAGCGGCAAGCCGAGATCCTCCTCGACGACCTGGACGAGCTTGTCGATCTTCTTCGGCTCGAGTGCACCGTCCGCGACGCGAGCGAGCAGGCGCTGGGTCGATTCTTCTTTCAGGAACGACAGCAAGTGCCAGCGCCGGAGGTGACCGTACAACCACGCCGGCACGGGTGCTTCGCCGCCCATCTCGTCCGTCGTGTAGCGCGAGCCACGGCCGAGCGCGGGCGCGACGACCGCGTCGATCACGCGCGCGTCGAACGCATCGCCCGAGATGCCGATACCGCCGGTCGCGAGCACCTTCGCGGCGCCCTTGCCGACGCGGATCGCCGAGAAGTCGGTCGTGCCACCGCCGTAGTCCGCGACGACGATCAGCTCCTCGTGATCGAGTCGCGCCGCGTAGCTCGCGGCCGCGCCGACCGGTTCGTACTCGAACACCGCCTCCGTGAAGCCGGCCTTCGCGAGCGCGCTCGTCATCCGCTCGACGGCACGCGCATCGTCGTCTGGCGTATCGGCGCCCCAATAGCGCACCGGCCGGCCGACCACGCAGCGCGTGCCGAGGTCGCGCGGCGCCGCAGCGCGGACGAGCCGGAGGTACGCCGAGATCATGTCGTCGAGCGCCCAGCGCCGGCCGAAGATCTGGGTCTTCGAGAACGAGCTGCTCGCGAGGTGGCTCTTGATCGATTGGACGAGCCTGCCCTCGCCTTCCGTCTCGAGGTAGCGCGCGATCGCCGGTGCGCCGGCGGCGATGCCGCCACCGGGCTCGAAGTACAAGACCGTGCGCCAATACTTCGCGCCTCCGAGCGGCACCAGATCGACGTGCCCCGCGGCGTCGCCGATCGCGACCGCGGAGTTCGTGGTGCCAAAATCAATACCGACATGCATGGGCTCACCCTCGGCGATCGCGCACGTCTTTACTAGCTTCCGCGATGCGGCTATCCTGGAGGAGCCACTCGGGATCAGCGCAGAAAGCGCGGTCCGCCCGGGTCGAGCTCGGTCGTCGACGACGGGGTCTCGGGGCGCGGCGGCGGTGGCGGCGGAGCGACGACGGGTGCAGGCTTCGCCGGCGTTGCTGCGACCGGGCGGATCGCCGGCTGTGACGGGCGCGCGACGGGCTTGGCCTTCACCGCCGGCTTGTCGGTCATCTTCACGACCGTCGCGATCGGCAGCTCGTGCGGCTCGTTCATGAACCACGCGGCGTTGTAGAGGAACCGCGCCAGGCGAACGTGGCAGTAGATCCAATAGATCCCGACGAGCAGCGAGCCGACGAGACCCATGATGCCGACGCTGCCGCCGAGCCCGTACGTGAGCTGCCAGAACAGATCCGCGACGAGCATGACGATCAGCGCGCGGCTCGTGCTGCCCGCTTCGTCGCGCAGGCCGAGCTGATCGTTGTGCGCGGCCGAGCGCTGGACCACGCGGATCACCGAGATCAGGCCGACCGAGTACGTCAGGTCCTTCACGATCGCGACCGTCTTCAGATCCGAGAGCTGATCGGTCGCCTTCATCAGATCCTGGAGCGAGCTCTCGGGATCGAACACGACGTCGACGAAGTGCTGGAGCACGTGCCACGTCCACATCAGCGCGAGCGTGGCGATCGCGAAGCCGATCACCGCGATGACCAGACCGCGCACCGCGATGCCGACGCGCTGGAGCTCGGGAATCGCGCGGCCCGCACCGACCGCCATCGCGAGTGCCGCACCCGCGTTGACGAGCAACAGGTAGCGCATCCACTTCAGCGCCTCGTTCGCCGAGTCCGGGCTATCGACGAACAGCGTCTTGACCGTCACGATGATCGTGAGCGCGAGCTGCAGCAGCATCACGAACACGGCGAGACGAACGAGACGTAACCCGCCCGAGAACTTGGGTAGCGCAGCCGGCACGAGACCACTCTAGCGAGCCGGCCTCCGAAATGCCCGACGATTCGACCGTCAGGTCGCCGATCAGACGATCGACCGCCGGGCCTCGTCGAGTCGCACCAAGACGACGCCGCCGATGATGAGCACGCCACCCGCGAGCTGGACTCCCGTCGGCAGCTCGCCGAGGAACGCCCACGCGACGAGGATCGCGAACAACACCTCGGTCAGGCCGACGAACGACGCGAGCGTCGGGCCGAGCCGGCGCGCGGCACCGATACCGGCGACGTACGCGAGCGCCGCCGCGATCACCGACAGGCCGACGACCGGTACCCACCACGGCACCGATCGCCCCGCGAGCGCGACCGGACCGAACACCGCGTGCATCGGCAACGCGCCGAGCGCACCGAACGCGATCAGCGCGAGCGCGCCGACGATCATGCCGCCGCCGGCGAGCACGAGCGGTGGAACGTCGTCGGTGGTGTTGCCCGAGATCACGAAATACGTCGCGAGGCCGACCGCACCGCCGAGCGCCCAGATCACGCCGATCGGATCGAGATGCGCGCCGCCGAGCACGTCGATCACCAGCACGAGCCCGGCGAGCGCGACGACCGAGCCGATCACGGTGAGGCGCTGCGGCCGTTGGCCGTGGCGCACCCACAGGTAGAACACGATCAGCACGATGCCGAGGTACTCGAGCAGTAGCGCGACGCCGACCGACAGATGGGCGACCGCGTTGAAGTAGCAGAGCTGGCAGCCCGCGATCGTCACGAGCCCGTAGATCGCGATCGTGGGGAGGCTGCGGCGCAACAGCTGCCAGCGTCCGCGCAGCGCGACGACCGCGGGCACGAACAACACGATCGCGGCGCAGCCGATACGCGCGGTGACCGCCGCTCCCGGCGTCCAGCCGGCGTCGATCAGCGAGTGCGCGAACGTGCCGGCGGTGCTGAACGACGCGGCCGAGACCAGCGCGAGCACCAAGCCGATCACGCCCGATGCCGGAACGGCTGGAGTTATGGGTTTCGCGACTGCCATGACTAAACTATCCTTATGGTCATGACAGATACGCGTACCACCTGTCATTCGTCAACATGATTTTTGCCCATGACACCGAAGACGGGCTCGACTGCCTGGTCGCGCTCGTCAATTCGCACGATGGCGACGAGCACTTGCCCGACATCGCGACGCTGTCGGTGTTCCTGAAGGAGCGCGGCTGGACCGGCCGCCACGACAGCAGCGACGCGGAGCTGCGCGCGGTGCGTGCGCTACGCCCGAAGCTCCGCCAGTTCTGGGAGCTCGATGAAGACGGCGTCGTCGAGCTCGTCAACACCCTGCTCCGCGACGCGCGCGCGCTCCCGCAGCTGGTGAAGCACGACGGCTGGGACTATCACCTCCACGCGACGTCCTCCGATACGCCGCTCGCGACGCGGATGGCGGTCGAGGCCGCGATGGCAGTGCTCGATCTCGTGCGCGGGAAAGAGCTGACGCGGCTGCGCACGTGCGAGTACCCGGACTGCACGCGCGTGCTCGTCGACCTCACGAAGAATCGCTCGAAGCGGTTCTGCGATGGCGGCTGCGGCAACCGCGCCGCGGTCGAGGCGTATCGGGCGCGCGCGCGCAAGCAGCGGCGTTAGCGCTTGGTCAGCGCCATCGCCTGGAAGTGCGCGCGCGGATAACGCGGGCCGCTCTTCTCGCGGGCCTGCGTCGTGATCGTCCCGGTGACGGCGATCGGATCGCGGGTCTCGATGAGACCGGTTACCGTCGGTAGGTTGTTGCCCACGCGATCACTTGGTGCAACGCACGCGCCGCCACAACTGCGCGAATCTCCCCGCTCCGACGCAGCCCGCCGTGTACGAAGCTTGCGCGGCTGTGCTCAGCTCTTCACAGCGAGGTGCTTCGTAGGCGTCCCGCCTGCGATGTTCGCGAAGAAGTCGTTGCCCTTGTCGTCGACGACGATGAACGCCGGGAAGTCGACGACCTGGATCTTCCACACCGCTTCCATCCCGAGCTCCGGATACTCGAGCACGTCGACGCTCTTGATGCAGTCCTTCGCGAGTCGCGCCGCGGGACCGCCGATCGATCCGAGATAGAACCCGCCGTACTTCTTGCACGCTTCGGTGACGTCCTTCGAGCGGTTGCCCTTCGCGAGCATCACCATGCTGCCGCCATGCGACTGGAACAGATCGACGTAGCTGTCCATCCGGCCCGCGGTCGTCGGCCCGAACGAGCCCGACGCGTAGCCCGCCGGCGTCTTCGCCGGCCCCGCGTAGTACACGGCGTGATCCTTCATGTACTGCGGCAGACCTTCGCCGCGATCGATCCGCTCCTTCAGCTTCGCGTGCGCGATATCGCGCGCGACGATCAACGGGCCGCTCAGCGACAACCGCGTCCGGATCGGATACTTCGCGAGTGTCGCGCGGATCTCGCTCATCGGCTGATTCAGATCGATCTTCACGACCTCGCCTTCCAGCTCGTCGTGCGTCGTATCGGGCAGGTACTTCGCCGGATCGTGCTCGAGCTGTTCGACGAACACGCCTTCGCGCGTGATCTTGCCGAGCGCCTGGCGATCCGCAGAGCAGCTCACCGCGATCGCGACCGGGCAGCTCGCGCCGTGGCGCGGCAACCGGATCACGCGCGCGTCGTGAACGAAGTACTTGCCGCCGAACTGTGCACCGATGCCGGTCGTCCGCGCGATCTCGACGACCTTCGCCTCCCACTCGAGATCGCGATACGCGTTACCGCGGGTGCCGCCGGTCGTCGGCAGATGATCGAGGTAGCGCGCCGACGCGAGCTTCGCGGTCTTCAGCGTGTGCTCCGCGCTCGTCCCGCCGATCACGACGGCGAGGTGATACGGCGGGCACGCGGCGGTGCCGAGCGAGCGCAGCTTCTGATCGAGGAACGCCGCGAGCGACTTCGGGTTGAGCAGCGCCTTGGTCTCCTGGAACAACAGGCTCTTGTTCGCCGAGCCGCCGCCCTTCGCCATGAACAGGAAGTGGTACTCGTCGCCGTCGGTCGCATAGAGCTCGATCTGCGCCGGCAGGTTCGAGCCCGTGTTCTTCTCCTCGAACATGTCGACCGGCGAGACCTGCGAGTAGCGAAGGTTCGAGGTCTGGTAGGTGTCGAACACGCCGCGCGAGATCGCCTCTTCGTCGCGCCCGCCGGTGACGACGTACTGGCCCTTCTTGCCCATCACGATCGCGGTGCCGGTGTCCTGGCAGCCCGGCAGGATCCCGCCGGCCGCGATGTTCGCGTTCTTCAACAGCTCGAGCGCGACGAAGTGATCGTTCGGCGATGCGTCCTTGTCGTCGAGGATCTTCTTCAGCTGCGCGAGGTGGCCCGGCCGCAACAGGTGCGCGATGTCGCGCATCGCGGTGCGGGTCAAGAGCGTCAGCGCTTCGGGCGCGACCTCGAGGAACGACTTGCCGCGCGCTTCGAACGTCGCGACGTGGTCACCGGTCAACTTGCGAAACGGAGTGTCGTCGTGATGACCGATCGGCAACAGCTCTTGGTACTCGAACGCGACTGCCATGCGCGGAGCAGACTACAGAGGCCCGAGCTTGTCGAGGTCGGCCTGGCTCGCGGTGCGCAGCCACACGAGATAGCCGGCGACCGCGTCGCGCTCGGTGATCGTGAGATCGGCATCGAACCGCGGCATCTCGCCGAGCTTGCCCATGTGGATCGCGGCCTTCGGATTCGAGATGAAGCTCGTGTACCAGTCGCGGCTGCCGAGCTGACCGAGGCCAGGCCCACCGCCGCCCGAGACGCCCTCGTCGACGCTGTGGCAGTCGGTGCACGCCTTGTCGAACAGCGCCTTGCCGCGGTCGCGCTTCGTCGCATCGGCATCGCTCGCGCCGCTCTGCGCGTACAGCAGCTCCGCGAGATCGGTGATCTCCGCGGGCGTGAGCTCGACCGGCTTCATCGCGTCGTCGGTGTGTCCCATCTTCGTCCGGCCCCAGAACGGATCGCTGCTCGGCGCGCGCAGGAACGCTTCGAACCACGCGCGATTGCCGTGACCGGCGCCGATGATCGGGCCCTTGCGGTCCTTGCTCTGCGCGTCGTGACAGCCCTTGCACTTGGTCTCGAAGATCGAGCGCGCGGTGTACATCGGTACCGTCTTGAACACGTCTTGCGCGCCGCTGATCGGCACGCCGTTCTTGACCGCGAGCGCGCGCGCCCGCGACGCGAGCAATGCCGCCGCCTCGTCGCGCTTCGCGAGTGCGGCGTCGCCGGCATCGCGCGAGAACGAGCGCATCGTGAGGACGCCGATCACGAGCAGGAGCCCGACGACGGCCGCGACGAACGGGATCCGCTTCTTCACCGAGCGGTCCGGTCCGCGATCGACGAAGGGCAGCCCGATCAATAAACCGCCGACCACGACCGGCGCGGCTAGCGCGGCGATCCGTTCGTAGGACCCCGCGAGATGGCGAAGCTCGAACAGCCAGCGGAAGTACCAGAGCGGACGGGCGTCGTACGCGGCCGAGGGATCCGCGGGCGCCGCCAGATCCGCGCCGTGCTGCGACACCACGTAGCCGGTCAGGATCGCAAACGCGATCGCCATCGCGATCACGTCGCGCAGCGTCTGCCGCGGCCAGCGCTTCGTCGCGGCCAGGCCATCGCGGCCCCACCGCGGCGTCGAGCCGTGCAGTCGGCTCGTCCACAAGTGCGCGCCGACGACGATCACCACGATCGCGGGGAGCGCGATCACGTGGAGCGCGTAGAACCGGGTGAGCGTCAGGTTGCCGTACTCGTTGCCGCCGAGCGCGAGGCCTTTGATCGTCGGACCGCCGGGCGCGGAGGCCGCGATCCCGATCTCGACGTGATTCGCCCAGTAGCCGGCCTGATCCCAGCGCAGCACGTAGCCCGTGATCGCGAAGCCGAGCACGAGCACCAACAGGATCAGCCCGAGCCACCAGACCAGCTCGCGCGGTTTCTTGTACGCGCCGTAGACCGCGGTCTGGAGCAGGTGAATGCCCGTGACGATCACGAGCGCGGAAGTGCCGTGGTAGTGGAGCCCGCGCACGAACCAGCCGAGTGGGATCTGATCCTGGACGTACGCGACCGATGCCCAGGCGCTCGCCGTCGACGGCGCGTAGAACGCCGACAGGGCCGCGCCGGTGATCGCCTCGACGCCGAGGAACATCACGATCACCCAGCCGAACACGTACGCGAGCGAAGGCCCACCGGGAATCCCGAGGCGCGTCTGGTCCGAGAGCGCGCGCACGCGCTCGGTCATCCATTCCGTGATCCGGACTTTCACGCCGGCTCCCGCGCTGCGGTGTCGAGCTTGTAACGCACCCACGTGAGGCGCAGCCGACCGTCGACGATCTGGATCGGTAGAGGATCGAGATCGCGCAGCGCCGGCCCGGCGTTCGCGACCAGCGCACCGGCGTCGCTCCATTTGCTGTTGTGGCAGGGGCACAGAAAGTTCTGGCCATCGAAGCCAACCGCACAGCCGAGGTGCGGGCACACCGACGACAGCGCCTGGAGCTGTTGATCGGCCGTGCGACGGACCCACGCGGCGCCGAGCGGGACGTCGTGCGCGGTCGTCCACGCGTCCTTGACGACCGGCGCGATCACGTCGACCCGTTGCCACGGAGCACCGACCTTCAAGCGGTCGAGCGCACCGATGTCGATCGGATCGGTCGGCGTCGTCACCGTCTGTGCGTTCGTCGGCGCCACGCAGACGCGCAGCGCCGGCGCGACGATCACGATACCGAGACCACCACCGAGCACGGTGGTGGCAGCTTTCAGAAACCCGCGTCGATCCGGATCGTCCGCCATCTGTCGTAACGGTAACAGAGCGGGCGCGTCGCCATAGCGTTACGACGGCAACGCAATGTTCGGATCGATTTTGCGGAATGCGATGCGACTTAGAGATCGGTGAGACCTCTTGAGTCGTCGCGCTTCATCCCGCCTTCTTCATCCCATCGTCCGCTCTTCGCGCTCCTGATCCTCTTTGCACTTGATGCAGAGCGTGGTCTCGGGCCGCGCTTCGAGGCGCTTTTTCCCGATCGGCTCTTCGCAGATCTCACAGATGCCGAACGAGCCGTCTTCGATCTTCTTGAGCGCGAGGTCGAGCTTCGAGAGCAGGCTTTTCTCGCGTCCACGCAACCGGAACTCGAACGACTGGAGATACTCGCTGGAAGCAAGGTCCATCTCGTCCGGGAGGTCGTTGGTATCGAGCGACATGTTCTCGATCGAGAGCATCTCGCGGGCCCGCTCCAGCACTGCCTTGCGCTTCTCTTCCAGAAGCTCCTGAAACTTCTTCAGCTCTTTCTTGTTAAGAGCTTTCGACGACGGTGCGGCGGCTGCGGTGGTCATGGACCCTCCTAAAAGGCGCGACAGGATAGTGACGACACACCGGGCTGACAACCCCCCATCGGTCGAGATCGACCATCATACGCGGGCACACACCTTGACACTGTGTCGGCTGTACCGCGAAACTGTTTGCGATGGCCGGCTCGGATAAGCGCAAGCAGTCTCTATACTTTCCCGAGGACATGCTCAAGGAAATCCAAGACGAGGCGACCCGCCAGGACCGGTCTCTGTCGTGGATCGTCCAGAAGGCTTGGAAGATCGCTCGGAAAGAGATCATGAAGTATCCCTCGGTGAACGAGTTCCCCGGCGAGGAAGACGAGAAAGAGATCGCCTAAGAGTGACGTGGGCCTATGCCGTCTCCAAGGACGGCAACCCACTGTTCTACGAGTCTTGGGGAGAGCGAACGGCACTGACTCCAGTGCTGCTTTGCGACGGTATCGGCTGTGACGGCTACGTCTGGCGGTATCTCCGAACCGACCTAGCGGATCGGTTCGGGCTCCATCCGCATTATCGCGGACACGGCCGAACCGCGGCTCCCAAGGATCCGACGCGCGTCTCGATCGAGGATCTCGCCGACGACGTCGCGTGCGTTCTCGACGACGCACTCGTCGATCGGGCAGTCATCATCGGCCACTCGATGGGCGTCCAGGTCGCGCTAGAGACCTATCGCCGGCACCCCGATCGCGTCGCCGGGATGGCCCTTCTATGTGGCGCAGCCTCACACCCGCTCAAGACCTTCCGCGGAACCGCCGCGCTTGAAGATCTGCTCCCCACGATCCAGAAATGGGTGCACCGCGTGCCTCGTTTCATCAACTCGATCACGCGCCGTGTGTTGCCGACGCGGTTGTCGTACGAAGTCGCGGCGGCGCTCGAGATTCGCCGCGACCTCGTCGAGCCCGACGACTTCATGCCGTACCTCGAAGGCATGGCGCGTATCGACGCGCGACTATTCGTGGCGATGCTGTCGTCCGCGGGTCAGCATAGTGCCGAAGAATTGCTTCCGAGCATCACAGCCCCTACGCTTGTCGTGGTCGGCGCGCGGGACGGATTCACACCACCCGAGCGTGGACGTGCGATGGCCGCAGCAATCCCTGCCGCGGAGCTCCTAGAGATACCGAACGCCTCGCACACGGCACCCATCGAGCGCCCTCATCTGGTCGACTTCACCATTCGAGATTTCATGACAAGAAGAGTCGACGAGCCTCGGGAGTGAGACGTCGCTTTCTCGCTTGCTGAGGACATTGAGCCCTAGTCGCGAATTTTATGAACACTCTTCGCAGATCGCTTCCGCGCAGCTGTTTTTTTTGTAGGCGTTCGCGCTGATATTCATCGCTTTTCCGAGGTTGATCAGGCAAGGTCGCGGTCCATCACAGCTGCGACCCTTCAGGGGGAAATCGAAGGTTCCTCTGTGAAATCAGGACAAAAGAAGCCATGGAAACCGACAAGTCAATGACACGCCCTGTCCTCCGTCGGCCGGATGACGACAACGATGGCCTGGTCGCCTTGCCGCCCGTCCCGCTGGTCCGCCAGCGCCTCCGGACGTCCGTCAAGGAGTTCGCAATCTCGCAGCCCGGTCGCCGCGCCGCCGCCCTCGCCGCCGTGTGGATCGCTGCAACTGGTTGTGAAGCCGACCTCCACCACTACGATCCCGAAGAGGCGCTCCGCACGTACCGCCTTATCGAGAGCGAGCTCCGCGCGGAGCTCCGTATCAGCCTCGGTCGTGCGATCACGAACGAGCCGCACGCGGCCACGCGCAACACGATGATCAGCATGCTCGAGCATCTCGAAGAGCTCGAGGCCGCTGCCGTCGCTCCGCGCCCGGCCCGCCGCCGCCGCCGCCGCTAGTCTGCAAAACCACATAGCGAAAACGGCCCCGTGCTCCCTTTGCGAGCCGGGGCGTTTTTGTTTTCGGGCGGTCAGGCGACCTGGCGAACCAGGTCGGACAAGCTGGAGCTGATTCGCTCGAGGCTCTGCGCCGTCGCCGTGCAATGGGCGACGCCCCTGCTGGTCGATTCCGCGGCCGTGGCGACCTCGCTGATCGAGGCGGCCGTGTCCTGCGCACCGGTGGCGACGTGCGCGATGTTGCCGCCGATCTCTTTGGTGGTCAGCGTCTGCTCCTCGATGGCCGCGGCGATCGAGGACTGGTACTCGCCCATCCGGTCGATCGCGACGGTCACGGCGTCCATCGCCTGCGAGGCATCGGTGATCATCTCCCGGATCGTCGAGATCCGGCCACCGATGTCGGCGGTCGCGCTCGCGGTCCGGCGCGACAGCTCCTTGACCTCGTTGGCCACGACCGAGAAGCCCTTGCCGGCCTCCCCGGCGCGCGCGGCCTCGATGGTGGCGTTGAGCGCGAGCATGTTTGTCTGATCGGCGATCCCGGTGATGGTCTTCGTCACCCCGCCGATCTCCTGATTGAGCACGTTGAGCTGGGCGAAGATCTCGACCGCCTGCTTCGCCTGGCCGATGGCCGCGTTGGCAGCCCGGGTGGCCTCGGCCGACGAGCGCGCGATCTCGGCGATGCTCGCGGTCATCTCTTCGGTCGCAGCTGCGACCGTGGTCGAGATCCGGCTCACCTCTTCCGCCGAGGACGCCACCGACGACGATCGCTCGCTGCTCTGCGTAGCGGCAGCGCTGAGGTCGACGCTCACGGCGTCGAGCTCGGTGGCCGAGCCGGCGAGCTCTGCCACCGCTCCGCGGATGACGTTCACGGTCTGTCGCTGCTTCTTCAGGCCGACCTGGAACTCGGCGACGGTGCGGGCCATGTCGCCCAGCTCGTCGCCCGCGGTCGTGCGCGGGACGTCGATCTCGAGGCGACCATCGCCGAGTGCGCCCATCGCGCCTTGCAGCGCGCGGAGCGGCCGCACGATCGACAGCGCGATCGCGAAGCCGGCGAGGAGCGCGACGACGGCAACCACGCTACCGATCAACAGCGCCGACGACCTGACGCGATGGTAATTCGCGGCGGTCTCGCTGCGCATCGCAGCGGCCGTGGCGTCGAGATGGTCCTGAACCGCCTTGCCCAGCCGCTCGAAGCCCTCGATCAGCGGGCGATCCTTGCCCTTGACCTTCGCGTCGACCTCGCGCTGCCAGAGATCGGATGCAACGACGCCCGCGAGCGCAGCGCGATACTCCTCGCCGAGCGTGCGGTGCGCGGTCGCCAGGCCGGTCGCTAGTGCCGCGTCGCAATCGATCCCCGGGAGGCGCTCGGCAAGCTCGGCGAGGCTAGCCTGAACCTTCTGCTCCTCTTCGGTAAACGCCGCGAGGTACTTGGTGCGGGCCGCCGGATCGTGACCGCGCAACAGGACGTTCTTCCACTCCTGGACCTGGGTCTTGAACGCGAGCTGGGCGCGCTGGTTGAGCGCGAATGCGCTGCGAGCGGCGTCGAGGTTGGTGAGCCGAGCGTCGAGCGAGCGGTTCTCCCGATCGAACGTGGTGATCACCGCGACAGCGAGGCCGGCGACCAACACCGCGACCATCAGCGCCGACACCATGAGGCGGGCGCGGATCGAGATCGAGAACGACCTGCTCGGCGCGACGCGCGGTGCGAGCGTGTGCTGCGCTGTCGGCGTGTTCGCGGGTAAGAAAACTCCCGGCGCTACTACGGTGCGTCGGTGCGGCACGGATTCTCCACGGACAGCGGGCGTCACCGTGGGTAGTTCGGCTGGACCTGCGCCGGGTCGAGGCCTGCGACGAAATCGTCACATTACTCGAGCGGGGCAGGACGCATCGTGATGGGGGCGAGCAGCTCCGTAAATGCGCGGTATCGCTGCTTTGCGGGCTCGCGACCGAATGCGAGGACAGAGCCTCGAGCACCTTGTCGCCTAGCTTTGCTGCCGGGATGACGCCCTTGAACCGTGGTGGCGGCGGTTGGCCTGGCTCCCACTGGGTCGTGATCAACCTGTGGCTCGCCGACGCGCGCAAGGTCCGCGAGATGACCGAGCAGGATCACAAGGAGCTGCGCGACCTGATGTGCACGCAGGGCGTCGACGAGCAGGACATCGCCGACAAGGTCAACGCGCTCGCCAGTTGTCGACGATCGCGTGCGCTTCGGAGTCGTCCTCTTGGATGTCGCGGAGCCGGCTCACCATGTCCTTGAGGTCGGACGCGTACGACAGCGCGTCGTCAGCGCGGCCCTCGTCGGACTGGCGGTCGAACTCGGACAGCCTGTCGGCGATGGCCTTCACCTTCTCGGCGATGTCGCACTTGAGCGAGTTGCGGTCCGATTCGTTGTCGACGCTCGCGAGCGTCGCGAACATCGCCAGCACCCCCCAGACGGGCCATTCCCCATCGCGGCATCACGCAGTGGGTGCAACATTGTGCTGCATGCGAGTGCGGCTACACTGCGCGGATGGAATCGGAGTCGAGTCAGATCTCAGCCGCATCTGTCTCGTCGACGGCGCGAATCATGGCGGGGCGGCAGATGTGGATCGCGCTCATTCCGAGCGTGATCGCGTTGCTCTTCGCGCTGACCGAGGTTTCGTATCATCAGAAGCACGGGTTCCCTCATGGGATCGGGGCGGCCGTGTTTGCTGGCGCACTGTTCGTGGGCACACCGGTCGGCATCGCGATCTGGCTTCTGCTTCGCGCGCGCCGTTATCGGAAGATCGCATCGCTCGCCGAAACGGATCACGGACTTACCTGGCACGTCGGCGGCGGATTGGTCGTCGCCGCGCGTGATCGCACGCCGCGCCCGGAGTACACGTTCACGATCGCACGCTACCTACGGCGAACGTTGACTGCGGTCCCTCCCGCGAGGCTGGTACAATAGGCCGATGGACACGATCGTCCTTCCCGCGAATCGGATCGTGCGCGCCACCCAAGTGATGGCGATGCGCTATCGCGTCGCGTCGATCGTGATGGGTGTGCTCGCGGTCGTCCTGCTCGTCGTCGGCGTGTGGTCGCAGTACGCCCAGCCGAGCTCTCACGTCGGCGTCGGCGTGTTCGCAGTGGCGAGCAGCGATTCGATCATCATGTTCTTCCTGCTCGTCGTGGTGCCCATCGGGTTCGCGTTCATGATCCGCCGTCGCGCAAAGCGGTTCGTGTGGATCGGCGCGCAGGCATCTGGCGATCCGACGATCGTGTGGGCGGTCGACGAGTACCGCGTGATCGCGGTCGACGAATTCGGCACGCCGCGACCCGAGCTCGCGTTCAAGGTCACGCCGTTGCTCCGCACCGAGCTCACCGGCGTCGCGCAAGCAGCGCTGCGCTAGTCCGCCCAGCGGACGCACGAGTCCGGCTTCCGTCGGACCTCGGACGCGACGCGCGCCAGGCGCGTGAAATCACGTGCACCAAAGTTGGTCAGGCGCTTGCTGAAGGGCGGCGCGATGACCGACTCAGACGCAGACCGACCAACCGCAGTTCCGACACAGCTGACACCGCGACTGCACGAGCAGCACCGAGCCGCACTCCGGGCAGCTCGGCGCAGCGGTGACCGCAGTCGCGCGCTGACCGGTGACCAGCACCTGGCCCTCGCGGCTACCATCCCGGTAGACGGTGATTCCCTTGCAACCAAGCTCGTACGCGAGCTGGTACGCAGCTTTGACGTCGGTGGCGGTGGCGCGGTTCGGGAGGTTGATCGTCTTGGACACGGCCGCGTGGACGTACTTCTGGAAGGCGGCCTGCATCCGGACGTGCATCGCGACGGGGACCTCGTGCGCGGTCGGGAATCGCATCTGCAGATCGACGGGGACGCTCGTGTTGCCGCGGACGCCACCGTGCTCGGCGACGGCCTCGAACAGCGCGGGCGTCGCGATCCCACGCTCGGCCGCGAGCCGCTGGAACGCCGGATTGATCTCGACGAGCTCGGCACCGTCGAGGACATTGCGGCGATACGCGAGCGCGTAGAGCGGCTCGATGCCGCTGCTACAGCCAGCGATGATGCTGATCGTGCCGGTCGGAGCGATCGTGGTGGTGGTGGCGTTGCGCAGGGGCCGGTGGCCGTCGCGATCCCAGCGCGAGCCGCTCCACGCCGGGAATGGCCCGCGCTCCACCGCGAGGCGCTCGCTTGCAATCAGCGACTCGTCCTCGAGGAAGCTCGCGACCCGGTGCGCGAGCTCGAGCGCTGCGTCGCTGTCGTAGGCGAGATCGAGCAGGACGAGCGCATCGGCCCAGCCCATGATCCCGAGGCCGATCTTACGCGTCGCTTTCGTCGCCCGCTCGATCTCGACGAGGGGGTACTTGTTGGCGTCGATGACATCGTCGAGGAAGCGGACGCCGTCGTGGATCGCGGTGCGGAACCGCGTCCAGTCGATGTCGTTGTTCGCGACGAAGCGACCGATGTCGATGCTGCCGAGCGTGCACGACTCGAACGGGAGCAGAGGCTGCTCTCCGCAGTTGTGAACGAGCAAACCATTCGCGAAGAAGTGATTCGTAGTGGGCTCGGTAAGGTCGAAGACCTCGGCCTCGCCGTCGGGCTCCAACCCGGTGAACGTGAACCAGTCGCGGTCTCCGTACGGGCCCTTGATGTAGCCACCGAGCAACGTTGCGAGGCGAGAGGTCTTCGGCTCGACAATGAAGCCGACCGCAGCCGCAAAGGCACGCAAGCTAGCGCGAGCGACGACGAGCTCGTGCTGCGCCGCGCACATGTATTCCCTGAGCTCTCCGTCGGCGTCGGGAAGCAGACGCAGCTGCTCGAGCCGGCGATTTCGGTACAGCACACTTCGGATCCCGAAGCGCAGCAAGAGCTGCTGTACGCCAAGCAGGATCTCGAGCTCGTTGTTCGCCAGTCGGACGCTGACGCCCTTCTGCAGCGTTCCCTGTACCGAGCCGTCCGCGGAAAACAATCCGCGAACGTATCCAGCGACGAGAGCGTTGGAACCACGCCAGATCAGCTCCGGCACCTCTCGCTTACACGCGATATCGATCCCCCGGTCGCCAAGTACTGCGCGCAGCCGTTGGCTGCGGACATACGCGAGGTCGCGGCTACCAACTCGGTTGAGGCGCAGGTCCGGATCGCCGATCAGCGCACACACGGTTTCGAGCAATCTAGGCGCGGCCTCGCCTTTGTCAGCGCCGTAAAAGCTGAGGTTGACCGCTGTTTGCCCGGCGTTGTGATTGGTGAAGTGGCCATCGCCGACGAGCCAACCGATCAGCTCACCGAGCCGAGCATCCTGGCTGTCACGGGAAACGTCGGCGATCGGTTCCGCAGCGAGAAGCCGGAGGCGATCACCTGGCTCGAGCAGCTCGGCTGCGACGTCACCGCGTTCAGTGCTGACGACGTGATCGCCGGTCAGACGCAGCTCGATGCCTTCGAGTGTTGTGAGTCGATAGATCGGCTTGATGCCCGTTGCAATCACCCGCGTCGCCTGGCGAAAGACCAGACGATCGCTATCCCACGTCGCGATCCGCGGCGAGGTTCCGACGAGCTCCTCGATCGGAACCAGACCTCGTCCCTCGACCCACAATCGCGTGTCGCCGGTGACGCAGGGATTTGTGGCTTCGATCGGGCCGGAGGCCGGAGTTGGCTGGAGCTCGTTGACGCGATCGATGAAGACGAGGCCGGGGTCACCGACGGACCAGGCGGCGTTCGCGATCGCGTCGAACACGCGGCGCGCGTCGAGCGCACCGTCGACTTCACCGGTCCGGGGATTGATCAGGTCGTAGTTCGTGCCAGCTTTGACCGCGGCCATGAACGCGTCGGTCGCGGCGACGGAGAGGTTGAAGTTCCGCATCCGCTGCGGGTCGAGCTTGATCGCGATGAACTCGAGGATGTCGGGGTGGTCGACCCGCAGCATGCCCATGTTGGCGCCGCGCCGCGTCCCGCCTTGCTTGATCGCCTCGGTGGCGACGTCGAACACCTGCATCAGCGAGACGGGGCCAGAGGCCGTGCCACCGGTCGACGCGACGAGGTCGCCGGCCGGGCGGAGGCGGGAGAACGAGAAGCCGGTGCCACCACCGGTCTTCTGGATCTCGGCGGCCCAGCGGACGGCTTCGAATACGCCGGTCGTCGAGTCGTCGACGGGTACGACGAAGCATGCCGCGAGCTGGCCGAGTGGTCGGCCTGCATTCATGAGGGTCGGCGAGTTGGGCAGGAAGTCGAGCGAGGCCATCATCCGCTCGAAGGTCGCGGCGACCTCGGCGATCTGGGCGGCGCTGGCGCCGTGGCGCGCCTCGACAGCGGCGATATGGGCGGCGACGCGGTGGAACAGCTGTTCCGGGGTCTCCACGACGACGCCTCGCTCGCGGACGAGGTAGCGCGCGCGCAGCACCTGGAGCGCGTTATCGGTGAGCGTCGCCGGCACGTTCGGACCGTACGATCCGCTGCTCGAGCGCGCAACCGGACGAAAGGGCCGGTCGAGCCGAAGCGGCTATTTCATCGCCTCGACGAGCTGGATCGTACGAACGCGTTCGAGCGGGTGGCGGAGCGGCATCACCAGGCGCGGGTGTCGCGGCGGCTGGTGGCGCTCGCGGTGATCGTGCTGCTCGCGGTGCTCGCGACGCGGGCCGCTTCGGCCGCTCCGCAGGCACCTATGGTCGTGGTGCCGAGCGATTGCGATGCGGAGACCAGCTGCGACGATGGCGCGGATGACGATGGCGACGCGACGGCCAGCGCTGGCGACGAAGGCGAGCTCGACGTCGTGCCGCGGATCGTGACGCGCGCGAGGACGGCGTTGGCGCCCTGCCCGTGCGGCACGACGCTGCCGCTCGCGATCACGGAGGTCGCGGCCGCCGCGGTGAGAGCTGCCGGGCTCGCGCACGATCCGGCTCCGAGCTGGAGCACGCGCACGCGCCTCGCGGGCCTCGTGCCCATGTTCTCGGCGCGCTACGGCCGAAATCTCACGTGGAAGGAAGTCGACGATCCGACGCTCGGCTACACGAACATGTACGACCTCCGCGCGACCTGGCACCTCGAGCGCCTGCTGTTCGATCAGAACGAGATCCGGATCGCCGCGATCGACGTCAGCCGGCGGCGCGAGAAGCGCAGGGTCGAGATGCTGGCGGTCCACAGCTACCTGGCCTGGGCCCGCTTGCCGCGGACGAGCGATCGAGCCGTCCTGCTCGCCGCCGACCTCGACGCCATCACCGACGGGTGGTTTTCGCAGGCGCTCGCCAAGCGAGGGAAACTATGAGGTGAGTCGCTGCGCCGCACTGCGTCCGAACAACGGACAACCCGACCGCGCCCCGACGCCTGGCCCACGGAAACTTGCCTCGGTGGCAGTGAGCCGGCCACACTTTCGGATAGCAGTGACCACGACCAGCCGTGAACATCCCCGCTACGCCCACGATGCCGCGGTGACGTTCCACGTCGGCGAGGCCGAGATCGAAGGCCGCATGCAGAACGTCTCGCGCGGCGGCCTCGCCGCGACCGTCGACGAAGCGCTGCCGGTCGGCACCGATATCGAGGTCAGCCTCGTGCTGGTGTTCGAGAACGACGTCCAGTCCGAGCCGCTGCGCGTGCCCGCGCGCTGCGTGTGGTCGACCGAGGTCGACGAAGGCCATCAGGTCGGCATCATGTTCCGCGCGCTCGACAAGGAGCTTGTCGGGTATCTCCAGATCTTCCTGAAGTACCTCGACGGTCAGCGCACCGAGAAGCGGCCGCGCGACCTGCCGATCGACGACCGGTTCAGGTAGACGCGGACTTCTTCGCTTCGACCTGCGCGCGCGCCTTCTGGATGTCGGCCATCATGCCGAGCACCAGGCGCGGGTCGGTGAACACGTTCAGCTTCGGCGCGAGCGCCTTCGCGTAGCGATCGAAGTACAGGAGCTGCTTCGTGATCAGGATGAACTCGTTCGGCATCCGCATCCGGTGCCGCGTCGCGGTCCGCTGGATGCCCGGCAAGAAGTCGGCGTAGTTGACCTGACCGAACGACAGCGTGAGCAGCGGGCTGTACGTCTCCTTGAGATCGCCGATGAACCCTTCCATGTTCAGGCTGTCGGGCGCCCCCGACATCTCGACGATGATCTCGGCGAGCCGTTTGTAGTTACCGCTCGCGAACGCGATCATGTAATCGGTGACGAGGTAGCGCGCCTTGTCATCGAACCGGCCGACGATCCCGAAGTCGAGGAAGCCGATCGTGTTGTCGTCGAGCAGCATGAGGTTTCCGGCGTGGACGTCGCCGTGGAAGAACCCGTAGAACACGACGCACTGGAACCACGCGCGGAGCCCGTCGACGAGCTTGGACTCTCCGTCGATGCCCTTGGCCTTGATCTCCTCGAACTTGTCGACGCGAAGGCCGCTGAACCGCTCCATCACGAGCACCTTGCGGGTCGTGTACTCGTGCTGCGGCACGGGGGCGCGGATGTTCTTGTGCCCGAGCTCGCGCATGATGTCGTTGAATTTGTCGAGGTTCTCGGCCTCCTTGCGGAAGTCGAGCTCCTCGGTGAGCGTCTTGGTGAAGTCGTCGATCACGCCGACCGGGTTCGCGAGATCTGCGTCGCGCTTGAACTTCGCGAGCTGCTTCGCCATGAACCGCATGATCTTCATGTCGGCCATGCAGCGCGGGATGATGCCGGGGCGCTGGACCTTGATCACGACGGGCGTGCCATCGCGCAGCTTCGCGGTGTGAACCTGCGCGATCGACGCTGACGCGAGCTGCTTCGGCTCGATATCGATCAGGTGCGCGGCCTTCTCGGCGCCGAACTCCTCGATGAGCGTGCGCTGGACGTCGTCGAACGGGAACGGCTTCACGCGGTCGAGGACCTTCTGGAACTCCTTGACGTACGCGTCCGGGAACATGCCCGCGGACGACGCGATGATCTGACCGAACTTGATGAACGTCGGGCCGAGGTCCTCGCAGAACATCCGCATGATCACGGGCCGCGTCAGCTTCTGGTACTTCGCGCTACGGCCGGTGATCGCGAACCACAGCCGGCGCAGCATCAGCTTGTCGAAGATCCACAACCAGATGTACTTCGCCGTGATCAGACTGAACGCCCACATCCGGCGCGGCACGGGCAGTGCCACCGAGAGGACGAACAGCACGGCCACGACCGCTAGGAGCACGTACCAGACCATGGGCTGGCATCCTAACATCAGCCCCGGGAAGAGCCGGCCATAACCGATGCGCTATCCTGACGCGGTGCTGACGTCGGTGACCGCCGGACCCTACACGCTGCGAGGCCTCTCGCTCGGCGGTGTCTATACGTCGCTCGGCTGCCCCGAGCTCGGCGTCCTGTTCGACGCCGGGATCCCGGCACGGTCGCTGGCGACTCTCGACACGATCCTGCTCTCGCATGGCCACGTCGACCACGTCGGCGCGCTACCGGCAATCCTCGGCATCCGGGCGCTCCACGGCAAGACCCGGCCGCCGCGCGTGATCATGCCGTTCGAGATCGTCGACGACCTCCAGGCGGCGCTCGCCGCACTGACCAAGCTCCAGCGCTGGCCGCTCGAGATCGAGGCGATCGGGATGCGCGCGGGCGAGGAGCGCGAGCTGCGCGGCGACCTCCGCGTCCGCGCGGTCCAGACGTTTCATCCGGTGCCGTCGCTCGCCTACGTGATCACGCGGCGAATCTCGAAGCTCAAGCCGGAGTTTCAAGGTCTGCCGGGGCCGGAGATCGCGGCGCGCCGGCGCGCGGGCGAGCAGATGCTGATGCACGAGGAGCGCGCCGAGCTCGCGTACGTCACCGATACCCTGATCTCGGCGTTCGACCACGGCCCCGAGCTGTTCGGTGCGCGCGTACTCGTCATGGAGTGCACGTTCCTCGATAGCCGCAAGACGCTCGAGGGCGCGCGCGCCGGCTGTCACATCCACCTCGACGAGGTGATCGAACGCGCGGCGAAGTTCACGAACGAGACGATCGTGATGATGCACGTGTCGCAGCTGTATCGTCCCGACGAGGTCGCGGCGATCCTCGACGCGCGCGTGCCGCCGGAGCTGCGCAAGCGAATCATCCCGTTCGTGCCCGACTCGCCGCTGTGGTTTGGATGACCGACGAGGCCACGTCGCCCGAGCTCACCGACGAGCTCGACCTCCACACGTTCCAGCCGCGCGAGTGTGCGGATGTCGTCGAGGAATACGTGCGAGCCGCGCACGAGGCCGGCATGGCGAGCGTGCGGATCGTCCACGGCAAGGGCAAAGGCACGCTGCGCACCATCACGCACGCGGTGCTCGATCGTCACCCAGCGGTCGCGAGCTACGCGCTCGGCGACGAGCGCAGCGGCAGCTGGGGTGCGACCGTCGTGATGCTGAAGCCGCGCTAAGCGTGGAGCGTCGCGATCAACAGCGCGAGTAGCTCGCCGGCCGCGGCCGCACACGCGACGATCGGAGACGTCAGGCCACGATCGCGGCGCTGGGCATCGAGCCCGAGGCCGAACGAGACCGCGGCGGCGAACGCGATCACGACGACCGCGAGCTTGCCGAGCGCGACCACCGCGAGTGCGAGCACACCGGCGCTGAGCGCTGCGATCAACCACATCGGGGCCGGCGTCGCGACGAGCGAGCGCGGTGCATGATCGTCGAGGATCGGATCGCCGAGCGACTGCAAGAACACCGCGGCCCAGCGCCCGACGAGCGCGGTCGCGACGAACACGCCGAGCCACGCGCTCGGAGCGACCGACAGGATCGCACCGGCGCGGAGCAGCGTCGTGAACACGAGCACGAGGATCGCGTTGACGCTCGGCGAGTGACCGTCGACGTCGCGATCGAGTCGTTCGACGAGGCCGCGTTCGATCAGCCCCGCGGACGCCGCGGTCAGCGTCGCGAGCCCGAGCAGCGCCGCGATCGGCAGCGGCAAGCCGCACGCCTTCGCGAGCAATGCGACGAGGTAGGCGACGACGCCGACCGGCACGCCGAGCGCGACCACCCACAGCGGCGAGCGCATCTCGTCGCCGGCGACCTCGGCCGGCCACCGCCACGGCGTCGAATGTACGAGCGCGACGGCGCCGCCGTACAGCGGGCCGAGGCGGCGCATCCAGTCTTCGCGGGTCGACACGGCCGGACTATAGCCCGGCTCGTTTCAGATCGCGGGCTTGATAGCGTGGCGGCGTTCCCGCATCGGCGAGATCGACGCGCGCGCGAGGAACGGTGCCGGATCGACGTAATGCGTGTTCGTGTTGTCGCCGTGGCGACCGGGCTCGTTCGGAATCTCGAGCGAGAAGTGGAGATGCGGGACCGACTCGTAAACCGCGGTCGCGCCGAGCGTGCCGATGTACTGGCCGCCGTCGACGTGATCGCCGGGTTCGAGGCCGTCCGCGATCTCGTCGAGGTGCATGTACGCGGTGAGCGTGCCGTCGTCGTGCTCGATCTTGACGTAGCGACCGCTCCTGCCGTCGAGACCGAGCTCGTGGCGCTCGACCCGCACGACGACCCCATCGGTGACCGCGACGACCGGGCGGCCTTCGGGCCCGTCGAGGTCGATGCCGCAGTGGCCTGCACCGCACTCGGCCCGCATGATGCCCTTGCGCTCCGCGCCGAAGTGCCGGCTCGCCTGCTCGGGGACCTTCTCGGTCGCGCCGGTCACCGGATGGATCCAGTCGAGCAGCGACGGGAATTGTTCGTCGAGCGCGACGCCGTCGACGGACGGCACCGTGTAGACCGGCTCCTTGATCTGCGGCGGCGCATCGACACGACTCGTCGTGTGATACGCGGGGCGCACGGCTTCATCGTCGTCTTCATCGGCCA
>Ga0105245_10000725_pt1 | contig 29709 bp, 21 predicted proteins | sample KBSM54metaG_FD_81523 | JGI IMG/M metagenome (GOLD analysis project Ga0105245, IMG submission 81523) | Miscanthus rhizosphere microbial communities from Kellogg Biological Station, Michigan, USA - KBS M5-4 metaG | ecosystem: Host-associated > Plants > Roots > Rhizosphere > Soil | place...
GAATCTGCCCAACCGATTGCTGTTCAAGGATCGCGTGACCGTCGCGCTGTCGCACGCGCAACGCGATAACAGCCGCCTCTCCGTTCTCTTCCTCGACCTCGATCGATTCAAAGTCATCAACGACTCGCTCGGCCACAACATCGGCGACCAGTTGCTGCAATCGGTCGCGGCGCGAATCCAATCCTGCGTCCGCGACAGCGACACACTCGCCCGCCTCGGCGGTGACGAGTTCACGCTGCTGCTTCCGAATCTCACGCGCTCCGACGACGCGGCGCCCGTCGCCGACAAGATCCTCGAAGCAGTCCGCCAGCCGTTCCACATCGAAGGCCGCGAGTTCTACATCACGACGTCGATCGGCATCAGTCTGTATCCCGAAGACGGCTCCGACGCCGAGTCGCTGATCAAGAACGCGGACACGGCGATGTATCAGGCGAAGGAGCAGGGCCGCGACAACTATCAGTTGTTCAACGCGTTCGTGAACGCGCGCGCATTGCAGCGCATCACGATCGAGCACGGCCTGCGCCGCGCGCTCTACACCGACGAGCTTCAGGTTCACTATCAGCCGATCTACGACTTCCGCTCCGGCCGCATCAGCGGAATGGAAGCGCTCCTGCGTTGGTCGCATCCGGAGCTCGGCCCGATTCCGCCGAGCATCTTCATTCCGCTGGCCGAGTCGACCGGCGCGATGGTGCCGATCGGCACGTGGGTTCTGCGCACCGCGTGCGCGCAGGCGAAAGCGTGGCACGACGCAGGATTCCGTTCGCTGTCGCTCGCCGTGAATCTGTCGGTGACGCAACTGCATCAGGGCGATCTCGTCGATCGCGTGAAGCAGATCCTCGAAGAGACCGGACTTCCCCCTCGCCTGCTCGAGCTCGAGATCACGGAGAGCAGCGCGATGCAGAGTCCCGAGACGAGCATCCGCACGCTTTACGATTTGAAGAAGCTCGGCATCCGCATTTCGCTCGACGACTTCGGCACCGGCCATTCGTCGCTCAGCTACCTGAAGCGATTCCCGATCGACACGTTGAAGATCGATCAGTCGTTCGTCCGCGACATCAACACCGATCCCGACACCGCCGCGATCGTGACCGCGATCATCGCGATGGCGCACTCGCTGCGACTGAAAGTGATCGCCGAAGGCGTCGAGCTGACCGAGCAAGCAAACTTCCTCCGCCGCTACGGCTGCGACCAGATGCAGGGCTATCTGGTGAAGCCGCCGGTCGCGCCGTTGGAGTTCGTGTCGATTCTCGAGCAGCCGGTGTAGCGGTCAGTGGAGGACAGGCGCCTCGCCTGTCCGGACAGGCGGGGGCGCCTGTCCTCCACTGGAACAAAGAAATAATTGCGAGTCGAGGAGCAGCCTCACAGATCGTCGTCGTCGCCTTCAAACAAATCCGGAGGCAGCGGATCGTCGAAGTCAGGGCCGATCCAGATGTGTCCCTTCATGCGACCAGGCTTGCGTCGCGGCAGATCCGCTTTCAACGCGACGAGTCGTGCGACCGGCCGTCCAGCGCGCGCGATGATGATCTCTTCGCCGCTCGCCGCTCGATCGACGAGCTTGGACCATTGCTTCTTCGCCTCGGAGATGTTGATCGTGTTCGCCATGCTGGTTCCACCAACATGCGGCCCCGCTCCAGATTTCCCGAGACTACGTCGGAATTTCACGCTTCTCCGCGAAGTGCCTCGTGTGCCGAACGCAGCTTTTCGTGCACCACGTGCGTCGCGCAAACGCGATTCCGCCCGCCGTGTTTCGCCGCGTATAGCTGTTGATCGGCGACGGCGATGAGGTCGCGTAACGCGTAGTCGTCGCGCGCGAGAACCGTCGCGAGTCCGATGCTCACCGTGATCACGCCGGTCCGCGGATGCGGGAGGCCGAGGTGCTCGACGCGGCGGCGGAGCGTCTCGGCGTGATCGGCGGCGGTGGCGAGATCGTTCACCGGCATTAGGACGACGAACTCTTCGCCGCCGTAGCGCGCGACGAAGTCGCCGGCGCGCTGGAGCGAGCGGCGCAATTCCGCGGCGACTTCGCGAAGCACGTGGTCGCCCGCTTGATGGCCGCACGCGTCGTTGTAGCTCTTGAAGTTGTCGACGTCGATCATCATCAATGAGAACGGCGAGCCCGTTCGCGCCGCGCGGCGCCACTCTTCGGGCAGCACCTCGTCGAACTTGCGGCGATTCGCAATGCCGGTCAGCGCGTCGATCGTCGACATCTCCAGCAACCGATCATTCATCCGCGCGTTGTCGACGAGGCCGGCGAGTTGTCCCGCCACCGTTTCCGCGAGACGCAGCTCGTCGTCGGTGAAGCGGCGCGACGCGTCGGTCGTGTCGATGCCGAGGGTGCCGATGACGCGGCCGCGCGAGACGAGCGGCAGGAGCATCAGACTGTGGACGCCGAGGCGCTGCATCTCTTCGTTGAGCGGCGCGGTGAGCGGATTTCGTTGCGCATCGACGACGATCAACGCCTTCGCGTTCTCGACGACGAATACGGATGCCGGATTCTGTTCGACCGCGAAGGAGATGCCCTTCACGGTCGGCGTCGAATCGTTGACGCGATGAAACGCAGCGATCGTCAGCGCGCCGCCTTCGAGAAGTGCGATGCCGCTGCTCGATGCGTGAAACAGCGTCACCATTTCGCGCGTCGCCACCGCCAGCACCTCATCCAACTCCTCGGCCGCCACGACGCTTTGCGTGATGCGGTTGAGGGTCGCCAGATCGTTGGCGCGCTGCTCCGCATTCTGCCGCGCTTCGCGCAGCGCCTTCGAGACGCGCTTGCGCCGCGTCTCCTCCGCCCACGCCGCGAGCGCGAGGTACGCCGTCGCCATGAAGATCAGCGCCGCGCGCACGATCGCCGAGTCCGCCGCTTCGCGCACGTACAACAGCATCGCCAGATAGATGAGCGACGCGATGAGACCGGAGAGCACCGCGCGCAACGCGCCGCCGAAGTGCGTCTGATTCATCACCGGCACGATCAGGAAGAAAAACAGCAGGCTCTTCTCGGCGCCCGAGGCGTAGGTCACCAGCGCGCACGCGGCAATGTCGAGGACGTGAAACGCCCACGCGATCTCCACCCATCGCCGCAGCACGATCCACGATCCGATGCAGTACGCGCCGAGGATGGCGACGACGAGAAGGAACTCGCGGAGGACGAAGGTGTGCGAGATGTAGAGGTTGTGGAGAGCGAGCGCCGTCGCCACGATCGCAAAGCCGGCCAGACGCAGTTGAGGGACACGGATCGCATGCGTCGCGTAACGACGCGCGGCACGCGCGGCCGCGTCAGGCGCGTACTTGCTCCAATTGTTCACGGGATCCGGAAGGACGACTGCGGAAATTCTACGCCACAATCCCGCCACAAACTCTCCATCCTCTTTCCTTCGAACTGTCACCGCCACTCCCCGTTCGCGACGCTTCATGTCATGCATGGAACAGAAGCGCCGCAACCTGATCGTCATCGTCTCGCTGCTCGTCGTCATGGCCGCCGCGGCCGGCGCGAGCATCGCCATCAGCCGCAAGCCATCGCCTCACGACTCCATCGGCGTCTTCGACGTGCAGGTCGACCGGCACGGCCGCGCGTGGGCCGACATCGTGTTCGATCATCCCGTCGAAATCGCCACGGTCGGCGAAGTCGTGTCGCCGCCGCCGGCGACGATCGAGCCAGAGATCGTCGGCGTCTGGCGATGGCACGCGCAGAACGCGCTCCGCTTCGAGCCGGCCGGCGGCTTCGCGATCGGGACGACCTACACGATCAAACTGAACACGAAGCGCTTCATCACCGCGGACGAGCGCTTCCGCGGCGACGACACGCTCAGCTTGAAGATCGACGCCCTGATGGTCGAGAAAGTCGTGACGACCGAAGAGCCGGTGCCGGATCGGAAGAGCGTCATCCTCAAGGGCGAGATCACGTTCAACTACGCCGTCGATCCCGCGATCGTCATCACGCACACGACGCTCATCGACGGCGACGTCCACCAGCCGATCGAGATCCTCGAGAGCGGCGACGGCGATCGCCTGATCTCGTTCCGCACGCAGCCGCTCGAGAAGTCGGCGAACGAGCGAACCGTGAAGCTCGTGATCGAAGCGGGACTCGCGGAGCGCTCGCGCGGCGCGAAGCTCGAGAACACCTACACGCACGAGATCAAGATCGGATCGAGCAACCACCTCACCGTGCGCGCGATCAACGGCACGTCGGGCGAGAAAGAGTCGACGCTGCTGCTGCAGCTCTCATCGAGCGTGAATCCCGACGTCGCCTCGAAGTTCATCACGATCACACCGGCGGTGAAGTCGCGCGTCACGGCGCAGGGCAACGACTTGTACTTCGTCGGCGCATTCACGGCGGGCACTTCGTACAACGTCGCGATCGCGAAGGGACTGACCGCCGTCGACGACGCGACGCTCGATCACGAGTACTCGACGTCCGTCGCCTTCCCCGATCTCGAGAAGAAGCTCGACTTCCAAAGCGACGGGATGTTCCTCTCCGCGAGCGGCTACAAAACACTCGCGATCGAAAGCGTGAACGTCGACGACGCACTCATCGCCATCGATCGCGTCTATCGCAACAATCTCTTCCGCTACTTCATCCAGGACTACGACTACCACTACTACGGCGAGGGCGACGGCGAAGTCGATGAAGACGGCGACACCGACATCGCCGTCGGCGACATCAGCCACTCGATGGGCGACGCGATCGCGCGCAAGAAGATCGCGCTGCGCAACGTCCACAACAAGAAGAGCGTGAGCACGGTCTCGCTCGAGCCGTACATCAAGTCGCACGAGCCCGGCCTCTATCGAGTCGTCCTCGCCGGCCACGCCCCCCTCGGCCAGAAGACACGTTGGATCCTGATCACCGACGTCGGCATCGTCGCGAAACGCGGCGGAGAAGACCTCGTCGTGTGGACGTCGTCGTTCAAGGATCTCAGCGCGATCGCCGACGCGAACGTCAGCGTCATCAGCGATCAGAATCAGGTGCTCGCCACGGGTCACACCGACTCGCGCGGACTGTGGCAAACGCGCGAGCTGGCGAAGACGAAGAAGCGCCCGTACATGCTCACCGTGCAAAAGGGCGGCGACTTCAGCTTCCTCGTCTTCGGCCGCAACGACGTCGACCTCTCGCCGTTCGACATCGCCGGCGATCGCATTCCGAAAGACGGCTACTCGGCGTTCGTCTACGGCGAGCGCGACATCTATCGCCCCGGCGAAACGCTCGAAGGCGTCGCCGTCGTTCGCACGCGCGCGCTCGAAGCGCCGCCGGAAATGCCGCTCGTCGTCAAACATTGGGACTCCGACACCGAGCGCGAGTCGATCCGCGTCAACAGCGGCGACGGCGGCATCGCATCGTTCAAGATCAATCTACCGCCGTACGCGCGCACCGGTCGTCATCGCCTCGACGTCATCGCCGGCAAGGACGTCATCGGCACGTACAACTTCCAGGTCGAAGAGTTCGTCCCCGATCGCATCAAGGTCGAGGTGAAGGCGAAGACGCCGTTCGCGTCGCCGGGCAACGATCTCGTCTACGACGTCCGCAGCGCGTACCTCTTCGGACCTCCCGCCGCCAACCTCGGCGTCGAAACGCGCGCGCGCCTCGTGTCCTCGACGTTCGATCCGGAAGGATTCGAGTCGTTCACGTTCACCAACGCCGAACGGAAATTCGATCCGCGCGAGATCGAGAACGAGAGCGGAACGCTCGATGCGAACGGCGCGAAGGAGTTCAGAGTCGCCGTGCCGGCGGGACTGCAACCGCCGGGCGCTTTGGAAGCGATCATCGCGTCGCGCGTGCAGGAGCAGGGTGGACGTGGCGTCGCCGCCGTTGCACACGTTCCTGTGCACCCCTGGCCGTACTACATTGGCGTGCGCCGCGCGGGAAACGCGAACGGCTATCCGGCGCCAAATGCGAACGTGCCGTTCGAATGGGTAGCGGTCGGCGTCGACGGCAAGCCGGCGAAGAGCGGCGCACTGCGCGCCGAGTTGTATGAAGACGAATGGCACACGGTGCTTCGCCGCACGTCGACCGGCTACAACTACGACACGACGCGCGACTCGATCCTTCTCAAGTCCGAGTCGATCGCGCCCGGATCTTCGCGCGGCACGTTCTCCTTCATCGCGAAGGGCGGCTACTACTCGTTCCGCGTCGTCGTGAGCGATCCATCGACGGGCGCGTCGTCCGAAGTCTCGTTCTATTGCGGCGGATGGGGTTACTCGCCGTGGGCGATGAAGAATCCCGGCCGCCTCGAGCTCGAGCTGGATAAAGACGAATACGCACCCGGTGAATCGGCAACGCTGCAGATCAAGTCGCCGTTCGCCGGGAAGGTGCTCGTCACGCTCGAGCGCGACGACGTCTACTACACCGCAACCGAGACGCTCACCGGCAACAGCGGCAAGATCACGATTCCGCTCAGCGCGGAACTGCGTCCGAACGCGTACGTGACCGCAACGGTCGTCCGCGCGGCAAAAGATCTCGAGCCGGGCGAAGCGGGACGCGCGTTCGGAGCGATTCCGATCAACGTCGATCGTGCCGCGAATCGCCTCACGCCGAAGATCACCGCGCCCGCGGATCTGCGATCGAATCACGCGCTGCCGATCGAAGTGATCACCGAGCCGAATGCAATCGTGACGATTGCCGCGGTCGATGAAGGCATCCTGCAGCTCATCGCACAGAAGACGCCCGATCCTCACGCTTACTTCTACCGCAAGCTCGCGTTGGGCGTCGTCACGAGCGACATCTTCGCGGAGTTGCTCCCCGAGGTGAAGCCGCGCGGAAAAGCGAACGCCGGCGGCGGCGAGAATCTCGAAGGACTCGCGCAATACGTGCGCGCCGACTCGATCCGCCGCGCGAAGCCGGTCGCGTTCTGGTCCGGCGCGATCAAAGCCGACGCGTCGGGCAAAGCGCGCGCATCGTTCGCCATCCCCGACTTCCAGGGCGGCGTGCGCATCATGGCCGTCGCGCATCGCGGCCGCCACTTCGGCAGCAGCGAGTCGATGACGCGCGTGCACGACCCGATCGTGCTGATGCCGACGTTCCCGCGATTCCTCAGCGTGCGCGATCAGGTCTCGATTCCGGTGAGCGTGCGCAACGACACGGGACGCGCCGGAAAGTTCGTCGTCGACGCGAGCGGCAGTCGTCAACAAGTTGACATTCCCAACGCCACCGAGAAAACGCTCTTCTTCCCGCTCAATGCGCCGCAGCAACCCGGCGACGTCGTCGTCGACATCACCGTGAAAGGAAACGGCGAATCGGCGCACGCGTCGTCGCACGTCGCCGTGCGCTGGGATCTCCCGATCGAATCGGCCGAAGACATCGGCCGCTTCAACGAGTCGTCCGCGATGTTTCGCAACGACGTGTTGACGCGATTCCAGCCGTCGTCGGTCGAGCGCACGCTCGTCATCAGTCCGCTGCCGGTCGTGCAGTTCCGCGGCAAGCTCTCGTACCTGCTCCGCTATCCGTACGGCTGCGTCGAGCAGACGACATCGAGCGTCTTTCCGCTGATCTACTTCGGCGATCTCGCGCAGGAGCTCGATCCCGAGGCGTTCAAAGCCGGCACCGACTCGGCGTCGATGGTCGCCGCCGGCATTCGCCGCCTCGCCACGATGCAGACCTACAACGGCAGCTTCTCGATGTGGCCGTACGGCGCGACGACGGAACCGTGGGGCACCGTTTACGCGACGCACTTCCTCGTCGAAGCGAAGCGCGCCGGCCACGACGTGCCGCAGCCGATGCTCGATCGCGCGCTCGCGTACATCAGCACCGACGCGAAGGCGAAGAGCGACTACGACGCGATCGAGCTCGGGCGCGTCGTCTACTCGCTCTACGTCCTCGCCCGCGCCGGCAAAGCCGACCTCGGCACCATGGACTACATCCGCGAGCATCAGCTCTCGCGACTCGAATCACATTCGCGCGCATTGCTCGCGGCGGCGTACGCGTCGACCGGGAATCCGAAGTTGATCGAGTTGCTCGCTGCGAACGTGCGCGACGCCGACGCCGTGCAGCGTCAAACCGGCTGGAACTTCGACTCCATCATTCGCAATCGCGCGATGCTCCTTCTCGCATTGCTCGATGCGTCGCCGAATGATCCGCGCATCCCCGCACTCGTCGAGCGCCTCACGCGCGAGATCGCAAACGATCCTTGGTGGAGCACGCAGGAGTGCGCGTTCACGCTCATCGCTCTCGGGCAACTCGTGCACTCGCAACACGCGTCCGGACCGTATCAAGGCACGGTGCTCGTCGACGGCAAGTCGATCGGCGACTTCACGACGAAGACGATCGCGTTCCGCCACATCCGCGGCCACAACGTCGAAGTGAAGATGCGCGGCGCATATCAGAAAGGCGCGGCGTATTACTCGATGACGACGAGCGGCGTGCGCACCCCGCAGTCGTTCAAGCCGGAGAACGCCGGCATCGTCATCACGCGCGAGTTCTTCACGCGCGACGGAGGACTCATCGGCACCGAAGGCGTGAAGCAAGGCGATCTCCTCGTCTGCAAAGTGACGGTGGCGAGCACCAACGGCGAGATGCGCAACGTCGTCGTGCAGAACCTCATCCCTTCCGGACTCGAAGTGGAGAACCCGCGGCTCAAGTCGTCGGAGACGTTCACCTGGATCACCGGGCAGATGAGCGAATGCACGAACGTCGACATCCGCGATGATCAAGTCATTCAATTCGTCGAGCTGCCAGTGTCGGACAAGCTGACGTTCTACACGCTGCTGCGCGCCGTCACGCCGGGCGTCTATCAGCAGCCGCCGGTGTTCGCCGAAGCGATGTACGCGCGCATGAATCACTCGGTCGGCGAGCGCGGCGTGCTGACGGTGAAACAGCGATGATCCTGCTCCTTCTCATCATCAACGTCTTCGCGCTCGATCGTCTCTTCCCGTTTCCGAAGAGCGCGTTGCATCGGCCGTCGGCGGTCGCGGTGTTCGATCGCAACGGCGATCCGATGCGCATCGTGTTGCCGGCCGACGACAAGGTGCGCATTCCGGTGACGCTCGAGGAACTGCCGCCGGAGCTCGTGCGCGCCGTGATCACGTCGGAGGATCGTTGGTTCTGGCGGCATCCGGGAGTGAATCCGATCGCGATCGCGCGCGCGGCGCGCTCGAATCTCACCGCGCGGCGGCGCGTGTCCGGCGCGTCGACGATTCCGATGCAGATCGCGCGCATGGCCGAGCCGAAGTCGCGCACCATCTTCGCGAAAGTCCGCGAGTCGTTTCGCGCGCTGCAACTCACGCTGCACACGACGAAGCGCGAGCAGCTCGAGGCGTACTTCAACATGGCGCCGTACGGCGGCAACCTCGAGGGCATCGGCGCAGCGTCGCGCGTCTATTTCGGCAAAGAACCGTCGCAGCTTTCGATCGGCGAGATCGCGTTTCTGACGACGCTGCCGAGGCAGCCGAATCGATTCGATCCGCTGCGGGATCATGGTGGGGCGACGCGCGCGCGCGATCGCGTGCTGCGTCAACTGCGCGACGGCGGCGCGTTCACGACCGCGGAGATCACCGCTGCGATGCAGCAGCCGCTTCCGCGCGCGCGGCGAAAGGCGCCGTTCGTCGCGCCGCATTTCTGCGACTACGCGATCGCGCAGGCGCCGGGACGCACGCGCGTCGTCACGACGCTCGATCCGCGCATCCAGCAGATCGCGGAGCAGCAGGTGCGCGCGCGCATCGCGTCGCTGCGATCGTGGGGAGTGGAGCAAGCCGCGCTCGTCGTCATCGACGTGAAGACGAGCGAAGTCGTTGCGATGGTCGGCTCGGCGAGTTTCTTCGACGCGCCGCGACAAGGACAAGTGAATGGCGCCGTCGCGCGACGCTCGCCGGGATCGACGCTCAAGCCGTTTCTCTACGCGAAGGCATTCGACGACGGCACGCTGATCCCCGACTCGATCCTCCTCGACATCCCGACGGACTACAGCGGCTACGTCCCCGAGAACTACGACGGCACGTATCGCGGCCGCGTCGCCGCACGTGACGCGCTCATTCAATCGCTCAACGCGCCGGCGGTTCGTTTGTTGTCCGACGAAGGCGTCGACGATTTCGTGAAGCTCCTGCGAGACGGCGGCCTCCAAACCCTAGACCGCAATCCCAACAAATACGGCCTCCCCCTCATCCTCGGCAGCGGCGAAGTGCGACTGATCGATCTGACGAATCTCTACGCCGCGCTAGCCCGCGGCGGCGATTACATGCCCGCCCGCATTTCAAAAACCTCAGCCCTCAGTCCTCAGTCCTCAGTCCTATTCAGTCCCGAATCAACCGCGCTCATCACCGACATCCTCAGCCAGTTAAAACGCCCGGACATGCCGCGAGCGTGGCAACTAACACGCGAGATGCCAAGCGTCGCGTGGAAAACAGGAACGTCGTACGGTCATCGCGACGCATGGAGCGTCGGCTACTCGACGCGCTACGCGATCGGCGTGTGGGCCGGCAACTTCGACGGCCACGGACAAAAAGGAATGAGCGGCTCCGAATTCGCCGCACCGCTGTTGTTCGATCTCTTCCGAGCGCTTCCAGTGGAGGACAGGCGCCCTCGCCTGTCCAGCGAAACTCCAACAATCGAAGTCTGCAGCCTCTCCCACGAACTTCCGACCCTGTACTGCCACGATCGCGTGCGAGTCGCGTACATCCCCGGCCGCACGAGACTCCACGCCTGCGAAATGCACCGCCCGATCTTCATCGACGCGAAATCGCGCCAGCGCCTAGCCGGCGACTGCGTCGCCGCCCACCCGCACACCCAGGTCGTCGCGACGCTCTATCCCGCGGATCTCGTGGCATGGTGGCGCGCGCAGAATCAGCCATTCGACGAGCTCCCGCCGCTCGCGTCGTCCTGCAACGACATCGCATCAGGCGCAAAGCCGCGGATCGTCTCTCCCGACTCCGCGACGCCCTACCGCTTACGCCGCGACGCCCCAATCGACTTCCAGGAAATCCTCCTAGCCGCGCAAACGTCCGATGCCGCGAAGCTGTATTGGTTCGAAGACGGAATGCTCGTCGCGTCCGGCAACGCGTCGCGAAAAATGTTCCTCAAGCCGAAGCGCGGCGCGCATCAATTGGTCGTCGTGGATGACAGCGGAAGATCGGACGCGCTGACGTATCGGGTCGAGTAGGAAACATTTCGCCGCGGCAGTCCGTCTTACCAAACATGCGGCGACTCGCCCTCTTTCTTTTCTCGAGTGTCGCGTTTGCGCTGCACGCGCAGGAGCAGCTTCCGCCACCACCGCGCATCTTCGCGCCCGGCGATCTCACGCTCACCACCGACCGCGGACGCTGCTCCGCCTCCGGCGTCATTCTCGGCGTGCCTCGCGCGCTCGACTCTGCGGGCGGCCATGCGATCACCGCGTCACGGGACGACGATCTCCCGTTGTCGGATCCCTTTCCGGCCGGCGCGACCGTGATCACGTGGACGGTGACTGATGCCGTGGGACAAACGGATTGGATCACGCAACGTGTGACAGTGAAGGAGAGTGACGCGCCACGCATCGAAGCACCGCCGGACGTCGAGGTGACCGAAGACGACGAAGACGGATTGGGAACGCGCGTCGACGAAGGCGATCCGGTCCTCATCGACGCGTGCTCCGGCTCCGCCGTACGCATCATTGGAAAGCGCAATGACGGACACGACATCTACTTGTACGGCGAACACCCGCGATATCCCACCGGCACGACGACGGTCGTGTGGACGGCGACCGATTCGCAAGGCCGCGAGTCGACTGCGACGCAGTACATCGTCGTGAAGGAAGTGCTTCCGGGGATCGAAGCGCGGGCGGACGTCATGGCGAACACCGGCGGCGGCAAGTGTTCCGCGTTCGTCGACATCCCGATGCCATTGCTTTCGCGACGCTGTCCGCATTGCACGATTCACTCGACGCGCAGCGACGGGAAGCGACGCGTCGACATGGCTTTCCCGATCGGACGCACGACGATCACCTGGAGCGTCACGAACGCATCAGGCGCAACGGCATCGGCGAAGCAGGATGTCGTGGTCGAGGATGGCGAAGGACCGGCCATCAGCGACTTGACGACAAACCCCGCGAAGATTTCGTCGCCGAACGGCAGAATGGTCGGCGTGAAGCTTCGCTACCACGCCGCCGATGCGTGCGACGGACCGGTCGCGACCTCGCTAAGCGTGATGGGCTACCCGGCCGGCGAATCCGGCGACTGGGAGGTCCGCAATCGCAACTATGTCGACCTGCTCGCGGTGAGCGGCCGCGTCTACACGATCACGGTCAAAGCAGTCGACGCGGCGGGGAACGAGTCGACCGCGGCCGCCACGGTGACCGTGAAGTAGCGAAACGCTGCGGGACTGCGCTGGCGTCATCCGCTCTGAGCTACTCCGGCCACTCCACCGCCGCACGCAGCGATGGACGCGGGGCGCGCGGGTCCTTCGGAACGCGTACGGCGCAATCGCCCGGCGGCTGACGCTCGCTGGGCTCCTCCAACTCGCGTTGAATCGCGCTCGCGAGGCGCATGAACGACACGGGCGCGCCGATGATCTCGAGATCGAATGGGAACTGCGCGATGAGGAAGCGCCCGCGGCCGAAGGTGGAAACGAAAACCGTCGCGTCCCAGCTTTCGATTTGATATTGCGTGAGGCCGTCGACCATCGTCATCGACGCCATCGCGAATCGGCTCGGCCGGCCAAATGTCACATCGTGCGACGGAGTTACGAACGCAACGCCGAGCGGCGCGCACCGAAGGTAGTAGTCCTCGATGAGATGCAGCAGCACTCACACAGTCTGCACCCGAACCCCCAACCTCTCGAAACGCGCCGTGAAAAATCGTAGCGACGGCGCTTCGTACGTCATCCGCAGACCGGTGATCTCCTCGCGTTGCTGATAGAGCGTGACCACGGAATCCGCGACGACGTCCATGTGGCGATCCGTGTACACGCGGCGCGGAATCGTCAGGCGCACCAGCTCGAGCGACGGCTTGTGGCCGGCGCCGGCCGACACGATTCCGCGCTCCATCGCGCGCACGCCGCTGTCGACGTACAGCTCCGCGGCGAGCGACTGCGCGGGGAACTCTTCCTGATCGAGATGCGGTAGGAAGCGGCGCGCGTCGAGAAACACAGCATGTCCGCCAACGGGCTGCACGATCGGCACTCCCGCCGACGCGATTTGGGTGCCGAGGTAGCGGACCTGGTGGATGCGATGAGCGATGTAGTCGTCGTCGACCATCTCGCGAATCCCTTGCGCGATAGCTTCCATGTCGCGGCCGGCGAGACCGCCGTACGTCGGCATCCCTTCGAACAGCACGACCTGCTCGCGCGCGGCTTGCAGGATCGCCTCATCGTTCATCGCGAGGAATCCGCCGATGTTGACGAGGCAATCCTTCTTCGCCGACATCGTGCAGCCGTCGAAGAACGACATCTCCTCGCGCAGGATCTGCGCGATCGACTTCGACGCGTATCCCGGCTCGCGCTCCTGAATGAAAAACGCGTTCTCGACCGCGCGCGTGGCGTCGCACCAGAGTCGAATCCCGAACTCGTCGACGAGCGCGCGCGTCGCGCGGAGATTCGCCATAGACACCGGCTGTCCGCCGGCCAGGTTCACCGTCAGCGCAACGCTGACGTACGGAATGTTCTTCGGGCCGGTCTCTTCGATCACGCGGCGCAATTTCGCAACATCAACATTCCCCTTGAACGGATGCAGCGAAGTCGGATCGTGCGCCTCGGCGATGATCACGTCGGTGAAGATCCCGCCGCGCATTTCCTGATGCGCGCGCGTCGTCGTGAAGTACATGTTGCCGGGGATCACCGTTCCGGGACGGATGAGAATGCGCGAGATGAGATGCTCGGCGCCACGACCCTGATGCGTCGGGACGACGTGCTTGAATCCGTAGGCCTCGCGCACCGCCGCTTCGAACCGATAGAACGAACGCGCGCCGGCGTAGGCCTCATCGCCGACCGCCATCGCCGACCACTGACGGTCGCTCATCGCGTTCGTGCCGCTGTCGGTGAGGAGATCGATGTAGACGTCCTCCGAACGGAGGTTGAACGTGTTGTAGCCGGCGTCCTCGATGGCGCGCTCGCGTTCGGCGCGGGTCATCATCCGGATCGGTTCGACGCATTTGATCTTGTACGGTTCGGCCATCACTCGCATGATCGGAACGGTAGCGAGAGCGCCGAACCGCCGACGGTGCTTTCGGTCACGTCCCGAAGTGATGGAAGTCGGCACCGATTCGTGACGTTGCATGACCGAGGCGGTCTTTAAAATGACCGTCCGGTCATATGGCACGCAAGATTCCGAATCTCTGGCAGGAGTTCAAGCGGCAAAGCATTCAGGAGGCGGTCATCCGTCTCATGTGCCGCGAAGGGTTGAAGAGCGTCACCATGGAGCGCGTGGCCCAGGAAGTAGGCATCGCCAAAGGCACGGTCTACCTTCACTTCCCCGACAAGCAGTCGCTCCTCGAATCCGTCAAGAACGCTTCGCTCGATCCGCTCATGGAAAAGATCGACGAAGTCTTCCGCGGCGACGGCTCGCCCGATCGCAAGCTGCGCGCGTACTCGCTGCGCTACCTCGCCTACTTCGACGAGCGGCGCGATCTCTTCCGCATCCTTCTCTACGAGCGCGAAGTACCGCGCGTGAGTGGAAGTCGCTTCCGCGGCGATCGCTACCGCAAACTCGTAAACGACACCGCGCGCGTGATTCGCGAAGGCGTCAAGCAAGGCGTCTTCCGCGAAGTCGATCCGCACAACGTCGCCGCCATGTTCGTCGAAGCGAACTTCGCGATCCTCAATCAACGCCTTCTGACCGACAAGCCGGCGCCGGTCGAAGACGACGCCACTCTCATCTCCGATGTCTTCCTCCGCGGACTCTCGAACGGAAAACGGAGGAGCGCGAAGTGATTGCTGCCTCGGTCATGCTGCTCGCACAACTGACGTCGACCGCGCCGAACGTGCGTTGGATTCCGCCGTCGAACGCCGTGCCGCCGCCGCTTCCGAAAGCGGAAGTCGTCGCGCCGCCGGCGACGCTGACGCTCGATCAAGCGATCGACGTCGCGTTGAAGAACAATCCCGACACGCGCGCCGCCTGGTTTGCCGCGCGCGCCGCCGAAGCCGCCGTCGGCAGCGAACGATCGGCGTACTTTCCCGAAGTCGACTTGAACGCGTCGATCACGCGGTCGCGCAACGCCGCGCAGGGCGGACGATCGATCACGCTCTCGAACTCATACGGCCCGTCGCTCACGATCAACTATCTATTGTTCGACTTCGGCGGCCGCGCGGCGAGCGTCGAAGAAGCGCGGCAAACGCTGATCGCGACGAGCTTCGCGCAGAACCAGACGATCCAAGACGTCATCCTCCGCGTCGAACAAGCCTGGTACGGTTACCTCGGCGCGAAGTCGCTGCTCGCATCGCAGGACGCGACGCTGAAAGAGCGGCAGGCTTCGCTCGATGCCGCGAAGGCGCGACACGACGCCGGCGTCGCCACGATCGCGGACGTTCTGCAAGCGCAGACCGCGCTCTCGCAGACGCAGCTCAACTACGAAACGTTCGAAGGAACGCTGCGGCAGTTCGAAGGAAGTCTGTCGACCGCGATGGGACTTCCTGCGACGACGAAGTTCGCGACGGCGACGAACGAGCTCGCGACCGACGTTCCTGTCGATGCGATTCACGGCGCCGTCGATGAACTGATCGCGCGCGCCGAGGCAGCGCGTCCCGATCTCGCCGCCGCGCGCGCGGACGTCCAGCGATCGCGCAGTCGTGTGCAGGAAGCGCGCTCCGCTGGATTGCCGACGTTTTCCTTCACGAGCTCGATCGCGAGCACGACGTTTCGCGGCGCCGCGAACGTAACGACGCAGCCGTATTCGTACGGCATCTCGATGCGCTTCCCGGTCTTCACCGGCTTCCGCACGCAATACGACGTGCGACAGGCGCGCGAGCAGGAACAGCAGACGATCGAAGAAGCGCGCGGACTCGAGCAACAGGTCGGTTTGCAGGTCTGGACGAGCTACTACTCGATGCAAACGGCCGCGCAACGCGTCAAAACGAGCCGCGACTTGTTGACGGCGGCTCAACAATCAGCCGATGTTGCTCGTAGCCGGTATCGGGCGGGCGTCGGCAGCATCCTCGATTTGTTGACGGCCGAGGCGGCGCTGGAAAGCGCGCGAGGACAGGATGTGCAGTCGCGCGCCGACTGGTTTCTCGCCATGGCTCAACTCGCGCACGATGTCGGAACGCTGGGGCAGGAGAATCGATGAAGGCAGAAGGCAGAAGGCAGAAGGCAGAAGTACGCTTGAATCCGCGGAGGGCAGGGACCTATCTCCTTTTGCTTTCCGCCTTTTGCCTTTTCTCGTGCGCGACGAAGAAACCGAAGCCGGTGGATGAGCGCGTGCCGGTCACCGTCGCGGTCGTTCGCACGCAGAACGTGCCGACGGAGATTCACGCCATCGGCAACGTCAAGCCGCGGCAAACGGTCGGCGTTCGCGCGCTCGCATCGGGCCAGCTGACGAAAGTCTGGTTCAAGGAAGGCGACGACGTTCGCTCGGGCCAGATGCTCTTCTCGATCGATCCACGTCCCTATCAAGCGACGCTCTCGCAGGCGCGCGCGAATCTCGCGCGTGATGAAGCACAGCAGAGGAACGCAGAGTCGCAGGCCGCGCGCTACGCCGATCTCGTCAAGAAGGATTACGTCACGCGCGAGGAGTACGAGAAGTTCACCACCGCGGCCGACGCCGCGCGCGCCGTCGTCGCCGCGGATCGCGCCGAGGTGCAGAATGCGCAGTTGCAGCTCTCGTACTGCGAGATCCGCTCGCCGCTCGACGGCCGCACGGGAGGACTGATGGTCCACGCCGGCAATCTCGTGAAAGCGAATGACACGACGCCGCTCGTCGTCATCAATCAGATCACGCCGGTCGACGTCGAGTTCTCGATCCCCGAGGCGCAGCTGACGCAGTTGCGCGCGTCGAAGAATCAGAAGATGCCGGTGAACGCGATGCCGCAGGCGGGCGGCGCGACGATCGCGGTCGGCAATCTGTCGTTCGTCGACAACGCCATCGACCCGCAGACCGGCACGATCACGCTGAGGGCGACATTCCCGAACACGAATCGCGCGCTCTGGCCGGGACAGTACGTGAATGTTTCCGCGGTGCTGGCGGAGCGGCCGAATTCGATCGTCGTTCCGGCGCAAGCGGTGCAAACGGGGCAAAAGGGGCAGTACGTTTATGTCGTGAAGAACGACAATGGAGTGGAGATGCGGCCGGTGCGCGTGTCGCAGTCGGTCGATCAGTTCGCCGTCATCGACAACGGAGTGTCGGCCGGTGAAACGGTCGTCACGGATGGACAACTTCGGCTGACGCCCAAGAGTAAAGTGGAAATCAAGACGCGATGAACATCGCCGCCCTCTTCATCAAGCGCCCCGTCATGACGACGCTCGTCATGATCGCCATTCTTCTGTTCGGCGCGATGGCGTATCGCCAGCTGCCGGTGAGCGATCTTCCGAACGTCGACTTCCCGACGATTCAGGTCTCGGCGTCGCTGCCCGGCGCGAGTCCGGAGACGATGGCTGCATCGGTGGCGACTCCGCTGGAGCGGCAGTTCTCCACGATCGCGGGACTCGACTCGATGACGTCGGCGTCGGCGCTCGGATCGACGAACATCACGCTGCAGTTCGCGCTGTCGCGCGATCTCGACAATGCCGCGCAGGATGTGCAGGCCGCGATCGCCGCCGCCGCGCGACAGCTCCCGCCGAACATGCCGGCGCCGCCGTCGTACAGCAAAGTCAATCCCGCGGACACGCCGGTCATCTATCTCGCCCTCTCATCGGAACTGATGCCGATGAATCAGCTCGACGAATACGCCGAGACGCTGATGGCGCAGCGCATCTCGACCGTCGAAGGCGTCGCGCAGGTTCAGGTGTACGGCGCGCAAAAGTACGCGGTGCGCATTCAGCTCGATCCGCAGCAGCTCGCGTCGCGCGGCATCGGCCTCGACGAAGTCTCCACCGCGATCCGCGCCAGCAACGTCAATCTGCCGACCGGCGTTCTCAACGGACCGTTTACCGCATACACCGTGCAGGCGAACGGGCAGCTGATGAAAGCGGCGGACTACGGCCGCATCACCGTCGCCTGGCGCAACGGACGTCCCGTGCATCTCGAGGAAGTCGGCAAAGTGCTCGACGACGTCGAGAACAATCTCACCGCGGCGTGGTTCCGCGGCAAGCCCGCGTTCGTTCTCGCGGTGCAGAAGCAGCCCGGCACGAACGCGGTCGAAGTCTCCGATCGCGTGCGTGCGCTTCTGCCGATCTTCCGCAAAGAGCTCCCGGCGGGCGTGAGCCTCGACATCCATCGCGACCGCGCCGACTCGATCCGCGCGTCGGTCAACGACGTCAAGTTCACCCTGCTGCTCACGCTCTTCCTCGTCATCCTCGTCATCTTCCTCTTCCTGCGAAACATCTCCGCGACGGTGATCCCGAGTTTGGCGTTGCCGATGTCGATCGTCGGTACGTTCGCGGTGATGTGGTTATGCGGCTACTCGCTCGACAACTTATCGCTGATGGCGTTGACGCTGTCGGTCGGCTTCGTCGTCGACGACGCCATCGTCATGCTCGAGAACATCGTCCGCCACATGGAAATGGGCGAACGTCCGATGGAAGCGGCGCTGAAAGGCTCGAAGGAGATCGGCTTCACGATTCTGTCGATGACGATCTCGCTCGCCGCGGTCTTCATCCCCATCCTCTTCATGGGCGGCATCCTCGGCCGTCTCTTCCACGAGTTTGCGGTCACGATCGGCGCGGCGATTCTCGTCTCGGGATTCGTGTCGCTCTCGCTCACGCCGTTGCTCGCGTCGCGATTCCTTCGTCCGCACGGACAGGAACAGCACGGGCGCTTGTACAAGACGACGGAGCGCTTCTTCGACGGCATGCTGCACACGTACGAAGTCGGCCTTCGCGCCGCGCTTCGTCATCGCGCCACGACGCTCCTCGCCTCGCTCGTCATCCTCGGCGGAACCGTGTGGCTCTTCATGGTCGTGCCGAAGGGCTTCATCCCGAATGAAGACGCGAACGAAGTGCGCATCAGCCTCGAGGCGGCGCAGGGAACGGCGTATCCCGAGCTCGTGCGACATCAGATCGAAGCGATGAACATCGTCGCGAAAGATCCGAACGTCGCGACGTTCTTCTCATTCGTCGGCCGCGGCGGCGCCGCGAACACGAGCGTGATCTCGCTGCGCCTCGTGCCGAAAGGCCAGCGCAAGATGTCGATCGACGAAGTGATGGCGAGCCTTCGTCCGAAGCTCAGCGCGATCCCCGGCCTGCGCATCTCGCTCCAGAATCCGCCGCCCATCCGCCTCGGCGGACGCCAGGCGAACTCGCAGTATCAGTACACGCTGCAGTCGACCGACACCGAGACGCTGTATTCGTCGTCGCAAGCCCTGCTCGAAAAGATGCGCAAGATGCAGGGACTCATCGACGTCAACACCGACTTGTTGATGAAGAACCCGACCGTGATGGTCGACGTCGACCGCGACAAGGCGGCGGCGCTCGGACTCAGCGCGCAGCAGGTCGAGGACGCGCTCTTCTCCGCATACGCGACGCGGCAGATCTCGACGATCTACGCGCCGAACAACGCGTATCAGGTGATCATGGAGCTCGATCCGCAATACGAGGCGAATCCGCAGGCGCTCTCGATGTTGTACGTGCGCGCTTCGTCGGGCGAGCTCGTGCCGCTGAGCACACTCGCGAAGTTCCGTCCGTCGCTCGGACCGCTCGCGGTGAATCACTCCGGTCAGCTGCCGTCGGTGACGATCTCGTTCAACACAAAGCCGGGCTACTCGCTCGGCGAAGCGGTGACCGACATCGACAAAGTCGCGAAGACGACGCTGCCGTCGAATGTGTCGACGTCGTTCCAGGGAACAGCGCAGGCGTTCCAGTCATCTCTGCAAGGACTCGGACTGCTGCTCATCGTCGCCATCGCCGTCATCTACATGGTCCTCGGCATCCTCTACGAGAGCTTCATTCATCCGCTGACGATTCTTTCGGCGCTGCCGTTCGCCGGATTCGGCGCGCTGCTCACGCTGCTCGTGTTCAAGATCGATCTGTCGATCTACGCATTCGTCGGAATCATCATGCTCGTCGGACTCGTGAAGAAGAACGGCATCATGATGGTCGACTTCGCGATCGAGGAGCAGAAGAAAGGCCTCAGCGCGGAGCAGGCAATCTACGACGCATGCGTCGTGCGATTCCGTCCGATCATGATGACGACGATGGCCGCGCTCATGGGCACGCTGCCGATCGCCCTCGGCTTCGGCGCGGGCGCGGAATCGCGTCGCCCGCTCGGACTCGCCGTCGTTGGCGGCCTGCTCTTCTCGCAGACGCTCACGCTCTTCGTGACGCCGGTCTTCTACCTGTACATGGAGAAGCTGCGCCGCAAGCCGAAGTACGAGCCGACGGCGACGGACGACGAGTTGCAGCAACTCGAGCTCGAGCCGGAGCGCGAGATCGCGGCGGTGTGATGGCGCGCGTCTACGCGCTCGCACCGCCGTCGTTCCCGCCGCTCGAGCGTTTGCCGCGCGAAGCAATCACCGATTCGATTGCGGAAGCGGACGTGATTCTCGTCGGTCCGCGATTCGCGTCGTCCGTGCTCGACGTGCTTCCCGACGCGAAACAAGTGAAGTGGATTCACACGCTCGCCGCCGGCGTCGATCAGCTGCCGTTCGACCTGCTGCGGCCGATGGACGTTGTGGTCACGAACTCGCGCGGCCTCTACGCCGACGCGCTCGCGGAGTTCGTCATCGCGTCGATGCTCTTCTTCGCGAAGGATCTTCGCCGCGCCGTTCGCAGTCAGGACGCGAAGCGATGGGAGCCATACACCGTCACGCGATTGGAAGGACAGACCGCAGGCATCATCGGCTACGGCGGCATCGGGCAAGCGGTCGCACGGCGTGCACAAGGTTTGGGCATGAACGTCGTGCATGCGCGGCGGCAGCGGGAGCTCGGCGATCCGTCGGTCGATGACGTGATCGCGGAATCGGATTACGTCGTGCTCTCCACGCCGCTCACGCCGTCGACGTACCGGCTGATGAACGCGGAGCGCATCGCCGCGATGAAATCGAATGCAGTGCTGATCAACGTGAGCCGCGGAGCGATCGTCGATGAAGCCGCGCTCGTCGCCGCACTACAATCGAATCGCATCAGAGGCGCGGCGCTCGACGTGTTCGAAGTCGAGCCGCTGCCATCCGATCATCCGCTGTGGCCGCTCGAAAACGTCCTCGTCTCGCCGCACACCGCCGATCACACCGCGGACTCGCACGATCGCGCCATGACGTTCTTTCTCGAGAACCTCGCGCGCTTCGAGCGCGGCGATGCGCTGGAGAACGTCGTCGACAAGCAGGAGCAGTACTAAGGCGCGTAGCGCACGAACTCGTTGTCGCGGAACACGATGTCGTCTTCCGGTTTTTTGTTCGTGCCGGGCGCGTAATCGGCGAGACGCGCGTGCTGCCACTTCCCGTACTTGCCCGCGCTGCCGATCGCGAAGTGTTTGCCGGCGGATTCATAGCGAAACGGGTATCCCCAGCCATCGGTGCGCGGAAACTGGTGCAGATACGTCGGCGCGAGCTGCGACTCGAGATCATCGAACTTCGCGGCGACAGGAAGCGCGGCGTGATCGACGGCGTAGGCATCGATCGCGGTGGCGACGGTGCGGATGTCGGCCAACGTTCGCTTCGGCCGGCTGCGGCCCGATGCCATCATCAGGTTCCTTGCGGCGACGACACCGACGAATCCGATGGCAAGCAGCACGATCACGCGGCCGGTCGTGAACATCGGCCGCCGCGTCACCGCGCCGCCGGCGATCCACAGAAGCATGGCGCCGAAGACGAATGCGAACGCAATCAGGCGCTTCTGAAGCTCGCCGTTCGTCCCCTCCGCATCGAGAAACGTGTAGCACGCCGCGGCGACGGCGATGACCGCAATCAGGTAACAGACGATTGCCGCGATCCCTCGAAGCATGGACTTCTACAGCCGATGATAATCCGGCCGCCAGCTCTTCACGTTCTCTTTGATCGCCTTTTTGCCTTTGAGATCGCCCGCGAGGACGCCGCGCACGGCGTCGGCGACGTCGTCGTCGCCGTAAAAGCGAAGCGCGATCAGATCGGCCGTCGACAGCTCGCGGATGCGGCCGCGCAGATCGTCGGGGAGACACGTCGACAAACGCACGCGCTCTTCGAGACGAATGATGCGGTCCTGATTGCGCAGGCCGTAGTAGCGCGCGAGGAGACAGGTGACCATCAGCGCCGCGGCGACGAACAGATTCCAGATCGCGAGAGGCACCGGATGGCGGAAGACGACGTAGCCCGCAAAGAGAAAGTTCAGCGCGAGGATGGGAAACGCGAAAAAGTGAAACAGCGGATGAAAGCGCGTGTGATTCGCGTAGGTCTGCGGTGGTCGGGCATCAGCCATCGTCATCATCCTCTCAGAAAACGTACTTCGGATTCGCGTGCACGCGCTGCAGTGCGGCGCTCAGCGCCGGTCCCGGCTGCACGCGGAAATGTTGCGGGATCTTGAGGCGCACTTCGCCGCGCTCCGCCGCGAGCGCTTCCGGGAGATCGACGATCGTGACCGTCAGCGGAATCTCGCCGGCGTTCTCTTCGACGATCTCGCGAATGCGCTTCACGGTTTCGTCGGTCATGCGCGGATACGGGACTTCGAGCGCGATCTCGCGCACTTTTTTGTCGCGGATGCCGTCGAGGGGGACGATCTCCAGCGCGTTGAGCTCGGGGGTCACGGGGGCTTCGTACATTGAGGCGGCTTGCGAGGCGAACGTCTCTTCCTCGAGTTGCGGCGGCGGGGGCGCCGCCGCCCCACTGAGATCGCTGCCGCCGAAGAGGCCCAGGTTGTTCGTGACGTCGCCGTATTTCTCGCGCTCGATCTCTTTCGGGTCGCGGTCGTCTTCTTCTTCGGGCGTGAAGTTGTCGCGGATCTCGTATGCCGAGATGCGCGCGCGCGACTCGGGATGTCCGCCGTATTCGTCGTCGATCTGCTGCGCGTTCTGTTCGGCGGATTGAAGCGACGCGCTGCGGCCGGCGTTCATGCCGCCCGTGTCTTTCACCATCGCCGTCACGAGCACCGGCACTCCGTTGTCGAGCCACTTCGTGTATTTCGCGTAGAGGTCGGAGAAGACGACGACGTCGACCGATCCGAACTGATCGTCGAGGACGAACTTCGCCATCATCTTTCCTTCGTTCGGACCCTTCTTGATCTTCGACTTCTTCATCTGCGACACGATGCCGCCGATGTTCACGGTGCTGTCGACGAAGCGATGGAGGTTCTCGGTGTTCGCGTTCGAGAAGAGCTTCAACTCACTCGCGTAGTTGTTCAGTGGATGGCCGCTGACGTAGAAGCCGAGGGTTTCTTTTTCGTAGCGGAGTTTTTCTTCGTCGGGCCATTCTCCAGTGGAGGACAGGCGCCCTCGCCTGTCGGTACCGGGGACAGGCGAGGGCGCCTGTCCTCCACTCAGCATGGCAAAGAGCGAATTTTGTCCTCTTTCCTTTTCATCCTTCACGCGCTGCGCGCTGTCGGCCGCCGACTCCAACTGCTCCAGCAACGCCTTGCGCGTCTCGCCGACGAAGTCGAACGATCCCGACTTGATCAGCGCTTCGAGCACTTTCTTGTTGCAGGCGCGGAGATCGACCTCTTCGCAGAACTGCTGCAGCGACGAATACCGTCCGATGCGTCGCCGCGCCGCGAGGATCGACTCGATCGCGCTCTCGCCCACTCCCTTCACGGCGCCGAGGCCGAAGCGGATGTTCGGACCGACGACGGTGAAGAACATGTTCGACTCGTTCACGTCGGGCGGCAGCACTTCGATCCCCATCGACTTCGCCTCGTGAATGAACTTCACGATCGCCTCGGTGCGGTCCATTTCGCTCGACATCAGCGCCGCCATGAAGTGCCGCGGGTGATGCACTTTCAGCCACGCCGTCTGATACGCGACGAGCGCGTAAGCGACCGAGTGCGACTTGTTGAATCCGTAGCGCGCGAACGGCTCGATGTAGTCGAAGATCTCGTTCGCTTTCTTCGCCTCGTAACCATTCGCGGCGGCGCCGGAGACGAACTTTTCGCGCTCCGCCTGCATGATCTCGAGGTTCTTCTTCCCCATCGCCTTGCGGAGAAGATCCGCTTGCCCGAGCGTGTAGCCGGCCACGCGCTGCGCGATCTGCATGACCTGCTCTTGATAGACGATGACGCCGTAAGTCTCTTCGAGGATCTCCTTCATGATCGGCACGAGGTACTTCGCCTTCGTCGTGCCGTTCTTGCGCTTCACGAACTCGTCGACCATGCCCGCGTCGAGCGCGCCTGGTCGATAAAGCGCGTTCAAAGCGGCGAGATCTTCGAACTTCGTCGGCCGCGACTTCCGCAGCAGATCGACCATGCCGCCCGACTCGAACTGGAACACGCCCTTCGTGCGCCCTTCCTGAAACAGACGGAAGACGTCGGGCTCGTCGAGCGCGAGCGAGTCGATGTCGATCTTCTCGCCGGTTTCCTGCGCGACCGACTTGATGGCGTCGTCGATCACTGTCAGCGTGCGCAGGCCGAGGAAGTCCATCTTGAGAAGACCCATCTTCTCGACGACGTTCATGTCGAACTGCGTGACGATTTCATCGCGCGTCGTGCGATACAGCGGCACGAAATTCGTGACCGGCTCCGGCGTGATGACCACACCGGCGGCGTGCATGCCGGCGTGCCGCGCCAATCCCTCCAGTCGCGTTCCGATCTCCACGATCTTCGCGACCTCGGCATCGTTCTTCATCGCCTCGACGAGCGCGGGCGAGTCTTCCTTCGCCTGATCGAGCGTGACACCGGGTCCGCCGGGAATCGTCTTCGCGATCTTGTCGACGAACGCGTACGGCTGCCCGAGAACGCGGCCGACGTCGCGCACGACCGACTTCGCCGCCATCGTTCCGAACGTGATGATCTGCGCGACGTTTTCCTTGCCGTACTTTTCGCGCACGTACTCGATCACGCGCCCGCGATTGTTCATGCAGAAGTCGATGTCGATGTCGGGCATCGAGATGCGCTCGGGATTCAAGAAGCGCTCGAAGAGAAGGTCATACTGGAGCGGATCGACGTCGGTGATTCCCATCGAATACGCGACGAGCGATCCCGCCGCGGAACCGCGTCCCGGTCCGACCGGGATGCCGTTGTCTTTCGCGTACTTGATGAAGTCCCACACGACGAGGAAGTAGCCGGGGAAGCCCATCCCTTTGATGATCTCGATCTCGCGATCGAGCCGGTCGAAGTACTCCTGCGGCTCGTGTTTGCGGATGCGCTGCACGGCGAGGCGGCGCGTCAGACCATCGCGAACGATCTTCTCGAAGTAGCTCGCGAGGTCTTCGCCTTTCGGCACAGGAAAGTTCGGGAGGTGATGTCCTTTGACGTCGAGCGAGGTCTTGATCCGCTCCGCGATCTTGCCCGTGTTCGCGATCGCCTGCGGATACGCGCGGAAGATGCGCTCCATCTCGTCGGGACCTTTGACGTAGAAATCGTCGGAATAGAATTTCATCCGCCGTTCGTCGCCGAGTGTCTTGCCGGTGCCGATGCAGAGCAGGACTTCGTGCGCGAAGGCGTCGTCTTTCGAGAGGTAATGCGAGTCGTTCGTGGCGACGAGCTCGAGGCCGATTTCCTCGCCGAGCCGCGCCATCATCGGCACGATCTTCTGCTGGTCGGGGATTCCGTGATCCTGGATTTCCAGGAAAAAGTTCTCTGCGCCGAGGATTTCTTTGTACTGCAAAGCGGCGTCGCGGGCTTTCGCGTAGTTGCCACCGGCGAGGTTCTGCGAGACCTCCCCTTTCAAGCACGACGACAGGACGATGAGACCGTCGCGATGCTCGCGCAGCAGCTCTTTGTCGATCCGCGGCTTGTAATAAAACCCCTCGGTATAACCAGCCGACACGAGCTTGACGAGATTCTTGTAGCCGGTGTCGTTCGCGGCGAGGACGATGAGGTGATTGTTCGAGCCGGCGTCGGCCTGCTGATCTTCGACGGACGTCTTCTCGAAGCGCGATCCGTACGCGACGTACATCTCGCATCCGATGATCGGCTTCACGCCGTTCGCCTTCATGGCGTTGTAGAACTCGACCGCGCCGAACATGTTGCCGTGGTCGGTGATCGCGCACGCCGGCATGCCGAGCTGCGCGACGCGTTTCGCGAGCGCCTCCGGGCGGCTGGCGCCGTCGAGCAGGGAGTATTCAGTGTGGAGATGGAGATGAACGAAGGACATTCGAGTTGTGGAATGACATTGTAGCCGCGCGATAATCGGCGCGTGAAACTCTTGCTCGCCCTCCTCTTTGCCGCGCCGCTCGTGATCTCCAACAGCAGCGAGAAAGGCTTTCGATTCATCGTCACGCAGACGAAGCCGGCGATGAAAAAGGCCGTCAAGATCAAGCTGTACAAAGATGATGAGTACGGCACGAAGTTCGCGTCGACGACGAAAACGAAGCATCGCGTGGAAGCGCGCGACGAGAATGGAAAGCGCGTCGCCTGCGCGATGGTGTCGAACGCGAGCAAGGTCGATCTCGTCCTCACTCCGGACAACCGCTACCACTTCGTCTGCACCGGCGGTGACCCGACGAAGTCGTCCGTACCGTGCGCGCTGAGCGCCTGCGCGAAGTGAGTTTGTGACCGGAGTTACAGCCGCAGTTGACAGGCGGCGTTACGCTAGTGGGATCGATGACGACATCACCGAACGTCGTACCGTTCCCGGCGATGCCCGTCCGCGCCGCCGACGAGCGCTCTGAAGAGCTCGTTGATCAATACGCGGCCATCCTCCGCTCCCATCTTTCCGAGCACTGCCCTCGCCACCTTCACGTCTCCGTCAACGACGTCGAGCAGGAAGCGCTCGTCCGTTTGTGGCGCGTCGTGCGCGGCGAGAAGAAGTTCCTCTTCAGGGCCGCGGTGACGACGACGATCGACGCCGTGCGACGCGCGATCGCGCGTCGCGATCAGCAGCGCACCGACGCCGCCCGCGGAGAATCCCTCACCCTCCTCCACATCCTCGGCAACCTCCCCGCGAGCGAACGCCGCTTCGCCGAATTGCACTTGCAGGGATTCGATGCGAGCGACATCGCCACGCTTCTGCATTGTTCGGAATCGAAGGCGCGAAAACTCGTCGACCGAGCGATGGAAGCGCTCCGCGGATGATGGCCGAGGACGGCGATCTTCGCGAGGTGTACCAGCGCGCGACGCGACGCCAGGATCGAGACGATTGCCCGAGTGAAGAAATGTTGATGACTGCCGCGCGCAACGCGGCGACTGCGCAGCAACGCGACGCCGTTGCCGAGCATGTCGCGCAATGCTCCGACTGCGCGCGCGATTTCCGCATCGCCCGCTCGCTCGTGCCGTGGGCGCTGGAAGCGTCGAAGCGCGAGGACGAACAGGAGCACAACCTCTCGCCGTTCGCGATTGCGGCAACCGTCGCGATCGCGGTCACGATCCCGCTCATCGTGTGGCTGATCCTCGCGCGCACCGGCTCGAGCCGCGCCATCGATCACCTCAACATGGAGATCGCGCGGCGCGATCAGGAGATCCGCGCGCTGCGATTCAACGCGATCGCGATGCGCGGCCGTATCGAGCAGCAGACGACGCCGGAGATCGGCGCGCCAATCATCGACGTCGATCGCAACAATCCGAAGACGATCGATCTCGCGAACGGCGCGCGCTCGTTCACGCTGATGGTGCACCTCCCGTTCGCGCGCACGCGCTCGTTCGAGTTGCGCGACAAAGACGATCGCCTGCTTTGGCGCGCGAATGCGGACGTGAGCGCGGACACGATCCCGATCACTTTCCCGCGCGCGCTCACTCCGGCCGGCCAGTACGTGCTGCACGCGATCGCGGACAACGATCGCGCCGATTTCCGCTTCACGATTCGCTAGCCGTCGATCACGAATCGAAAGCCACGCCGCCGATCGTCCGTCGCGCGGGCGCGTCGAGCAGCTCGCGAAGATTCGTCATCTCGAGGAAGAGATAGCGATGACGGACGCAGTGCACGGCGATCGCGAAGAAGAGGATCGACAGCACCGCGTAAAACACGACGAGCGCCGGCGACATCACCGGCAGCGGCGCGGGCGATCCGGCGAGGAAGAGCTCCTGCGCGACGATCAGCACGACGAGCGGCAGCGGAAAGAACACGAGCGCGGAGAGAAAACGGCTGGCCTGAATGCGAAAGTACGGACGCAGGCCGAGGAGCGAGAGCGAGAGGAAGAAGGCGAGCATGAGGCAACCGGCGAGATGCATCTCTTCGAGAGGACGAACGATCATCGCCGGCGCGCGGTCGTGCGCGAGGACCAGCAGTCGCGATTGGAGCATCACCAGCCAGACGAGCGACGCGACCGATGCAGTCACCGCGAACACCGACACGAACGCCGCGAAGAGATTGCGCGCGGCGACCAGCGCGGCCATGCGGAGGAAGATTGCGGCGGCGGACATGCCGGCGATCAGTGCGACGAAGATCGCTGCGGCGGCGGGGGCGCCCCCGCCCCACTGAGCACCGACGGCGATGAATCCTGTTCCGCGATGCTCGAGATCACGCACCGCAACCGCGGCGCTGGACAGCGCGAGGAAGAGGCAAAAGGCCGTACCGCTGTAAAACAAAAACTTGGGCATGCGCTTCGGCCATCAGTTTACATCTCGCGCATGGAAATGATGTGGTCGAGCCGGATCTCCAGCGGCGCGCCGTTCGTCGTGAAGCGAACCCACTCCGCGCCGTCGGACGTGTAGACGTCTTCGATCGTGCCGCGTCCGCGCTGCGGCGCGCCTTCGAGATCGAACTCCAGCTCCACTTCGTGTTTGTGCATTGCCGCCGCCTCGAGCTGATCGTGATAGTCGCAAGAGACGGGCTCATACCGTTCCTCGGTCATGTTGCCTCCGCGGCGAATTGATACACGTTTGGTGCCGAGAGTACGATACGCGGCACACTCATGAATGCACTGACTTCGGCGTTCCACTTCGAGTCGTGGTCCGACGCGCTGCCGATCCTCTCCGCGCTGGTCCTGCTCGTGATTCTGATCGTGTCGTTCCGCGCGCGCGCCGTCGTCTTCTGCCAGTACCTCGAGCGGATGACCGGCATCAAACTCCGCCCCGCCGATGTGCGCGCGGCCTACAAACAGCGCGGCCAGAACGGCGTGCGCGAGATGTTCCTCGACCTGATCATTCGCGAGGATTTGAAAGAGGGACCGCTGGAAGTGCCCGAAGAGAAGGTTGTAGGTCGTAGGCCGTAGTCCTATCATTCGCCTTCGCTTCGCAGGTCGCCCTACGCCCTAAGACCTGCAACCTAAGACCTCTTGAAGGAGACTCCATGCTCAAACCACGCACGCTGATGCTTGCGATCTGCGCGCTCGTCGTCCCTGCAGCCCTTGCCGCGACTACGCCCACGCCGGCTCCGAAGGCCGCGCCGGCGAAGAGCGACGCGATCCTGCCGTTCCACGCGTCCGAGAAGACGATGGCGAACGGATTGAAAGTCATCGTCGTTCCCACCGGCTTTCCGAACGTCGTCTCCGTCTACATCACGATGCAGACCGGCTCGCGCAACGAGCCCGAACCGGGCCACTCCGGCTTCGCGCATTTCTTCGAGCACGTGATGTTCCGCGGTACCGAGAAATACCCGCCCGAGAAATACAACGCCGTGATCCAGAAGGCGGGCGCGCGGCAGAACGCGAACACCGACGACGACCGCACGATCTACCACGAGACGTTCGCGAAGAGCGACCTGCCGAAGATCCTGGAGATCGAAGCGGATCGCTTCAAGAACCTC
>Ga0105245_10000726_pt1 | contig 29704 bp, 11 predicted proteins | sample KBSM54metaG_FD_81523 | JGI IMG/M metagenome (GOLD analysis project Ga0105245, IMG submission 81523) | Miscanthus rhizosphere microbial communities from Kellogg Biological Station, Michigan, USA - KBS M5-4 metaG | ecosystem: Host-associated > Plants > Roots > Rhizosphere > Soil | place...
CACCTCCACCGCCGATTCCTCTCAAGTTTTACGGCTTTGCCAGCAAGGGCAGCGAGCCGAAGAAGATTTTTCTTGCTGACGAAGGTGAAGTATTCGTCGCCAGGCAGGGTGACATCGTGGAGAGAAAATATAAGGTAATCCAGATCAATAACACCAGCGTGGTTATTGAGGACATGCTGAACAGCAATCGCCAGACAATCCAAGTAACGGCCAAGTAGCCTTTACAAGAATGAATATGCGTTACATGAAATCAGGTCGGGCGCGCTCAAAAGAATCCGGCTACGTATTGCTGGCAGTGATGCTCACGCTTACGCTGATGTTGATCGCCCTTTCCGTGGAAGCGCCGCGAATTGCACAGCAGATCAAACGCGACAAAGAAGAAGAGATGATCCATCGCGGCAAAGATTACGCCACCGCGGTAAAGCGATTTGTGCACAAAAACGGCGGCCGCTATCCGGTTTCCGTTGAACAACTAGAGAACACCAATCACGTTCGTTTCTTACGCAAAAAATATATAGACCCCATGACCGGCGAGTCCGACTGGAAGATGGTGCACGTGGGTGAAGCTGAAATCAAGATTCCCGCTCCAAATCCGGGGCTTTCCGGCGGCGGGGGGCAGAATCCGGGATTGGGCGGCGGCACACCGGGAGCGCCAGGTACGAATCCTCCTGCGGGGCCTCCGCCGTCAGGCTTGGCCCAGCCGCAAAACCCGCTAACAGGTCAGCAACCAAATCAGAGCGGCAGCACCGGACAGCTAGGTTCGCTGACGACCTCAGGGATTGGCAATGGGCAGACGGTGGGCGGTGGTCAGATCATGGGTGTGGCGAGCGTTAGTAAGCGCCATTCGATCAAAGAATTCAACGACAAAGACGAATACGACCAGTGGTATTTCGTTTATGACTTGCGCCTGGAACAGAGCGGCGGTACCGGCGTAACCGTGGCAGCGCCTCGCGGGGGAGGTACTACTACAGGAAGCTCCGGCGCATCCGGGACTCCGGGTGCTACAGGATCTCCGAATGCTTCAGGACAGCCCACGCCCGTGCAGGCGCCAGCTCCCACGCCTCCGTAGAACTAAAAGCAAAAGCCCCGTCTTGCGACGAGGCTTTCAATTTCTTTGGAACAATCTCTCGGCTACACGTTGAAGGAAGAGCCGCAACCGCACGTGCTTTTTACGTTCGGGTTTTCAAACTTGAAGCCTGAGGCTTCCAGTGTCTCCACAAAGTCCACGACGCAGCCATTCAGATACATGGCAGAAGTCGCATCCACGTAAACTTTCAGATCGTCAAAGGTATAAACCTTGTCCATGACGCCGGGCGCGTTCTCAAATGACATGGAGTAGGAGAAGCCGGAGCACCCGCCGCCGACAACGCCAATACGCAAACCTGCCGGCACTGGGTTCTGCTGGCTCATAATCTCCTTGACCTTGGTCACTGCCGTGGGAGTCAAATTGACCGGCAATTTGGGAGTGGTTTCAACGTTCGGGGTCGTGGTGGTAGCCATTTATTGTATCTCCTTAAAGCTGACTCAAACTCTATTATACACGGGTTTATTACTGATTCTAAGAGGTTTCCTTCGTTAGATGAGGCAATGGGGTTCCGGGTCGCACAATCTTCCAGGCGACCGCCTTTCCCCCTACTCGCGCCTATTTGCGCCGTTTACTCTAATCCAGCAACTCTCGAAAATACTGGATTTTCCCGTCTCGGGAAGGCTTATAATGCCCGTAAAGGTTCCACCTACACCCTCGCCGCGACCAGCGGTTGCGGCCTCTCTGTAAGCGGAACCGGCCAAATTCCAAGGTGGTGTTTCATGATGACGCCTCTCCTCATCCTTTGGGCCGGTTTAACAGTCGTGCTGATCGTACTTCTGATTTATCGCAGCACCCTTTCCATGCACGAAGATGATCAATTGTTCCTGGGAAACTCTGAAGCCCACATGGCCAAAGAACAACAGGACCTGATTGTGAAAATGAACAGGATTGAACCCTGGGTGAAAGTGTGTGGCGCGGGCTCTGCCTTGTTGTTTTTCGTGATTGCGGGAATAATGCTTTACTCGCGCTTCAACATTTAACGCGGGGCACAAGCCCATTTTTCGTGCGCAACAGATAAGTTTGTGCGTCGATAGGCAGAATAGACCACAAACAAGGGACTTCGTGTTTCGCGGGCCCGGTTGAACCTCAAACGCTCTGGGGAGCGAGCGTGGTGACCTCCACCGGCAGCTCAAGCGCGATGCGCGCGCCATGCGGTTCCAGGTTTTCCGCATGGATCTCTCCGCCGTGTTCCTTTACGATTCCGTAACAGATGCTCAGGCCCAAACCCGTACCTTTGCCAACGGGCTTCGTCGTGTAAAACGGATCAAAGGCGCGGTTCAAATTGGTAAAACCATACCCGTTATCGTCAAAGCAAAGCATCACGCGGCCATTGTTGCAGCTTGCCTCAATCCTTATGCGCTTCTTTGAGTTCCCTTCCAGCGCATCAATGGAATTATTCAGCAGGTTCAACAGGATCTGCTTGAACTGGTCTTCATCGAGCGCCACGGGAGGAAGGCCAGGCTCAATCTGGACCTGGACCTCGATATCCTGATTATGCAGGTGGTACTCGCGCAAGGCCAGAACGTCCTGCAATAGCACCTCAAGATTTGCCGATTTCCTGGCCAAAGTGTTCTGGCGGGCAAACCGCAGCAGGTTCTCAATAATGCGCTTCATGCGCTGGGCTTCACGCAGCATCTTGTCCAGCTTCTGCCGCGCTGGACCTTCAGGAATGTCATCGCTAATGAGCTCCGTGTAACCCACAATGGAGGTCAGCGGATTATTCAATTCATGGGCGACGCCGGCAACGAGCTGGCCAATAGCTGCCAACTTTTCCGCGCGCGCCAATTGCCGATGTAGAGCAGCATTGTCCACAGTGACCGCAAGATCGCCGGCAAGCAACTCGATCTTGGTCAGCTCTTCCGCGTTCACCCGCGTCACATCCCGTGGATCGCTCAGGCCAATGCATCCAACATGCGCGCCGCGCATGGAACGCAACGGCACCAGTATCTGGTTCCCTTTCATCCAGTATGGGGACGGCTCAAAGCCGGTGGAGCTGGGTATCTGGCCGTATTTTTCCATTTGCTCCGGCCGCAAGATGATCGATCTCTCACCCAATTTCTGCCCGATGGTGCAAGCTTCCTGCAGGTCATCAAATTTCCAGACCTCATTGCATTTGTGTTCGATCAGATTTTTTGCATCGCCTTCATAACCCGAGTGTCCGGCACAGTACAGGTTCCTGCCGTCATGGCTGAGGATAATCACGACCCGATCAAAGGTGCTGGTTTCCCTGATGGCGGCGGCAATTTCATTGCAGACTGAATTCACCTCCACTCCGGTCAGAAGTCTGGAGGTGATGCCGGCAAACTTCTGCAACTGGTGGTTCAGCTTCTGTTCCCGCCGGCCAGCGGAACGCAGGAACTCTGATTTATCTTCCAGCAACGTCAGGATCATTCCGAAAGCGACGAAAAACTTTGGAGTATTCCAGAGCTCGGGATTGATCTTAAGCGTAGGGGCCCAGACATCCAGCATTCGGCCAAGCGGAAAGACGGCGCCCCAAAGTAGAAAGCCTCCGGCGCTGGTGACTACACCGGGCGACCAGCGAGGATAGCGCCGATAAAAAAGAAATCCCGGGAAAGCAAAGCCCAGAGTAAGAATGGCCAGGAAACCAAAGGCGTAGTGTCCATGCCATGCTTGCACCATCGAAACGATCCCGGTGACCGCCACGATCGGGGCCCAAACATAAAATGTTGCGACAACCTTGCGGCGAAGCACCACGAACAGCGGCGCTCCGAAGAAAATAGTGGCGGCACAACAGATGTAAAGCCATCGCCAGTTCAACTCATAGGCAAGGCCGGCGGTGTAAGCCAGCGCGGGCGCACCAGTCAGGGTAAGCAGACTCAGCGTGAGGCGTGAATTTTCAAAGAAAGACGTAAGAGAAGCAATGAAGTACATTGCGGAAAGCTGCAAGCATCCCAGGTCGATCAAGAACATGAGCGGCGTCAGGTTTCCATCAGCGGGTTCAAATATCTGGACAAAGAAATGGACAAAAATGAGCACCCAGGCGGCGATCCAGAGATGGAGTCGCGGCGATTTGACGTGGCGGCGCAGCGCCACAAAAATGCCGACCATTACGGCCAATACGAGAATGGTGGGGAGCTTGTCGAAAAAGACGGCCATTTCCGCAACTTTCCACGCTAAAGAAAAGCCAAATCTATCATGAACATGGCGAGAAACCGCTATTAAAGGCCATATCCTGGTAACCAGAGTAACTCCCTTTCAGAATGGGTGCTGGGTTCCGTTTTGGGAAAACGAGTCTTTGACCCCGCTCCACCGCAACCGCTATACTGCGAACACCACTGAAAAACCGCGCTGAATCGGATGATAAGCAGTGTGCAGGGGGCGATTAGCTCAGCTGGTTAGAGCGCCTGCCTTACAAGCAGGAGGTCCACGGTTCGAGTCCGTGATCGCCCACCATTCAAATCAATAAGTTACCCACAAAATACGCTCGCACGGAGGTATCGCCAGGGTTGCAGAAGTGGCTGAAAGTTGACTGCCGGTTGTAGCGGTATGGCACATTTTACGGCACACACCGGATTGCGTGTGCCTTGAATGACAGGATCGCTTATTCCTGTTTGGAAATCGGGATAACAGCGCTTCTTCTGCAAACGTGCCTCTGAAGCTGACCGTGACGACGCATGATCGGTTTCAAAACTTGAGCCAAAAATCATTCTTAGCTAACGCTCGATGAAGGTGCATCATTCAGTTTTGGGATTCCTCAGGCGCTTCGCCGGCGATTTAGGGACAAAGTCCAGAGTGGCCACAGCGAACTGGTCTCCGGTGCGCTTTCCCGTGGCCTGTAGAAGCCATCCCGTCTCAGCCCTGTGCCCACTCACAAGCCTAAAGGCAAGTTCATTACCCCGCTTGTCGAAGTGCAGGACATCATTTTTATTTGGGAGCAAAAGTAGCGCATACCCGCTCTCCCGGCAAGCGGGCATTTCAAGGCACTTCCTGGTGTGTTTGGATCCTAGCCGGGCCAACTGTGCGGCTTCTTCTCTCACGCAGACAGTATCTACCAAATATCCTCGAACCGATTCCTGGATACGCGCCTTCGTGCCCAGATCAGTGCTCCACGCATCCACTGCCAGCAAATTGACGGCACAGTAAGTTATAAAAAGATAAGAGGCGAAGTACTTCATAATTCAGGCACCTTGCGGATCGCCAAGCATGACCGGAGATCACCCTTCCACCCAGGTATTCAAAATCGATTTGGCCACATTCACATCGGAAAGTATGCCGCTGAGGCTCCACGTAATTGTCCGCTGCTTGATGCCCAGGATCATAGGCGCGCCGGTCAGCTTCATCAAGGTAAAAGCGCTCTTGTTGGTATCGGCATACCATGTGGCCTGGGCGAGTTCAGGAAAGCGCGTCTGCGCGGTCTTCAGGTCGTCGGTGCTGCCACCAACAATGATCACGGCATGCGAGGCCAGAGTCGGATACTGGTCTTTCTTCAGCAGGCGCAGCAGATTATCACTGAATTGGTTGCGCGGCTGGATATAGATAATAAGCCAGTTGCCCGTCGTCGGCAGGGCTGAACTTTTCACCGTTGAGCCATCGGCCGCCGTCAGTTGGATATCCGGCAAAGGAACCGGCTCCACGGCAACGGCCACCATTGACAGCAGGAAAATCATCCCCAAACTAATCGCAATCGCGCGTAAAAACTTCTGTTGAACCAGCATACTTCTCCCCTTATGGAATGATGAAGTTCGCCACAGCCGCTTTTTCCGCCGCCGACATGCCGGTAAGAGCATTTGGATCGGTCAGATTAACAAGGCCCGTGGCCTGAGATTTTGTGCCCGTAAGATCGCTGGGCGGGCGCTGGACGGCAAAGTGCATCAGGATTACAGTCTGCCCCGCCGGTACCGTAACATTGTCCCAACGATAGAAAACATTGTCATTGGTTGGAATGAATTGGACTGTGGGTACAAGCGTTGAAGACGCGCCGCCGAATACGTGAGCAAGAAGCGGATCGCAGCAAAATCCGCTCTGGTCCGTTACCGCATATGTAAAGTTGGTTTGCGATGGAGTTACTACGATCCGCGTGTTGTTATCCGAACCCAGGTTGCCGCTGATCGTAAGGGAAATAACCACTGGTGAAGACCCGGGATTCTGAATTTCTTCAAGGTAGCGAGCAAAACCGCCGGCAGTGGGCGAAAAGATTTTGCGTGACACCTGAAGATTGTGGATGAGCACTGGGCCGAAGACCAGCTGCCGTCCGGCGGTATCTATTGTGGCTGCGTTGAGGCACGGGAACTGGCGAACAAATGCTGCGCCACTCAGGTTCAACTGGTACATGTCGTCATACGCATCATCGAAATTGCGGTCGACGGTGCCGCCGTCATTCAATTGTCCATCACACGTTACGTCATAGCGGAAATTATCCAGCCCATCGAGATCGAACAGCCCAAACCGCTGGAAGTTGAATGCATTCCCGAGCGTGATGTTGAGATTGAGAGGCGAACTGGTTGTGAGCAAGCCAACTGCCGCGCCGGCGGTGGTTCCACCTGCGTCTGAGGCTGCAACCTGCAATGTGCCAACCTGCACTCCATTGATCTGGTAGTTGCCAAAAGCATCGGCAACAGTTTGTCCAACGAAGTTCCCTTCCGGACCAAAGCTATCAATGCTGACAGCCGAGACAAAGGGATTTACCACGGGCGTGATGCCGTCGGAACCGAAAACTGTGCCAAACACCGTGCCCGTGGCCGGCATGTTGATATCCAGAGTCACTACCTGTCCATCCGTCGATACAGCGCCATCAGCGGTGGCAAAAGTCTGATTGGCGAACAGGACTGCCTGCACCGTGAATGGTCCCAGCGGAACGCGCGTGAATCGATACACGCCGAAGCTATCCGCGCCTCCAAACAAGTTGAAGCTCACACCGGTGGTTGCGAGCGCCACCTGGGCAAATGGCACAGGATTTCCGTTGCTGTCGCGCACGATTCCGGTGACCGTTCCGCTGAGCAACACCACGTTCAGGACCGCAGGCTGCGTAACGTCACTCAGCGTCACGTTGGACGTGGTGATGATTCCGGTATTGGAATCCTGAGCACTGAGCGTAAAGGCACCCAGAGGAACTCCAACGATTTCGAACCCTCCATTCGCATCCGTGGTGGGCAGGAAGCTAGTGACATTGCCGAACGAGTCAGTCTGGGAAATGATGACCGTTGGGAATGGCACAAGAGTTCCGTCAGAGTAACTTACCGTGCCCCTTATTACTGAGATGGGCAGCGTCAAGTCAATGGTCACAATGTCGCCAGTGGCGGCAAAGCTTCCGGTCTGTTCGGCAAAAATCGCCGGATTGAGAATGGAAGTGGCGCGCACCTTAAAGCCTTGGGGTCCGGCGCTGATTCCATTGAACCGGTAGAAGCCGGTGCTGTCCGTGCCGCCAAGCGCCAGTTGGATACCCGTGGAAACATCCAGGACCTCAACCTGGGTCGCTCCAACCGGAGTTAATCCGTCCCCGGCCAGCACGTGGCCCTGGATGGAGCCGGTGATACCGGCATTGATGGTGATAAATACCGTTGCGCCAAGATCACTGCTCTGGATCACTCCGCTGGCCTCGCCAACAAAGCCATTCTGGTAAGCGGTGACGGTGAAGTTACCCGCCGGAACATTTGGAATGGAGAGCGTGCCTGAACTGTCAGTACGGCCAGCAATCCTTTGGCTTGTGCCCGACTTGAGAGCAATTTCAGCGCCCACAAGCGGGTTGATGCCATCGCGCAGCAGGGCCGTCACGTTGACTACAGCCGTATTCGGTATGGTTGTCTGATTGGCGAGGTTGAAGTTCACAACCTGCGCTTTTTCAGCATCCGTCATTCCGGTGAACTCATCCGGATCGGTCTGGTTCACCAGGGCCTGCGCCTGCGCCTGGACTCCTGCCAGATCGTTTGGATCACGCTGGATTTCAAAATGCATCAGCGTCACCGTGGCGCCCGGAGGAACCGTCATGTTCCAGTCGTAAGAGACTGATCTCTGCTGGTTCGGGAATTGCAGATCACCGGCAGGTACTGCGGCGTTTGGCCCGGCAAAGACCGCGCCCAGCAGTGGCGTGCAGCAGGCGCCGGTGCCAGTAACCGCATAGGTATTGCCAGTATCAGAAGGCGCCACCAGGACCGTAATGCCTCCCTGAGTGTTGAGGAAGCTCTGGATCAGCGGCGTAACCGGTACCGGCTGCGGGGTCGAGTTGCTGAGAACTTCCAGATAGCGCGTGAAACCGCCACCGGCCGGCGAATAGACCTTACGCGTGACTGTGAGACCGCTGACGCCTGCCGGCCCATAATCTATTTCGCGCCCGCCTTGAGCGATTTGTGCCGCCGCAATGCACGGGAAGAATTCATTGAAATTGGTCCCGTTGAATTGCAGGTTTTCAGCGCCGGAGTAGCCGCGGCTGAGAGTACCGTCTAACCGGGCGCCGCTGTCGATTTCGCCGTCACAATCCATATCGAATCGGTAACCATTGGTTCCGTCGAGGAAGAAGTTGAAGGCGTTCGTATTGAAGAAGTCGAAGCCCTGGCCGAATACAACGTTGACCGTGGTGTTCTGGCCGGCGGTTATTTGTCCGGTGGCGGAGCCGTTGGCTATCCGGGTAACCGGATCAGCTGCGGAAACGTGTATCGTGCCAACCGGAACGCCTGCGAATGAGTAGTTGCCGGACGCATCCGTAAAGGCATTGTTAAACGAATAACCTTCCGGACCAGTGCTATCCAGGTTCTCCAGGTTCACTCTGGTGTTGGCCACCGGAGTGACGCCATCCGTATCGAAGATCGTGCCGCTTACGTTTCCAACTGCAGGCAATCTGGGATTCAGTATAACGGTATCGCCATCCGCAATCAGGTTTCCTCTCATCGTGGTGAATAACTCAAAGTTCTCGTCGGTTGCCTGCAATGTAAACCGGCCCAGCGGCACGTGATTGAACACAAAATTACCTTCGGAGTCTACCCCGGTAAAGGCATCGCGGTTCATGCCGGCATTCGCAATGCCAACACCACCAAAAGGCGCCGGGTTTCCGCTGGCGTCATACACTACGCCCTTTACGGTACCAGTCGGCGGCATTGTGACGTTCAAGACCACAGGAATACTTACGTCGGATATCGTCCCTGTCACAACCTGGACCAGGCCAGAGTTGAAGTCCTGCGCCGTGAGAGTAAAGTCGCCAGCAAGCGGGCCTGCCACGGCGTAAGTTCCATCTGCATTGCGTGTGGCGAAGAACGTACGTGTGTTGCCATTTGCATTCGTCTGCGTGATGAACACTTCTGGGAACGACACGCCGGTACCATCTGTGTATGTGACCCTTCCTTTTACCGAGCCGACCGGGACCGTCACATTTAGGATTACCGTCTGTCCCGGGCTGGTGAAGGTTCCCGTGCTCTCGCCGAACACATTGGAATCCCATGGCGAGAATGCTCGTACTCTGAAGCCGGCTGCGCCCACGGTGATGTTTGAGAAGAAGTAGCTGCCACCAAAGGCAAACCGCGAGCCAAGGAAATTGCCCGTGGCTGCATCAAGTATTTCGACCGTGGTTTCCAGCGGCGTTTGGCCGTCGCCAGCAAAGACCTGGCCGTTCACGTTTCCGAAGGACGGAGCGGTGATTGTGATATTGACTGAGCCGCCATCGTCAGCGGGCGTAACCGCACCCACCGCGCTGCCGGCAAACTGGAAGGTGTTTGGTGCAAAGGCTTCAACCGTGAAGCTACCTTCCGGCACGTGTTGAATGTTCAGGACGCCGTTGACATCGGTGACCCCGCCAAAGCGGAAGAACCCGTCCTGGGCAAACATGATATCGATCTGGGAATTGGCGAGCGGAACATTTCCCGCCTGCTGCGCAATTACGTGCACTGCTGCCTGCGCCGGTATTACGGCATTAACCGTCAATGTGGCGCCATCGGACGGGACCACGTTGTTCAACACCGCGCGGAAGCCAGCAAAGCCGCGTGGATCAAAAGCGCGTAGCGTGAATGGACGGCCCGCTACCACCTGGGTAATCGTGTAGAGACCATTGGAGTCCGTGCTCGTCGACGCAAACGGCACGTTGTCACCGAAAATCTGGACTTGAGCATTCGCTGCCGGAGTTCCATTCACAAACGTCACGCGGCCGGTGACTATACCCGTTCCCGGCAGAGTTACCGTGATCGGAACCACTTGTTCATCGCTAGCGACTAAGCCGTTGACATCCGTGAAGATTCCACCATTGCTGGGATGATGGCCGCGAACAGTGAACGTGCCGACAGGAACATTGGCGATCGTCATTCTGCCGCTGGCGTCAGTGAACCCGGCAAAGGCGAAGAAACCTCTGGATGGCTCAAAGATATCAACCTGGCTGTTGGCAGCGGGCGTACCGCTGGCAAAGTTTACCTGCACTTGTACCGTGCCCAAACCAATCAGCACGAGGTTCTGGGTAGTGGTCTGGTCCTGTCCCACTGAGACTACGACAGAAGTCGGAGCGCCGGTATTCGGTTCAAAAGCCCTCAAAGTAAACAGGCCTGCGGGGATATCGAAGAACGTGAAGTTGCCGCTTGCATCCGTACGTATATCGCGCTCAAAGAACCCAAACGTTGTCGATCCCTGCAAGCTGACGGCTACGTTCGGCGCTGGGAGTCCGCTCGCCGTAAGAATCGTGCCGGTGACCGTTCCAGTAGGCTGAATTGAAACATTCGCATTGCTGGACTGCCCGGCAACCACTGCAACCACATTGCGGCCAAATAGATCAGTACCACCCTGAGGAACTGAGGTTTCCGCCTGTAGGTTGAAGACTCCGGGTGGAATGCCCGTCATTAAATAGGAACCGTCTGGATTGATAGAGGTGAAGTTAAAGCTTCCGCCAAATAATTCCACCGAACCATTGTTTACGGGAACGCCATTGTGGCGCAGCACGAATCCACGAACGATGCCAGTGTTGGTAAAGACCACATCCTGAACAGCACTCGTCTGCCCCGGATTGAACGCGCCGGTGGCCAAAGGCGACTGAATGCTGGTGGATGGATGGAAAGCCTGTACGGTGAACGCGTCAATCGGCACTGGAATGGTGTTACCGGAATTGCCGAATGAAGAGACTAGATTGTATGTGCCGTCAGCGCCGCTGGTCACTTGAAGCGTACGAGCGTAGAAAAGGTTGTTGCTATGGAAACGCACGGTCGCGTTGGGGACCGTAGTGGTTCCATCGCCCGCAAGCACTCTCCCGCTTACAGTTCCATTCAAGGCAGGCAGAGGCGCCAGAGCGCTAACGCCTGTAGAGGGCACGGCAAAATTCCTGATTTCAGTGATCTCATCCGGACTCAGCCCTACCAGCGCCTCTGGTGACAGCTGGTCCAAACGGTCGGCGGAAGCTGCGGCCGAAACGCGGCTCACCTGTTGCGCACCAAAATGCATGTACGCGACCGTGCCGCCTGCGGGAATCGTAATGTTGCTCCAGGTCACCGCCAATTGGCCCGGATTGAAGTTCGGGCTGGAGGTATAAGTCGCAGACGCGGCATGATCAGCAGCTCCAACGCCATCGAATGTGAATGCCAGAGCTGGGATGAAGCAGCAATTCAGGAACGGATCGCCATCTACAACATCGCCAATTACCACCCAACGATCAGGGTTGATTGGATCTGAAACATCAACAATATTGTCTCCAGAAGACGTAGTCTGGACCGCGGGCGTTCCGTTAAATGCTCGCACGTTCGAGGTCACGCGCAGATCCACTGTTACCGGACTTGAGCCGGGGTTCGTAAGGATCTCAAGGTAGCGCGCGAAATATCCGTCTTGTGGCAGATAAATCTTCCGCGTCACGTTCAGGCCTGCCAAAGCGTCCTGGCGAATGACAACTTCACGCCCATTTTGTTCGGTGGTGCCGAACCCATTGCCTGTAAATCGATTGGGCGCTCCTGCGGCTATAACGTCCAGGACGAATCCGCCGCGGTTCGTGCCAAAGTCGCCGCCATAAACTGAGTTTGTGCCATCCACAATCGAGCCATTGCTTTGGATGTTGAAGATAAAATCATTCGCATCCCACAGGTTCGCCGGCAGGTTGATGGCATTGTTCAGCAGCTGAATATTAACGATTGCGACTGAACCATCGGCGGCGATCTGCCCTGAAGCCTCCGCCACCAACTGCTGCGCAGGAACGCTGGCCGTCAAAGTGAAGGAACCGGTCGGGACGGCATTGATTGTGTATGCGCCGACGGAATTGGAAGTTGTGGTGAGGAAGCCGCCCACCTGGGCGTTTGAGCTTCGCAGAGTGATCGAGACGCCACTTGCAAGCGTTCCATTAGGATTGCGTACGATTCCCTGGACTGTCCCAAGCCCGACGAATACCAGGTTGCTGGTGATCACGTCACCATTATTGGCCACACTTATGCCCGTATTGCGCGCACGCAACCTGCCGGCGGAGTCCAATGACTGCAACGTATAACTGCCCAGCGGTAATGCATCAAATCTGAAACTGCCATCGCTGGCGGTGTTGACCTGCCGGAACACAGGACCGGAGATCTGTACCACCACGTTCGCCAGCGGCGTTATTCCGTCTGCGTTCAACGCCCTGCCCAGGACTGAGCCTGCGGGCTGAAGCCGGACCGTAACCAAATTGGCGACGCCGGCGGTCACGACGCTGGAAAGGGACCCACTCAATTGCGTGACCGGATCAGTGGCAGTGATAAAGAACGGGCCAGCCAACACATTGGAAAATGTAAAAGTGCCATCCGATTGAGTTGTGCCGGTCAAAACCACGCCGAACTGGTTCTGCTCAAAGACAGTAATCTGGGCGCTGGTGATCAGATTGCCGGCGGCATCTTTCACCGTTACGGCAAGACTTCCAACGCCGTTCAAAATTACGTTCACGGTGCGCAATTCACCATTGGCGCTCACCTGGTTGCTTGTGCGCCCACGATCGCCCGTGACGGGATCAGTCACGTCCACGGTAAAGCTGCCCAGAGGAACAAAATCGAACTGGTAGTGGCCAAGAGCGTCCGTCACCGTGGTGCCGCCATTGCCGCCAAAGAGCGTGACCTGCGCACCCACGACCGCCGTGGAACCATCAAAACGGAACACTGTGCCGGTCACGGTTCCGAAAGGCACCAACTGGATATTAAGAGTAAGCACTTGCCCCGCGAAACTGATGCTGCCTGACGAGCGTCCGGCAAAGCCGGAAAGCGGATCACGCACCTGCACGCTGACTGAGCCCGGCGCAACATGGTCCACTGAATAACGCCCATCCGGTCCGGAAGTAGCGCTGAATGTGCCATTGTTGCCAATCACAGTGACTTGAGCATTTGGCACGGGCTGACCGCTTTGATTCGTAATAAGGCCAGTTACGGTACCACCCGCCACCAGCGTGAGGTCCTGGCTGGCGACTACATTGGGAGTGATATTCAGTTTTGCGCTGGCCGCTGTATTGGTTGCAGAATCAACAGTCTCAATGGAGACGGCGACGACTGGAACATCCAGGAAGGTATATGTCCCGGCGGTGTCCGTCTGTATCTGCCTTGAAAGATTACTGCCATCAGGATTCTGGCCGTGCAATTGAACTGAGATGTTAACTACTGCCTGCCCATTGGTGCGGCGAACAGTACCGGAAACTCCTCCAGTCGGGGCAAACGTGATGTCTGCGATGCTGGTCTGGTCAAGGACCACGGTGGTAGAGGTGGCCGCTGTCAGCGCACTGCCTTCCGAATTGGGAAGGGTTGCAATCAGCGTATAGCTTCCCGCAGGTATGCCGGCAAAACTGTAAGTACCGTCGCTCGCGATGGAAGTGGACGCAGACTGCGTTAGGGCGCCGCCATTAATTGTCACTGTGCCAAAACTGACAACGTCGCCATTGTCTCGTTTGACTGTTCCCGTAACCAGCCCGCTGTTAGTGAAGACCACATTCTGCGTGGTTGTGAGCAGGCCTGCGGGGAAGTTTCCAATGGTCGCCGGAGAAATCAATCCAGTCTGGTTGTCAGTGGCGATCAGCGTAAAGGCGTCAATCGGTATTGCAAGCGTGCTTCCGGAATTGTTGATTGCGGAGGCAAAGCCGAACTTGCCAGTATGGTCGACAAAAGTGGAATAAGTACGCCCATAGAAAACATTGTTGCTCTTAAAGCTGACGTTCGCTGCAGTGATTGGAGTGACATTATCGTCCGCTAGGACATGTCCATTGATGTTTCCGGTGATCGCAGGCAGCGGCGCCAGCGTGCTGATGCCTGCTGGCGGCACAACGAAGTTCTGCACAGCGGCCAGCTCAGACGTTGTCAGCCCTGCCAGCGCTTCAGGTGGCAGCAGATCAAGGCGCTGCGCTGAAGATTGTGCTGCGAGTCTGCTGGTCTGCTGCGTGGCAAAATGCAGGAAAGCCACTTCAGCCCCGGGTTGTACGGTGACGCTTCGCCAGGTTTCTGTCAGCAGCCCGAAATTGTTGATGAAATCAATGTTGTATTGCGCGTCTGTAGCGTTTTGCGCCGCGTTGGGTCCATCGAAAATATGCGCGGTGGCAGGCAGATTTGTGGAGGACAAGAATGGATCGCCATCTTCGTCGTCGTCCACGACCACCCAATGGTCGCGATTTGCGGGGTCGCTGACGCCGAGGAAAGTGTCTCCACTGGAAGTAGAGGTAATTCTGGGTTCGCGATTGAACGTAAATCCATTCTGTACTTTGCTGATGAACCGGAAATTGCTGGTGAGCCGGACGTCCAGCGTCACGGGAGCGCCACTGGAGTTCTTCAAAACTTCAAGATACCGTGCGAAGTAACCATCCTGCGGGACATAGATTTTGCGCGTAACATCCAGCCCCGCGATTCCGAGTTGCGTGACAACCACCTGCCGCCCGCCAAATTCCGTAACGCCAAAGTTCAGTGAAGTGGCATTCTGGCCGGTGAAGCGCGTGGTCGTGGAGCCTGAAATCAGGTCCAGCAGGAACCCGCCCTGATTGGTGAGGAAATCTCCGCCGAACATCTGGCCCTTGCCGGACCCGATGGCGCCGCTCTGAAGCAGGTCATAATTGAAGTTGTTGGCGTCAAACATGGTGAAGGGCAACTGGATCACGTTGGCCACCAGTTGAATGTTGGCGGTGACCGTGACGCCGTCCGAAGTAATGTTGCCCTGGTTCTCACCCAGCAGCCGCTGCGCGCCGGAACCCTTGCTGGCCGTGACGGTAAAGAGACCTGCCGGCACTTGGCCAATGGTGTATGAGCCGATTACATCAGTGCTGACGCTGAAATTGCGGCCTCCCCCGGCAGGCTGAAGAACAACGGAAGCTCCCGAAGCGCCGCTGCCATCCGGATTCAGCACTCTGCCGACTACCGTGCCCACACCATTCAGCACCAGGTTTTGCGTTACGACCTGGCCTTGCGTGCTCACCGCCAGATTGGCGGATGCCCTGACGTTTCCAGCGCTGTCTATGGCACTGACCTGATAGGTATTGGCCGGAACCACGTCAAAACGATACGTACCATTGCCGGCGGTGGTGGTGTGGCGTTGCACCTGTCCACTTAGCTGGATGGAGATGCTGCCAATCGTTGTAATGCCGTCCGGACCGAAAACCGTTCCCTGAATTGATCCTGCCGATTGCAACTGCACGGTAAGATTGCTGGTTCCGTTGACTGTAATATTCCCGGTGTTCGAGCCGGTGAGAGATGTCAATGGATCGGTAGCGGAAACGCTGTAGCCCCCGGCCAGCACATTGGCGAACGTGAGAGTTCCATCCGCCTGGGCTGTGCCTGTCTGCCTGCCGCCAAACACAGTTTGGCTATCGAGTCTTACCTGAGCGCCGCTCACTGGATTCAAGCCGCCATCTTTTACGGTAACGATCACCTTGCCAACGCCAACTAAAGTGATGTTCGTTGTAACAACCTGGTCCTGACTCGCAATGGATGCGGTAGCTCGCCCGCGGTCGCCTGTCGCCGGGTCAGTGGCGTCAACGGTATAAGCGCCCACAGGCACAAGATCAATGCGGTATCTTCCCTGCGCATCAGCAGTTGCGCTGTGACCGTCAGACAGCGTGACCACTACACCGCCTGCGGCAGTGGTTCCGCCAAAATGAAATATCGTGCCGGCAATGCTGCCCGTGGCTACCAGAGTGATATTTGCCGTAACGGCGGCGCCATCTCCTGTAATGGACCCGCTGACGCTTCCTCCGTGGCGGCTTATCGCGGAGCTGCCGTTGACAGTGAATGGGCCTACGAAAATATCGGTGAATGAATAATGTCCGCCGCCATCAGTGGTGGTGCTCTTGCTGCCACCAAAGATGCTGTTGCTGCTCAAACTTACGGTGGCATTGGGGACCGCGGTCCCGGATCCATCGCTGACCACGCCGGAAACAGTTCCCTTACCCAGGAAACTGACATTTGAAATGACCACCTGGCTGGTGGTGCCTAAAATCCCTGTAGTGCGACCGCGGTTGCCGGAGCTATCACTGGTTTCAACCGTGAAATTACCAAGAGGAACAAAGTCAAAAGTATATTGGCCCTGACTGTCAGTGGTCGTTGTTAAGAATGCAGAACCAAACAGAGACACGTTCACGCCGCTTCCTACATGCGTGCTTCCATTCCGTCCGAAGACCGTTCCTTTGATCGTTCCGGAAGGCGACAAAGTGAGATTCACTGTTGCTGACTGATTGGGAGGCAACGTACCGGTAACTCTTGCGCGAAGGCCACCCGCCAAATCACTGGCAACAATGGTGTACGCACCTGGCGCTACTCCACTGATCTGGTAGAAACCTGTGCCGTCAGCGCTTGAAGTGCGCACGTCTGCCCCGGAAGTGAGCGTTACTTGCGCGCTCAGGATAGGGCGTCCAGTCTGGCTGGTAATGTTGCCGGCAATCACTCCGGTATTCAACACGATCTGGATTGTTCCCAGATCGGTTGTTCCATTCGCTGGCGCTGCAGTCTTTGGCTGCGATGTGCCTTCCAGAATCTGGTTCGTGCGCGTAATGCGCGCCACGGCAACCATGGGACCCAGATCCGCGGGCACCTTATTGATGGAAAAGAAACCAGCCGCATCCGTGGTTGCGATGAAGAACCTGAATGCCACAACGCTGGCGCCGGCCACCGGATTTCCGGCCTGATCAACCACATGCCCCTGCACTGTGTTTGTGGGATCGGGCACCAGCGGGTTCAATCCAAGTTTTACTTCGATTCCATCAGGAATACCGTCGCCATCCGTGTCTGGGTTCAGCGGATTGGTGCCCAGACGGATCTCTTCCGCGTCGGTCAATCCATCGCCATCCGTATCGGCATTGAGCGGATTGGTTCCACGCTTGACTTCTTCACCGTCGGAAACACCATCGCCGTCTGTGTCAGGATTGCGCGGATCGGTTCCTAACAGAAACTCTTGCAGATTGGTCAGGCCATCGCCATCCGGGTCCTGGCCGGCCACGCTTGGATCGTTGGGATCAAAGCCGTGGGCAATTTTCCAGTCATCCGGAATGCCGTCACCAACGGTGCTTGCCGGCGTGTTGACACTGACCTGAATCGAAGAAGCCGCGCCTTCATTGCGCGCAGTAATAATTGCGGTCCCGCGTTTAATGGCGGTGACAAGGCCGTCGGCGCTGACGGAGGCAATCGCTGGATTGCTGCTCAAGTACAACGTTCCGTCCAACTGCCGGCTCAGCGCCTTCTTCGTGCCGTCCGGCATGGATCCCTGGATGGAAAGCTGAGAAGTTTGCCCCTGCGTGGTAAAAGATGTAGCGGGCGCAGAAATCGAAATTTCCACCGGAGCGGGATCTACCTTGCCGAATGTAAGATCGCCGGCCGGCGTAACCCCGGAGATGAGAGATATAAATGCAGACTGGGCCTGCCGGGTCGTTTGATCTGGATTCGTACAAATAACCCGCAATTTATAGAAACCTTGATCAACGGGAACGTTGGGAACGGCAAAAGTGCCGTCCTGGTTGACCTGTATGGAACGGTTCTGAACTACTGCATTACACGAAGAATCAAGAGACGCAGTATGGAATGCCGGACGCGAGATCGGATCCAGCGGATTGGTGCCGGCAGCAACTTCTTCGCCGTCTGTAAAACCATCACTGTCAGTATCAGCATTGTTGGGATCAGTGCCAAGTTGGTATTCGCGCAGATTTGTCAGGCCATCGCCATCATTGTCCAGAACAGCGTCAGAAGGATCGAGAGGATTTAGCCCGTGATTGATCTCCCATCCATCAGGCATGCCGTCGCTATCGGTATCAGCATTGTGCGGATCGGTTCCCGCGCGAAACTCCTGCAGATTCGCTAACCCATCGTGATCGGGATCTAGGGTCGCATCGCTGGGATCCAGGGGATTAAGGCTGTGGGAAACTTCCCAGCCATCCGGCATGCCGTCGCCATCACTATCCGACGATTGTGGGTCAGTGCCTAGCTGGTATTCCCTGGTGTTAGACAGGCCATCTCCATCTGGATCAAGATTGGCATCCGTTGGATCAAGGGGATTCAGTCCGTTTCTAATCTCCCATCCATCGGGCAGGCCATCGCCGTCGGTATCAGGATTCTGTGGGTCGGTAAGAAAAAAATATTCTTCTAGATTGGTAAGTCCGTCTCCATCGGGATCCAGCACGGCATCGTTGGGATCGTTGGGATTCAGGCCGTGCGCCGTTTCATATACATCCGGTAACCCATCACCATCTGTATCCGGCAAGCCATCCACCGTGTTTTGCTGCACCAGATAGGCCCGAAGCGCCAGAAAACGGAGTTGAGAAATTCTGCCCTGTTCAAAAGGTGCCAGCAGGTCTTTAGGCATGGGCTGGAAATAGCGGAAAGGGGCCGCCTTTGTCGCGGTACGCGCGTGTTGGGCGGAAACCGGCGATACAAACAGTCCCGCTACGATCGTGCAGGTGATCGCTGTAGAAATTACAGTTCGCCAGGAAAAGCCCGCCGTTCGCAGTTTTACTCGCAGTTCCATTCCGATAACCAACCTCTCAGCCAGTGCGGCACAACACGCTCTGGAAGTTGACAAAGGATCTATGCATCTAAAAAATCAAAAACTTCTGCCTGCCGCCCAACCCAGCACGTAGCCAACCGGCAGTACCGCCAAAGCCGCCCAGAAAAGAAAGTAAATACCGATTCCTGCAAGCGAAGCATGGGTTTTGGGGTTGAACACATCGCTCCAGACTCCAATTTGCATAAACAAACTCAAGGCCATGTCGCACGCGGCCGCGGTGCCGAGCCCGGCCAATCGGCTGCGCTGGACCCGCTGTTCGAGTCCCGGCCTCAGCAGGAATCGCGCGCCCACAGCCACGATGGCGAAGGGTGTCGCATTCATCACTGCCACAAGGAAAAAGTTGTAACCGGATTCGAACAGATGAGCCGGAAAATGCCTGATCTCGGCAGCCTGGCCAAAGTAAATCTCACAGGAAATGATGACGATCCACGGCAGCAAAAAGCCGATCACGGCTATGATCCAGAATGCCTTGCGCGCTTTGCTTGGAGTGTCTTCGATCATGCGAATTCCCGGTCCCTCACTTCGCCGTCAGTTTGGTTACATCCACCTTCTGCGTGCTCTTGTGCTGCTGGTCCTCCAAATACGGTGACGAAACCACGAACACACTTTCGCCAGCTTCCACTAAATCGAATCGAACGGCGGTGGTGCCGGCGGACTGCGTAAAACTGTTTTCAACGTTTCCGCTGGAATCCAGTTTCGCCAGAAATGGGCGGTCATCATCCTCACCCTCAACAAGGCACCCGCCATCTGGCGAAGACGTGATTTTGAAATGAGTAAAGCCAAGCTTGGTGGAAACAACTTTGGAGGTGGAAACCTGTCTCAGTTCAGGAGTGAGCACTTTGACCCAGATCTCCTGAGAGCCCGCATTGCTCTTGTCATAGACCAGCCAATAGTTTCCGTTCGATGTCCGGGCCAAGCTGCCATACCGGCCGATAAAACCGGGCTGCCGCATCTCCACGCCAGTGGCGCTGTATCGAGAAAGCCATACTTCCGACGGGCCAGCGCGAAACTTATCGTACTGGCCCATATTCCCCACCAACACGATTCCGCCATCATCCGTGGCGATGCCGTCAGTAAATAGCTCCATCCGCCCGCGATCAATTTCTTTTTCCCAACCGAGCGCGCCCGAAAATTCCACTCTGGCCACGTAAGCGTCAAACGACCGATGACCCACCAGGAACAGATGATCGCGGCTCCATACGACCTTGCCGAGGCGCAAGTTCAATCCGCTCGCTTTCAGTTCCATCACCTTGGCGAACAGAACTTGTCCGGCACCATTCATTTTCACCAGAAGAGGGCGGGTAATGCCGTCCGACAGAACAACAGCCATATCACCGTTTTCCAGAACGGAGAGGCCGAGAACCGTGAGCTGATCGGCTTTGATCTCGCTGCGATCGAGGCCGAAACTCCTAATCTCAATCTCTGAGGTGCGTTCGCCATTCTGATTGAAGATCCAGATTCGTGGATTGGAGTATCGGTCAGTGAATGCCGCCCTGATTCGAACGGCAATCAGGATTTCGCCCTTGGGCGACGAGGCGACGGCAGTATTTTCATACCAGTTGGTGCTGTCACCGAAGTATTTCTCCCATGCCACGCCAGGAACGGATAGTGGCAAAGCAGGAGTGGCCCAGCAGATGCCGCAGGCGACAACCGCCAGCCACCAACGAAGCACGGATTGATTCCAGATCTTTATCATTTGCAACAGTCACACCATAGTTTCTGATCACTGTCATAAGCCGAGCCGCCGAAGTCATCAACAGCTGTGTGGTACCGATTGGCCCAGGTGCGGCAACTCTGCCGGATTTGCTGTGTTTCCTGCGAAGCGTCACAGGTGGCAAGCGCGGTACTCAAAAGCAAGTTATCGCACACTGCTTTGGCGGCCTTCCGTGCGCTCTTGTCGCCGGGTGCACACGTCTGGTAACACGTATCATGGACATCGCATGCCCCGGTGCGTGCTCCATTGGAGAATTGCGTGTCTCTGCCTCCTGCGGGGTTGTCTTTGTTACTGATGGGAACCCACGAGGGAACACTGCATCCGTCATACTCGTGCGCCCGGCTGTTCTGTGTACGATCCGGGCAGTCATCCAGGTCGTTGACAGGCGTCTTCGGCAACACCTTGCCTTTGGCGCAGCATTGGGTCGTTGTGTCGTATATCTTTCTGCTGGTGCTGAAAAAGCCCTTGTCTTCGCAGCACGCCTTGGGCGCTTCAGGTGGTTCATGCTGGCATGATCCGCCCTTGCAAACGTCCTTGGTACATTCGTTCTTGTCGTCTTTGCACGCCGTTCCATCTGCCACGGGCGTATGCTTGCACGCACCATTCACGCACTCGTCTTTGGTGCATTCATTTTTGTCATCGCAGCCATTCACGCAGGTTTTTGGCGGTGGTGGTGGCGGAGCCGCGTGCCAGCCCGAAACCCTTAACCCAAAGCCGGGATCGGAAACGATGACGGATCCGTCTTCACTGACGCGTGCTGTGCCGCCGGAGACAAACTGCTCCAGGTCGTGATCGAAGGAGTAGACCTCCACCACCTGTCCCGCTGGCAGTGCGCTGCTGTTTGGCACCTGAATTCGGATTGGCGGATTGAATTTGGCGCGCGGTGGTTGCAATGTACCGACCACGGCGGGTGACGTCCCATTTGGCGGCGCCATAGGCACCTTATCGCCATGCACCTGCGATAGCGTCAGGCGTCCCACTGTGGAACCATCAAGGAATTTTGCCGAATGCGCGAAGACGGTGTAAGCGACTCCAGGCACGCCCTTCATGGTCAGGGTCACGTCTTCATCTCCGCCAACGACCTTGGAGTTTTCCGTATCGAGCGGTGGAAGATAGATAGGCCCATTCAGGCTGTTGTCCTGGCCCGCCACGGTGAGCAGTGGGAATTCCAGGAACGGGAAACTTTCCGGCCGAGTGCTCGTGCTTCCATCAATGAACAGAATGATGCTTCCAACGGGGGCATTTGAAATTGTGAATCTTCCATTCTGATCGGTAATTGCTGACAGATTGCTTCCTTGAATGCTTGCCGTGGCATTTGGAATTGGCTGGTTCGCGTTATCCAGAACAGTACCGCTTACGCGGGTCAACGACACAGCGGAAGGAATCGCGCCCGATGCAGTGAGTGTGGCTGGTGGAGTGGTGAGTCCATCTACCGAGGCTGAAACCACATTGTTGTTGATTCCCTCTTCCTGTGCCAGCACCAGAACGACGGCCGCTCTGCCATCGCTGTCAGTAGGTTTGGTCACGGTAGTGCTTCCTTCCACCGTGCCTCCGCCCTGCTCGACTTTGAATATCACCGGCACACCGGGCACAGGGTTGCCGCCTGTATCAAACACCCCTACAAAAAACGGCTCTGAAAGTGCCTGGCCGGCGATACCTTTCTGCGATTCTCCGGATATCGCGTGGATCTGGTCCGGTACGCCGACCGTTGCGGACGCGCAGAACATAACCTCACCGACAAAACCGGGAGAGCTGACCAATACCTGATTGTTTCCGTTCCCAATTCGCGTCCCCAGTTTCAGGTTGGCGCTGGCTTGCCCGTTAGTATCGGTTTGGATCGTGATCTGGCGGCCATCCTGCGGATATGCATTAAGTTGGCCGTCACTCTTGTTCACCGTGAAAGTGACCGGCACGCCGGGCATCGGCTGCCCTGCAGCATTGACCACCTGCACGAGCAAAGGTTGCGGCAACGTAGTGTTTACAGCGCCTGCTTGACCATTGCCGGAAACCATCAGAATGCGTTGCTGCGTAGAAATGTCCTGCAACGTCACCGTGACCTGGCCCTGGCTCTTGTTTCCTGCGCGATCTGTGGCAACTGCCGAAATGACATTCTTCCCGGGAACCAGCAGTATCCCTTCAGCCATGAAACTTCTGTTCGAAACATCCGCTTGTACGCCATTAATCGTCACGCTGACCTGCGCAGCGTTTACCGTGCCAGTAACGACATCATTGACAAGGCCTGTAACGTAAATTTCCGGGTTCGTCAGGATCGCGTTGTCACTCGGCGAATCGATGCGGACGGTGGGTGGAGTTGTATCCAAAATCAGGTTGACGCTCGCGGTGCCCGCGGCGCCTCCGGCATTGATTCCTGTTGCCGTGACCAGATTGTTGCCTTCGCGCAACGTTACCTGGTCGGCGCTGAACGTCGTGCCGCTGACGGTGGCGCGCACTCCATTCACTGTGACAATGGCCTGCGGATCGTCGACGGTCCCGGTGACTGTGCTTGAATTAGTTGTAAACAAGGAAAGCGGCGCTGGCGAAGTGATGGTCAGCTTTGGACCCTGCAGATTCACCGTGATGCCTGTAGAACTCGTATTGCCGGCAACGTCTGTAGCTGACACATTGATCGAAAGAACACCCTGCACGATTACCAGAGAACAGCTGAAACCGCCGGACGTGAGCGATGCCGGTGTGCCATTGCAACTGATGCTTGCAATGCCAGACAACGCATCATTGGCGAGCCCGTTCACCGCAACGTTCGTTGAGGGAATGATGCTTCTATCTGTGGGTGAAGTGATGCTCACCAGCGGAGGAGCTTGATCGAGGTTTATCGTTGCACTGGCGCTCACCGAACTTCCTACTGCATCTGTAGCTGTGCCCGTGATTACCTGGTTTGCGCCGTCAGTGCTGACAGTCTGCGGACCGGGGCACGAAACTGGTGGCGCGCCCCCTGTGCAAACAAAACTCACGGTGACCGGTGAATTGTTCCATCCGGCGGCATTCGGCGCGGGCGCAACCGAGGCGACCACCTGCAACGGCGGAAACGGCTGGAGATTGAACTGGATGCTTGTCGTTGCAGTGTTGCCTGCGATGTCCGTGGCGTTCCCGCTGAAGGTTTGCAGGCCGGCGGTCGTCACCGTGATCGGCGTCGGACAAATGGCCACACCTGACAAACTGTCACTGCAGGTAAACGTTACAGTTGCTGAAATCGCTCTGATAATCCCGTTGGCATCCGCCGCCGGGGAAACCGTTGCGCTAACTTGCGGTGGCGTCTTGTCTAGTTTGATGGAAATACTGGTGCTGGCCGTTTGGGCCGCAGCATCCGTCACTGTTCCGCTGACAGCCTGATTTGCTCCTTCCAGCGTCACCGTTTGCGACGTGGGACATTGCAGCGGCGGCACTCCACCCGAGCACGCGAATGAAACTGTTACGTCAGAGTTGTTCCATCCGGCGGCATTAGCAGGGGGCGCCGCGCTGGCGCTCACTGAAAGTGCGGTTTGCTGCACATTCAACGTAAGCGCCGCGGAAGCTGTGTTTCCGGCTTTGTCCGTTGCTGTGCCGCTGAAATGTTCGTTGGCTCCCGCTGTGGTTACATTGATTGACGCGGGACAGCTCGCCGTACCTGAAAGTGCGTCACTGCATGTGAACGAAACTACTGCCGGAAGAGTGACTACGCCATTCACCGCGGCCGGAGTTACGCTGGCCGTAATGCCGGGGTTCGTTTTATCGATATTTAACGTCACCGCAACCGAGGCGTGGTTGCCGTTGGCGTCAGTGGCGGTAGCGGTCACCACTTGATTTGCGCCTTCTGTGGTTACGATTTGCGAGCCAGGGCATTGCACCGGCGGCACGCCGCCTGAACAGGCATAAGAAACCGTAACATTCGTGTTATTCCAGTTGTTGGCATTCGGCAGCGGGGATATCAGCGCCGAAATTGCCAGCGGCGATACCACGGTAAACGTGGAGGAATTGCTGGTGCCCGCACCCGGCACGGAAACCACTACCGGAATTGCACCCAGTGCCACGCCGCTAGGAACAGGAACAACAATGCTCGTATTGTTCCAGCTGGTGGGTGTCGCGGAAATTCCGCCGAAAGTTACTGTGCTTGTTCCTTGGGTAGCCCCGAAGTTTGTGCCGGTGATCGTAACTGACGTGCCAATCGGCCCGGATGCGGGAGTCAAACTGGTGATCGTCGGTGCAACCGCTGTTTGCCTTACTTCCACCAGGCTCAGGTTGTAAGCGTCGGCCGTTGGAGCTGTGTCGTTAACTGTGACAGATGTGCCCGCCGCAGCGATCAGCGTTGGAACCTGCTGGACCCACAACGTGCACGTCTGACCTGACACCGTGCACAGCAACTGATGAACCAACGACTGGTTTGCTCCGAGCGTTCTTGCCACTTTGGCTGTGGGGTCATCGCCCACGCCAAACACCACTGAATTCGCGCGTGTGGTGGTAAGCGTTGCGGAGGGAGCGCCGGAGGCCGCGTTTGCCGTCGCGATCGCGCCAATTGCGCCGGATCCGTTGGTCCCCGTCGTGTCCACTCCGGTGAAACTCACGACCGTCATTGACGACTGGACTGATTGCGAGAATGTTGCGGTGACGGTTACCTTGCTCAACACTGCCGGCGCAAAGGCGCGCCAGATTTCAGCCGTGCCCTGTTGCGTATTTGTTCTCTGCACCAGCACCCAAGTCAGGCTAGCGCCGGAGACGCCGCTGACTGTCGTAGTGGCGGCTGTACCTTTTCCGCTGGAAATAAATGCCAGCAACAACTCATTTGTGGCAGAAGTTGAAAACGAAGCTGTAGCGCGTGTGGTGGAGGTAGTAGTGCCATCGGCAACGATAATCTGATCAATCGCCACGCCGCCGGGATTGAGCACCTTGAAAATTACTCCATTACTTGAAACCCCGCCCGCAGCCGTGACCACAACATTTCCTGTTGTCACACCGCTCGGCACTTGCGCCACAATGCTGGTCGCGCTCCAACTGCTGATCGTTGCCGGAACGGAATTAAGCGTTACTTTGCCGTTGCCCTGCGTAGCGCCAAAGTTCGTTCCGGTAATGGTGAATGACGATCCAAATCCTCCACCAGCCGTAGGAGCCACGCTGGTAATCGCTGGCGCTGAAGTCACCGTGAATGTAACTCCGTTGCTGGCCACGCCCCCTGCCGCAGTTACGACCACGCTTCCCGTCACAGCTCCTGTCGGGACGGTTGCCACAATGCTCGTCGAACTCCAGCTGGAAATGGTTGCTGCTAACGTGCCGAACTTTACTCCGCCGTTGCCCTGCGTCGAACCAAAGTTCGATCCGCTGATTGTTACTACCGAGCCGACTGCGCCCGTATTTGGAGCAAGGCTGGTAATGCTCGGCGCGGGCGTTACAGTAAATGTCGATCCATTACTTGCCTGCCCGCCTACTGTCACCACCACTGGCCCAGTCGTGGCTCCCGTCGGAACCGGCGCTGTAATCGATGTCGCGCTCCATGCCGTCGGCGTGGAAGCGATTCCGTTGAAGCTCACCGTGCTGCTGGCCTGCGTACCGCGGAAATTAGTGCCAGCAATCACTACCGAACTCGCAACTGCTCCGGTGCTCGGCGTCAGGCTCGTAATCGTGGGCGCCGGAGTGCCCAGCGGCAGTACTACGTTCGAGTCAAAATTGCCGTTCAGTGTTCCTTCGATGTCCAGTTCGCCGCTGAACGCTGTCGCGGAGGTGGCTGTAAGATTTACGCCAACCCACAGATAAAAGCGATCGGTAGCGGCCATCGCAATGTTGGCAGTGGTTGTGCAACTGATCGCTTGTTGTTTAACGGTCGTTGATAGAGCAGTGGCCCCTGTGGCCGTGCAGAAAAGTGTCCCAGTTGCGTTGTTCAGCCTGATTTTCGCGCGGGGAAATACCGTCCCTGTATTTGCGGTCTTACGCATGAACACATTGAATGTGAGCGTGGAGCCGGAAGGAATAACGCCGGCTGTGTTCGGGTCGCCCGTCTGCGTCTCAAATTCCTTGATTAGATACTCGCCCGCCGCCTTGCTGGTGAGCGTCGTGGTAAGGGCCACGCTGGTTCCGTCAGGACCGGCGGTCAAAAGCTTGTCGTCGGCCGTCGTGATCGCCGAAGCTTCCTTGTGCAGATGGTAGGTAGCTGTCTGGGCAACTCCTGGCAGGCAGTTGGCCCAGGAAAGTAAGAACAGCAACGCGAAATGAAGACGCCGATATTGCATTCAATTCCCCTGTCGAGGACCGCAACAGTACTCTTCTTGCTTTGCCACTATGGCCATCAACGATCGTTCAATCTCAATCCCGATATTGGAAGATGGAAAATTGCAGAAAGGAAGACGGCTGCGGACGATTCCGCTACGCTTCACCCGATAGCCGTACACAGCATTTAAAAAGACGAATGTGTCTATCTTCACGATTGAACGCACACTTTCGCTGTGGCTGAATAATCAGCGCGGACGAGGTACACGAATATTGTCGACGCCCATTCCTTCAAACAGGCGGCACAGTGCCTTGGCGCTTTCCGGCACACGAACACAATGTTTTGTAAAAACCCTACACAACAGGACTACGACTGTGGCCGTGAGAGTCTGGGCGAAGTGGGATTCGAACCTATTTTGCCCGCGATCTCAAACTTGAACCTCGGTCTTTTTCCTATCTTGCGCCAAAACCACTGGCACAAAAACTAGATTTTTCGATTCAGAGTTGCTGGAGAGTTTAAAGTAGAAAATAGTTTTGTCAATTTAAAACTTGGCTTTTACGAAAAAATTTTACCGTGCTGGAATCTCGCTCTATAGTTTGGCGATTTACCTGAGCAGAAGATCTGCGCCAATGCTATGGCAAACACTCGTTAACCATGACCATTCGGCGAAGCCTGAAATCTCACGCTTCTTTGAACACTCCTCAACCGAATCCCGTTTTGGAACTCTTGTTAGCTCAATGTGAAACGTGCCGGCAAGCTGAACTTTTACTTCAATGCTAGCGAAGGCCACCTTTCATGCCAGATAAGTTGTCTTCTTTCTTAATCTACTTTGACCTAGCAATTCAAAAACAACTGTGTTAAAGATTGTCACTCCCAGAAAATTACTTTGACTGGCTTTCACATGCCAAAGCGTGAGAACTACACGGACGACCAAGGAAATAGCGTTATTATGCGCACGATTCCAGCAACGAACATACGCGGAAACTTCCTTTATTCTTTCAGTGCGGCATGGCCGCTCTTTCTTATGGCAGCTCTGCTTCTTGCTGGCTTTCCGGCTCCGGCCAAGGCACAGCAGGCACAAGGCGTTCCGCTTGCGAAAGCCAAAACTTCGGTAGCACAAAAGGCTCCAACCGCGAGGAAGCACTCACCTACCCGTTCCGCTGCCACGCCTGACTGGCGTGAAGAACTGGTTCGTGCGTCTGGCGCGCCGGTCACAATCGTTGAGTTTTTCGATTATCAATGCCCATTTTGTCTCAAAGCTAATCCCGCGCTGGAAGAAGCTGTCAGAAAACGTCCTGGCAAGGTCCGTCTGGTGCTGAAGCATCTGCCGCTTGCCAGCCACCCAGACGCTGTAATAGCTCATCAGGCAGCGCTGGCGGCTGGAGAGCAAGCACACTTCTGGGAAATGCATGATCTTCTCTTCGCCAACCAGCAGAAACTCAAGATGCCGGATTTGTTGCGTTACGCCGAACAGCTTCATCTTGATGTTCCCCGCTTCCGCCAACGCCTGGAAACCCGGCATTTCGAGCGGGCCATTCGGGAAGACGCCGTATTGGGTGATGCGCTCGGAGTTTCGGCGACACCATCCTTTTACATCAATGGACAAACGCTTGTCGGCTCCGTTTCTGCGGAACGTTTTGAGCAGGTCATTGACGAGGCGCTAAATCCCGCTCTGCGGACCACGACCGCGGCTAGTCCGCAGGCAGTCGCTTCTGTTCGTGACCTTGATCTCTCTACGTCGCCTGCGCGCGGTCCTGCTGATGCTCCCATCACGATCATCGAGTTCTCCGATCTCCAGTGTCCTTTCTGCGCTCGGGTGACCCCTACGCTGCAGGAATTGCTGAAACAGTATCCGAACCAGGTACGATGGGTGTTCAAGAGCTTCCCTCTCGACTTCCATGCGGATTCGCCTCTCGCGCATTCCGCAGCCATGGCAGCCGCCCGTCAAGGAAAATTCTGGGAGATGCATGACCTGATTTTCGCCGGCCAGCAAAATATGAAACGCGATAGTCTGCTGGCGGAAGCTCGCAGTCTCAATCTCGATATGGCGCGTTTCACAACTGATCTGGATAGCGACGAACTGAAGCAACAAGTGGCGCTCGACCGGCGAGAAGGCCTGGGGCTTGGCGTGAGCGGCACTCCGGCGTTTTTCATCAATGGCAAGCCATTTTCCGGCGCCATGCCACTCGATCAATTTCAAACAGTCATTAATAACGAACTAACGAATCTCGGAAAGCCGGTGCCGGCCGTGAATGCGGCCGTACCGGCGGCGCAAGTCAAGAACGCCCCTGAAATCAGCTTTGGCGCACCCAATGCTCCGGTAATTTTGACTTGGTTTTCTGACTTGCAAAGCGGCCTAAGCGTTCAGGCCACGCTGCTCGTGCGCAAACTCATTGGCTCGCATCCTGGACAGATACGGCTGGTTTTTAAGAACCGCCCCCTGGAAACCCATCCCGGCGCCATGCTTTTGCATGAAGCAGCCATGGCCGCAAATGCCCAGGGTAAATTCTGGCAAATGCACGACCTCATCATCGCCAGCCCCTCCAAGGCTTCTCGTCAGGACGTGATGGCATATGCGCAACGCCTTGGTCTTGATCAGGCACGCTTTCAGCAGGACCTCGATTCGGGCAAATATCGGCCATTGATTCAAGCTGACTTACAGGAAGCGCAACGCCGCGCTGTTCTCGGTTCACCGGTCTTTTTTCTTAACTCGGATCGTATAGATGGATTGCAAAATGAAAAGCTCTATGCCGACATCATCGAGGGCCAGTTAGCGGCTAGGAAATAGGGGCCCGGCTGCACCTAGGGAGGCACAGATCTCGGAAGAAATTAG
>Ga0105245_10000728_pt1 | contig 29647 bp, 33 predicted proteins | sample KBSM54metaG_FD_81523 | JGI IMG/M metagenome (GOLD analysis project Ga0105245, IMG submission 81523) | Miscanthus rhizosphere microbial communities from Kellogg Biological Station, Michigan, USA - KBS M5-4 metaG | ecosystem: Host-associated > Plants > Roots > Rhizosphere > Soil | place...
CGCTGCTTGACGCGATTCGCGAGACCGAGGTCGCCGCGGGCGAGGCGGGCGGCATCACGCAGCACATCGGCGCCTACCAGGTGCACCACGACGGCCACACGATCACCTTCCTCGACACGCCGGGCCACGAGGCCTTCACCGCCATGCGCGCCCGCGGCGCCAAGGTCACGGACATCGCCGTGATCGTGGTCGCCGCCGACGACGGCGTCATGCCGCAGACCGTCGAGGCGATCGACCACGCCAAGGCTGCCGAGGTGCCGGTGATGGTCGCCGTCAACAAGATCGACAAGGAGGGCGCGGACCCGAACCGCGTGCGCGGCGAGCTCGCCCAGCAGGGCCTCACGCCGGCCGACTGGGGCGGCGACACGGAGTTCGTCGACGTGTCCGCCAAGACGCACCAGAACCTCGACGACCTGCTCGAGACGCTCGTCACGCTCGCCGAGATCCAGGAGCTGCGCGCCAACCCGGACGCGGAGGCGAGCGGTTTCGTGATCGAGTCGCGCCTCGACCCGGGCCGCGGCCCCGTCGTCACGCTCCTGATCCACCGCGGCCGGATGAAGGTCGGCGACTCCGTCGTGGCCGGTGAGCACTGGGGCCGGGTGCGAGCGATGAACGACTACCGCGGCGAGGCCGTCGTGGACGCCACCCCCGGCATGCCGGTCGAGATCCTCGGCTTCGACGGCGTGCCCGACGCAGGCGAGACCTTCCGCGTGGTCGAAAGCGACCGGGAGGCCAAGCGCGTCGCCAACGAGCGCTCGATCCGCGTCAAGCAGGAGGCCCTGGCGCGCCAGGGCGGGCGCCGCGTGTCGCTCGAGGACGTCCTCGCCCGCGCCGAGCGCGGCGAGAAGGAGCTCAACCTCGTGCTGAAGGCCGACGTGGCCGGCTCGCTGGAGGCGCTCGCCGACGAGATCGTCCGGCTCCCGCAGGAGCAGGTTCAGGTGAACATCATCCGTGAGGGCGTGGGCGGAATCGCCGAGTCCGACGTGATGCTCGCCGCGGCCTCCGACGGAATCGTCATCGGCTTCAACGTGCGCCCGGTCGGCAACGCCGCCCAGGTGGCCGATCGCGAGGGCGTCGAGATCCGCACCTACTCGGTCATCTACAACATCGTCGCGGACCTCCGCGACGCGATGGAGGGCCTGCTCGACGCCAAGGAGGTCGAGGAGTCCGTCGGCACCGCCGAGGTGCGCGCGACCTTCAAGGCCTCGCGGGTCGGAACGATCGCCGGCTGCTACGTGACCGACGGCGTCATCAGGCGCGGCGTGCAGTGCCGGCTCGTACGCGACGGCACCGTCGTCTACGACGGCCGCGTGGGTTCGCTGCGGCGCTTCAAGGACGACGTCCGCGAGGTCGCCGCCGGCATGGAGTGCGGCATCGTGCTCGAGAACTACCCCGACCCGAAGGAAGGGGACGTGATCGAGGCCTACGAGATCAAGCAGGTGGAGCAGACGCTCGGTTGAGCTACGTCTGCATCCTCGAGATCCAGCTCCACTTCCCTGACAACGGAAGCCTCAAGGGCAAGCGGAAGGAGCTGAGCTCGCTGAAGGCGCAGCTGCAGCGCCGCTTCGGCGCGGCCGTCGCCGAGACCGACCATCACGACCTCTGGCAGCGCGCCGAATTGACAGCGGCACTGGTTGGGCGCGACATTACCGATTTGGGTAATAGGGCCTCGGCTCTGGAACGGTTCGTGATCTCGATGTTTCCTGAGGGCGCGCAGGTGGGAAGGCGTTTGGTGTCCAGGGAAGACCTTCTCTAGGATGGCCGATCGCATGCGCCGGGTGAACGAGGCGGTCCGCGAGGTCGTCTCGGCTCGACTCGCCGAGGGTCTCAGAGACCCCCGCATAGGATTTGTAACTGTGACTTCTGTGGATACCAGCCCCGATCTGAGACAGGCACGTGTGTACGTGTCGGTGCTCGGCGACGACGAACAGCGCGCCGAGACGATGGCCGGGCTCGAGTCCGCGCACGGCGTCCTGCAGCAATCCGTTGCGCGCGAACTGAGGATGAAGCACACGCCGACGCTTCAGTTCGTCTTCGATGAGTCGATTGATCGTGGGATGCGCATCACCGAGCTGCTGGACGACGAGGAGTGAGCGTCACCACCGAACAGGAACAGGTCGTCACCGAGCTGCGCGCGGCGGACAAGCTCCTCCTGACCACCCACGAGAACCCGGACGGCGACGCCCTCGGCTCGCTCCTCGCGATGCACGGCATCCTGGAGCAGCTGGGCAAGGACTCCGTCATGTTCATGTCGCCCGACGAGTTCCCGCTGCCGTGGGAGTACCGCTGGCTGCCGCTGGACGAGGGGCTCGTCATGAGCCCGCCCCTGGACGTGGCGGAGCGCACGATCGTCTTCCTCGACTGCGGCAACATCGATCGCATGCCGGTCGACTTCCTGCAGGCCGACGGGCTGCACGTGCTCAACATCGACCACCATCACGACAACACCCGCTTCGGGACCGTGAACTTCGTCGCCCCGGTCGCATCCTCCACCGCGGAGATGGTGTGGCAGATCGCGAAGGAGCTCGATGTGGAGATCACGCCGAAGATCGCCGACGCGCTGTACGTGGGCCTCGTCACCGACACCGGCCGGTTCATGTACGAGAACACGACGGCCGCGGCTCACCGGATGGCCGCGGAGCTGATCGAAGCGGGTGTCGAGCCGCACACGGTCTACCGCGCGCTCTACGAGGACCTGCCCTTCCGGCGGCTCCAGCTGCTCCAGCGCGCGCTCGCGTCCGTCGAGCGCCACGACGACGGCGCGGTGACGATCGCCCATCTCACGAAGCGCGACTACGAGGAGACCGGCGCGCTCGAGACAGACTCCGAGGGCGTGGTGGACCACATGCGCGCCGTCGAGGGCACGCGGGTGGCGGTGCTGGTGCGCGAGCTGCTCGCGGACGATCGCGACGGGATGCGAAAGGTGTCGCTGAGGGCCACCGACGGCTCGGTCGACGTCTCGCGCGTGGCGCGCGCGTTCGGGGGCGGCGGGCATCCGCAGGCCGCAGGCTTCTCGACCGCCGTGCCCTTCCCGGAGCTGGTCGACCAGCTCCGCGGGCACGTGCGCGAGCAACTCGCGACCCCGTAGCTCCCCCGTGGACGGCGTCCTGCTCCGCGCGAAGCCGGCGGGAGTGACCTCTCACGACGTCGTGGCCGAGGTGCGCCGCTCCCTGCCGAGGGGAACGAAGGTGGGGCACGCCGGCACGCTCGACCCGTTCGCGACCGGCCTCCTGCTGATCCTCGTAGGCCGCGCCACGCGCGCCCAGCGCTTCCTCATGGAGCTGCCGAAGACATACCGGGCCGTGGCACGGCTGGGCTGGACGTCCACGACGGGCGATCGCGACGGCGAGCTGGTCGAGACCGGGCGGCTCCCGGAGGGGCTCGAGATCCCAATCGGCGACCAGATGCAGACGCCGCCGGCGTACTCGGCTGTGAAGGTGGGAGGGCGCCGGGCCTACGACCTAGCCCGGGCCGGGGAGGCGCCCGAGCTGACGCCCCGGCCGATCACGGTCCACCGCGCCGACCTGCTGTGGCACGAGGGCGACCGAGCCGCGTTCGAGATCGAGTGCTCGTCCGGCACCTACGTGCGCTCGCTCGTCACGGACCTGGGCGACGCCTACTGCGAGGAGCTCGAGCGCACGGCGGTCGGGCCGTTTCGGCTTCGCGACGCCGGCGATGAGCCGATCCCGCTGCGCGAAGCGCTCGCGTTCATGCCCGAGCGTGGTCTCTCGGCCGCGGAGGAGGCGGACATCTCGCATGGGCGGCCGATCCCCCTTCGGGAGGGAGACACAGCGCACGCGAGACTGACACGGGAGGGCGAAATCGTGGGCATCGGCGAGCCAAGGGCGGGCAGGATGCAGCCCGTCGTAGTGTTCGCGCCCGCATGAAGGTCAGCTTGCTTCCCGACGTCGAGCCCGGCTCGGGCCCGCGCAGGGTCGCCATCGGCACGTTCGACGGCGTCCATCTGGGGCACCGCGAGGTGATCCGAGGGGCGGACACGGTCCTCACCTTCGACCCGCACCCGCTCGCCGTGATCCATCCCGAGGCGACGCCCAAGCTGATCAGCACCTCGGCGGTTAAGCGCGACCTGATCGCCGGGCTGGGGGTCGAGGAGCTCGTGGTCATCCCCTTCGACAAGGGCTTCTCCTCCCAGACGGCCGAGGAGTTCGTGACCGACGTCCTGATCGACCGGCTCGGCGCCGAGACGGTGTCGGTGGGGGAGAACTTCCGCTTCGGGAGGGGCGCGAAGGGCACGGCCGAGTTCCTGCGCGAGCACGACGGCTTCGAGACGCGCGTGGTGCCGCTCGTAGAGGCGGCCGGCGAGACGATCTCGTCGAGCCACATCCGCGGCCTCGTGGCGGCGGGTGAGGTGGGCCCGGCGGCCGAGTTCCTGGGCGGACCGTTCCTGTTCGAGGGCGAGGTGGTGCCCGGCGACCGGCGCGGGCGCGAGCTGGGCATGCCGACCGCCAACCTGGTTCCGGACGAGCGCTTCGTGGTGCCGGGCCACGGCGTCTACGCGGCATGGGCTCACGGCTACCCGGCCGCTGTGAACGTGGGCGTGCGTCCCACCTTCGAGACCGGCCGCGGCCTGCTGGTGGAGGCCCACCTGATCGGCTTCGACGGCGACCTCTACGGCGAGACGCTCAGGATCGCGTTCCTGGACCGCCTCCGCGGCGAGAGGCGCTTCGAGTCGGTAGACGCGCTCGTCGAGCAGATGAACCGCGACGTGGACGACGCCAAGCGCATCGCCGAGTCGACGCGCCGGCCCTGAGTCACTCGGACAGGCCCGCCGCCTGGAGGGCCAGGCGGATCTCGCCGTAGTCCTTGTAGCGCACGAGCACGCCGTCGCGGAACTCGACGATGGCCGCGGTGGGGATGTCGCTCTCCAGGCGGCTCGCCCGGCCGCGCATCCTGAGCGTCCCGATAGCGAGCAGCCGCCCCTCGCCCAGGTCGCGGACGTCGGTGTAGGACGCCTTGAAGAGGTCGAAGGACTCCGCCGTGTCGGCGAGGAAGCGCCGCATGCCCTCGGGCCCGACGAAGGCGCCCTCGGTCGCCGACCGGAGCGGCTCGAACACGGACTGTTCGTCGACGATGCTGAGCAGCACGGGAGCGTCCATGCGGTTCACCGCATCCATGCCGCGGAGGAACAGCTCGATGTGGTCGGGCGGGGCCAGGTCCTTGATTCTGTACGGTCGGGCCGTGAATGGGCCGGACACGGACGGTGACCGGTGGCGGCGGATCGCCTCACGGGCGCTCGTCGCGCTCGCATCCGTGGCGATCCTGCTCGCCCTAGTCGCCGCGTACGCGCGCCAGACGACGGTCGACTCGGACCAGTTCGCCAACCGGGCGACCGCGGCCCTGCAGGACCAGAGCGTCCGTTCCCTGATCGCGCAGAAGGTCACGGACGAGGTCGTGCTGAAGAACCAGGCCGACCTCGTCGCCGCCCGCCCGATCATCGAGTCCGTCGCCTCCGAGATCGTCGGCGGGCGCGCGTTCAGGGGCCTCTTCCGAACCGCTGTGCGCGACGTTCACCGCGCCATCTTCAAGCGCGACCAGAACACCGTCACGCTCACGATCGCGGACGTCGGAACGGTGCTCGCGGCGGCCCTCCAGGAGGTTCGGCCGGCGCTCGCCACGGAGCTTCAGTCGACGCAGCGCGTCGAGCTGGTGCGCGAGCACATCGGCAGCCTCAGCGCAACGCTGGCGAACGTCTCCGAGCAGGTCCAGGTCCTCGCCATCCTGCTGATTCTCCTGTCGCTCGGGTTCGTGGCCGGCGCGCTGATCGTCTCGCCGGACCGGCGCGGCACCGTCATCGAGCTCGGGCTGGGCGCCGCTGCCGCAGGCGGCGTGCTCATCGTGGTGTATGCGATCGCGCGTTCGGCGGTGACGAACCGGCTGGACACGCCCGAGGAACAGGATGCGGCGCGCGCGGTCTGGGATGCGTTCCTGGGCGACCTCCGGACGGCGGCCTGGATACTCGCCGGCACGGGAGCCGTGCTCGCCGCCGCCGCGTCGTCGCTCATCAGGCCGCTGCCCTTTGGCCATCCGCTCAAGGTCGCCGTCGAGTGGCTCGGCCGCCAGCCCCGGAGCCGCACCGGAAGGGCGCTCCGCGGGCTCGGCTTCGTCGCGGCGGGCATCCTCGTGCTCGTGAGCCGGAACGCCGTGCTCGCCCTGCTCCTGAACGTGTTCGGCATCTACCTGATCTACGAGGGTGTGAGCGCGATCCTGCAGCTCGTCTACAGGCCGGAGGAGGACACCGAGCGCCGGGCGGCGCCCGGACCGCTGAGGCGCTTCGACGTCCGCCGCCTGGCGATCGCCGTCGTTCCGGCGGTCGTGGTCATCGCCGTCGTGGCCGGGTTCCTCGGCACGGGCGGGACCACCACCGCGGCCCCGGCCGCGGGCGGCTGCAACGGCAGCGAGAAGCTCTGCGATCGCCCGTTCAACCGGGTGGCGATCGCGATGACGCACAACTCGATGTCGGTGCCGCTGCCTGGCTGGTTCTCGTCGATGCAGGAGAAGCCGATCGCCGGCCAGCTCCACGACGGAATCCGCGGACTGATGATCGACACGCACTACGGCGACCTTTTGCCCGACGGCAAGGTGCGGACCTTCTTCGGCAGCCACGCGGAGCTCGAGAAGCGCGCGCAGGTGGACGGCGTGAGTCCCGAGGCGGTGGACGCGGCGCTGCGCATCCGCGAGCGGCTGGGATTCAGCGGCGAGGGCAAGCGCGGCATGTACCTCTGCCATTCGTTCTGCGAGCTCGGCGCGACGCGGCTCGGCTCCGTGCTCGACGACCTGCGGACCTTCCTGGTGGCGAACCCCGGCGCGGTGGTCGTGGTCATCAACCAGGATTACGTGAAGCCGGAGGACTTCGTGAAGGCGGTCAGGGACGCGGACCTCGAGCAGCTCGTCTACCAGGGGCCTGTGGGGAGCAGGTGGGACACGCTCCGCGAGATGGTCGACTCGAACCAGCGCCTGGTTCTGATGGCGGAGAACAACGCGGGCGGCGCGCCCTGGTATCACCCGGCTTACGAGAGCATCACGGAGGAGACGCCGTACGCGTTCAAGAAGGTCCCGCAGCTCACGGACCCGGACAAGCTGGCGCGGAGCTGTGAGCCGAACCGCGGGGCCGAGGGCGCGCCGATCTTCCTCGTGAACCACTGGATCACGACCGACCCGGCGCCGCTGCCGTCCAACGCCTCGAAGGTCAACGCCTACGACCCGCTGCTGGCGCGGGCGCGGGAGTGCGAGCGGGTTCGCCATCACCTGGCGAACCTCGTGTCGGTGAACTTCTACCTGCGCGGGGACCTCTTCAAGGTCATCGACAGACTGAACCGCATTAACTAGAGGACGCGATGGCCCGGGCCTTCACCGAACGCACCGCATGGGCGCGGAACCTCGCGGCGCCCGTCCGCGACTACCTGAGCACGGAGTCGTCCGGCGCGCTCGCCCTGCTCGCGGCGGCGGTCGTCGCGCTGGCGTGGTCGAACTCGCCGTGGTCGGACTCGTACGAGTCGTTCTGGACGACCGACCTGTCGATCATGGTCGGCGACCACGGCATCTCGCTCGATCTGCGCGAGTGGGTCAGCGACGGCCTGATGACGCTCTTCTTCCTCGTGGTAGGGCTCGAGGCCAGGCGCGAGTTCGACACGGGTGCGTTCAGGGAGCGGCGGCGCATCTCACTGGCAGTGTTCGCGGCGCTCGGTGGGATGAGCGTGCCCGTGCTGATCTTCCTCGCCTTCAACGTGGGCGGCCCGGGGGCCCACGGCTGGGGGGTGGCGATGTCGACGGACACGGCGTTCGCGCTCGGCCTTCTCGCCCTGGTGGCCCCCTGGGCTACGCGCCTGCGCGTGCGCCTCCTGACCGTGATCGTGATCGACGACCTGGTGGCCCTGCTCGTCATCGCGACCGTGTACACGGAGCAGGTCGACGCCGTCGCGCTCGCGATCGCGGCCGCGCTGTTCGGCTTGCTCTACGCGGTGCGCTACCTGCCGATGTCCTGGCGGACGCCTCCGGCTGTGCTCCTGGCCGTGGCGCTCTGGGTGGCGCTGTACGAGTCCGGCATCGATCCGCTCATCTCGGGGCTGGCGATCGGTCTTGCGATCAGCGCCTACCCGCCTGGGCGCTCGGAGCTCGAGCGGGTCACGGAGCTCACGCGGTCCTTCCGCGAGCAGCCCACCCCCGAGCTGGCGCGCTCGGCGGCCCTGGGTGTCACCTCCGCGGTCTCTGCGAATGAGCGGCTGCAGTACCGCCTGCACCCATGGACGAGCTTCGTGATCGCACCGCTGTTCGCCCTCTCCAACGCGGGCATCCACGTGGACGGCGACCTGCTGCGCGACGCGGTGACTTCGCCGATCACGCTCGGCATCGTCATCGGCTACGTGATCGGGAAGCCCATCGGCATCACGGCGGGTACCTGGCTCGGGACGCGCTCGTGGGCCACCGGCCTGCGCCCCTCGGTCCCCTGGCCCATGCTCGCCGCCGGCGGCGCCGTCGCGGGGGTGCCGTTCACGGTCTCGCTTCTGATCGCCGGCATCGCCTTCGACGAGCGCGACCTGGAGGAGGCCAAGATCGGCGTCCTGGCCGCCGCGCTCCTCGCCGCGGTTACAAGCTTCCTCGTCTTTCGCCTGATCCAGCGCCTGCCGCCTGCGTTCCGCGCGCGACAGCTCCTTCGCACCGCCGAGGACCTGGTGGATCTGTCCGAGGACGTCGACCCCGACCGAGATCACATCCGCGGCCCGGAGTCGGCCCCGGTCACACTCGTGGAGTACGGGGACTACGAGTGCCCCTACTGCGGCCAGGCCGAGGTGGTGATCCGCGCGCTGCTCGACGAGTTCGGCGACGAGCTGCGCTACGTCTGGCGGCACCTGCCGCTGAACGACGTGCACGCCCACACGCAGATGGCGGCGGAGGCGAGCGAGGCCGCCGGGGCCCAGGGCGCCTTCTGGTCGATGCACGACCGGCTGCTCGCACATCAGGACGAGCTCGAGCCCGAGGACCTGCGGCGCGCCGCCGAGGAGCTCGGCCTCGATGTAGAGCGCTTCTGGGACGACCTCCGCCAGCGCCGCTTCGCCGAGCGAGTGGGGGAGGACGTGGCGAGCGCCGACGAGAGCGGCGTGGCCGGCACCCCAAGCTTCTTCATCAACGGGCGCCGGCACCAGGGCGCCTACGACGTGGCCACGCTCACCAGAGCCGTGCGGGCAGCCCGCGCCCAGACACGCCTCAGGGAGAAGGCACTGGAGGGGTCCGGCTAGGCCGGGCGGAACCCGGAGCAGACGACCCGGATCCAGTCGATCTGTCCGTCGCGTGTCGAGAGGTAGGCCTGCTGTTCCACGAGGAAGCGCCCGTCGGGGTTGCTCACGCTGAAGCGGTAGCCCACGCGCTCGCGGTCGGCGACAGTGTCCGCCTCGATGCCCTCCAGCCCGTCCACGTGGTCGTTGTCCTCGAGCCAGTTGCCGAACAGGATCTCGACGACCTCGTCGCGATCCGAGGCCTCCCAGAAACGGTTGGGGGTGAGGCCGCGGAAGTCGATCTCCGCGTGGAGGAGCTCCCGCACGCGAGCTGAGTCCTTGTCGCAGAACGCGCGTGCGAAGTCCGCGCCCAGTGTGGTCTCCTGTGGCATGCGACGAATGGTTGCAGAGCCGATGTCCATTTCCGCGGACGCCGTTCGTCTCATAGGCGACCATCCACCGAGGAGGAAGCCAATGAAGTACCTGCTGCTGATTCACCAGGGCGACGCCCCGACACCGCGTGACCCCGAGGCGTGGGCGAAGCTGTCGGAGGAGGAGCAGAACCGGGTGTTCGCCGACTACCAGGCGCTCAACCAGACCCCCGGCGTCACGCCCGGGCTCCAGATGCAGGGGCCCGAGGCGGCCACGACAGTCCGGGTCGAGGACGGCCAGACGCTCGCCACCGACGGGCCGTTCGTGACCGTCAAGGAGGCCCTGGCCGGCTGGCTCGTGTACGACGCCGACGACCTCGACGCCGCCATCGAGCTGGCGGCGCGGATCCCGGCGGCGCGACTGGGCGGCGCGATCGAGGTACGCCCGCTCGCGGGGGAGTAGCGATCCTCGACCGGGTCTTCCGCGACGAGTGGGGGCGCGTCCTCGCGACGCTGATCGGCTTCCTCGGCGACTTCGAGCTCGCCGAGGAAGCCGTCCAGGAGGCGTTCGCGGCGGCCGCCGAACGGTGGCCGCGCGACGGCACGCCCGACAACCCGCGTGCGTGGCTGGTCACGACGGCCCGCAACCGTGCGATCGACCGCATCAGGCGCGATCGCACGCTCGCGGAGAAGACCCGCACGATGGGGACAGACTTAAGTCTGTCCCCACCCCCGGAGGCCGCGGAGCACACGGTGGACGACGACGCGACGATCCCTGACGAGCGCCTTGAGCTCATCTTCACCTGCTGCCACCCGGCGCTGGCGCTCGACGCCCAGGTCGCGCTCACGCTGCGAACGCTGGGCGGCTTGACCACCGGAGAGATCGCCCACGCCTTCCTGGTGCCGGAGGCGACCATGGCGAAGCGGCTCGTGCGCGCGAAGCACAAGATCCGCGACGCGGGGATCCCCTTCCGAGTGCCCCCGCCTCATCTTCTGCCCGACCGCCTCGCCGCCGTTCTGGCCGTGGTCTACCTGATCTTCAACGAGGGCTACGGAGGGCGCGGCGAGCTCGCCGCCGAGGCGATCCGGCTGGGCCGCGCGCTCGCGGAGCTGATGCCGGACGAGCCCGAGGTGCGCGGGCTGCTGGCGCTGATGTTGCTGAACGACGCTCGCCGCGAGGCACGGTTCGCCGACGACACCGTCGTGCTGCTGCGCGACCAGGACCGCTCGCTCTGGGATCACTCGCAGATCGAGCAGGGGCAGGCCGAGCTCGACCGCGCGCTCGCGCTGCGGGGGCGCGGGCCGTACGTGATCCAGGCCGCGATCGCCGCACTGCATGCGGACGATCCACCGGACTGGACGGAGATCGCCGCGCTCTACGGCGAGCTGGCGCGGATGACGGGCTCTCCCGTCGTGGAGCTGAACCAGGCGGCCGCCGTGGCCGAGGCGGGCGACGCCGAGGCGGCGCTGGCGCAGGTCGAAGAGCTCGAGCTCGACGACTACCACTACCTGCACGCCACGAGGGCCGAGCTGCTCCGCCGGCTCGACCGGATCGACGACGCCCGGACGGCCTACGGCCGCGCGCTCGAGCTCGTGCGGTCGGACCCTGAGCGCCGCTTCCTCGAGCGTCGCCTGGCGGAGCTGGCAGGCTAGGCCGGCATGACCGGCTCGCCGGACATCTCGCTGGTCCCGATCGGCCGCGTCGAGTCGCCGCTGACCGACCCGGCCGACGCGCCCAAGCAAGGGTTCGAGGGCGGACCCGACGCCTGGCTCGTGTTCGAGCCGCGGGTGCTGGATGCCCTCGACGGGCTCGAGCCCGGCGCTCGCGTGATCGTGCTCACCTGGCTCGACCGCGCCGACAGGGACACCCTCAGGGTGCATCCGCGCGACGACGCGAGCAACCCGCTCCGGGGCGTCTTCGGCACCCGCTCGGCGGACCGCCCCAACCCCATCGGCCTTCACGAGGTGAAGGTGCTCGCGGTGGAGGGCAACCGCGTGAGGGTGAGCGACCTGGAGGCACTCGACGGCACGCCCGTGGTCGACCTCAAGCCCGTGATCTAGGAGGTGGAATCGGTGACACGCGATGAGCTCGACGCCTGGCTGCGCGACTACGGCGCCGCGTGGGAGGCGCGCGACGGCGAGCGGGCGGCGGCCCTGTTCGCCGAGGACGGCGTGTACTGCTGGGGCCCGCTCGAGCCGCCGCTCCGCGGCCGCGACGCCATCGTCGAGCGCTGGACGCAGGCGACTACCGGCCAGCGGGAAGTAGCGTTCCGCCACGAGGTCCTCGGGGTCGACGGCGCACGCGGCTTCGCCCGCTGGTGGTCGAGCTTCGCCGAGGCAGGCTCGCGCTTCGAGCTCGACGGCGTCTTCGTCCTCGACTTCGCCGAGGACGGGCTCTGCACCGAGCTCCAGGAGTGGTGGGCGGCCACAGAGACGCCGCTCGGGTGAGCGCGGAGGGCTACTTGTAGGCGATCCCGGCGCTGGCCGGCCCGGCGAGCGGCAGGACCTCGGTGTCCCTGAAGCCCGCTTCCTTGCACCAGCCGGCGAAGTCGCTGCCGGTGTAGTCGAAGGCGTCGCCGAACTCGATCAGCATGTTGAGCGACATCATCAGGCCGAACGCGTTCTCGCGGCGGGCGTCGTCGATCAGGTTCTCGATCACGATGAAGGCCCCGCCGTCGGGAAGCGCGTCGTAGGCGGCGCCGATCAGCTTGAGCTTCCCGTCGAGGTTCCAGTCGTGGAGGATCAGGCCCATAGTGATGACGTCGGCCTTCGGGAGCGGGTCCGCGAAGAAGTCGCCCGATGCCACGGACACGCGGTCGGACAGCCCCGCCGCGGCGATCGCCCGCTCCGCGATCGGCGCGACCACCGGCAGGTCGTAGCTTGTGCAGGTGAGGTGGGGGTGGTGCGTGGCGAGGATCGTCGAGAGCTGGCCCGTCGCGCCGCCCACGTCGCAGACGGTCCGGTACCTCGAGAAGTCGAACTTCTGCGCGAGGGCCTCGAAGTTGCCGCGCGAGATGCCGGCCATCGCCTGCATGAACTGCTCGAGGCGCCCGGGATCGCTGTACAGCTCCACGAACATCGGCTGGCCGTTCTGCTTCACCTCGTTCTGGGGCTTGCCGGACCTGAGCGCCTCGGTGAGGTCGCCCCAGAACCCGTACAGGCGGGCGTTCGCCATCTCGAGAATGCCGCCGATGTAGGCCGGGGCGTTCTTGTCGAGGAAGAAGGCGGTGTCCGGAGTGTTGCTATAGCGGGCGTCGGCGCCCTCGCCGTCCCGCTCGAGGAACCCGAGCGCCACAAGCGTGTCCGGGAAGTCCGGAATCGCCCGCGGGTGGAGTCCGAGCCGGTCGCGGATCTCCTCGCCGGTCATCGAGTCCGAGCCGAGCTGCGTGAACAGCTCGAGCTCCACGGCCGAGAGCACGGTCTTCGAGGGCCAGAAGCCCATGCCCACCTGCATGATGTGAGTCGGGTTGCGGTCCATCGCGGGACCCTAACCCGAACCGAGTACGCGCTCCAAGTTGTCGAAGGCCTTGCCCCAGCCGCCCTCGTGGGAGCGGACCGCCTCCTCGCTCCAGAGGTTGCTGTGAGTGAACTGCACCGTCGTGCGGCCGTCGTGCTCCTCGAAGTCGAGCTCGATCAGCTGCCGCGTGTCGTTGCCGTCCCAGATCCAGGTGAAGGCGAGCCGGCGCGGCGGGTCGATTTCCGTGTAGCGGCCGCCTCCGCCGTACTCGCGGTCCTCGTGCGGGTCTCGCATGACCACCCTCACCTCGCCGCCCACCTGCAGGTCGACCGACGCCTCGCTCGTCTCCCAGTCGTGTTCGGCGTGCCACCAGCGGCGGATGACCTCCTCGCTGGTCCACGCTTCGAAGACCGCCTGGGCGGGCGCGTCGAACGTGCGCTCCATCCGGAGCGTGGTGGCTTCGCTCATGCCCCCGGCAACCGCCCGCGGCGGAGGCGGAGGGCCACCCAGCCGCGGGCGAGCAGGAGCGCGGTGCCGGCGGCGCTGAGAACGGGGAGGAGCTCCTCCACCGGCACCGCGCCGACGTGTGCGATCACTTGCCGTTCTCGTACTGGTCGTGCTGGCGCCACCACTGGTAAGGCGGGGTCTGCGGGTAGCCCTCCGGCGAATCCTCCCACGTCTCCTGGCGCCCCAGCGCGGTGATGTCGAGGTAGGACCAGGTGCTGCCCATGTGCTCGTCGCCGCGGCTGTCGATGAAGTAGGTGCGGAAGATCTTGTCGCCATCGCGGATGAAGGCGTTGGTGCCGTGCCACTCGCGCACCCCGAAGTCGGTGTCGAAGTCGTCCGTGACCGTGTACCAGGGCACCGACCAGCCCATCCGCTCCTTGAGGCCCTGGATGTTCTCCTGCGGCGCGCGCGAGACGTACGCGAGCGTCGTGTCGCGGGCGTTCAGGTGGGCGAGGTCGGCGACCTGATCGGCTCCGAACGAGCAGCCCGTGCACCCGCGCTCCGGCCAGCCCGCAACGTCCGGGTCGTAGAAGAACCGGTACACGATCAGCTGGCGGCGCCCCTCGAAGAGGTCGAGCAAGCTGACCGGCCCGTCGGGCCCGTCGAACCTGTAGTCCTTCTCAACAGCCATCCACGGCATCCGGCGCCGCTCGGCGGCGAGCTTGTCGCGGGCGCGGGTGACCTCCTTCTCCCTCACGAGCATCTTCTCGCGGGCGGCGTCCCACTCCTCGGGAGAGACGACCGATTGCGTGGATACGACGGATTGCGTGCTGTCCATGGTCATGTAGACCCTTCCTCCTTGAGGTACTCATCGACTACGTCGAACATCCGGCCCCAGAGGGCGCGTTGGCGATCCATCCAGTCGGCGGCTTCGCTCAGCACGTCGGGCTGAAGCGAGAGCCGATGCGTGCGGCCGTCGACGACGCGGGTGACGACCCCCGTTTCCTCGAGCACCTTCAGGTGCTTCGTGATCGCGGGCTTCGAGACGCCGAAGCCCTGAGTGGCCTCGCCGACCGTCGCCGGCCCCGCGGCCAGCCGCTCGACGATTCCGCGCCGGATCGGGTGCGAGAGCGCTTTGAACGAATCGTTAACCACTGGGTTAACAGTAGCAAGCGCCGTCCTCGTGGCATGCCGTAGCTTTCGCGCATGGTCACCCCCGAGATCGACCCGGACGCCTTCAACGCCTTCGAGGCGAGCGGCTGGGAGGAGAAGGCCGGCGGCTACGACCGCCTGGTGGGGCATGTGACCAGCCGGTTCGCGGGGCCGCTACTGGATGCGGCGAACGTGACGCGAGGGACGCGAGTCCTCGACCTCGCGACGGGCCCGGGCTACGTGGCGGCGCAGGCGGCCGAGCGCGGGGCATCGGTCGTGGGGGTGGATGTTGCGGCGACGATGATCGAGGTTGCCAGGCGGCTTCATCCGGATATCGACTTCCGCGAGGCGGACGTGCACGAGCTCCCATTCGAGGACGGCTCGTTCGACGCCATGGTCGGCAACTTCTTGATCATGCATCTGGGGCGGCCCGAACAGGCACTGGCGGGGTTCGTCCGAGCCCTGCGGCCAGGCGGAAGGATTGCGCTCACGGCCTGGGACTTCCCCGAGCGCTCGCGCCTGCTCGGCCTGTTTCTCGACGCGGTGGCCGAGGCAGGTGCCATGGCTCCGGACGAGCTCCCGCCGGGACCGGACGTGTTCCGGTTCTCGGCGGACGACGAGTTCGACGCACTGATGCGCGCCCAGGGGCTGGAGGACCGCGTGGTCGAGCGCGTCGAGTTCACGCATCGTGTGGCCACGGCGGACGAGCTGTGGGAGGGCTTCCTTGCAGGCTCCCTCCGGGTCGCGGTGTTGATCACGACGCAGCCGGCGCAGATGCAGCAGCGCATCCGAGCCGCGTTCGACCGATTGGTCGAGGAGTACCGCGGCGACGACGGCCTCGAGCTACCGGTCTCGGCCAAGCTGGCCTCGGCCCGCAAGCCGGCTCGTCGGGACGGATAACGACAGCATTGAGGGAGGTTCGCCGGGGTCAGGCCGTGTGGGAGGCTTGGCCGGTGGCCCTCCGCAGCGCGACACGCCGCCTGGTCGCGGTGGCCGCCGCGGCGGCCATGGGGCTCGCCGCGGTGCCGGAGCCTGCGTTCGCCGACGCGACGGTCCGCGAGATCGCCGCCGCGCTTCGTACGGACCCGGTCTACGTCGCCGACTCCCAGAGGCGGCTGCTGACAGTCCCCCAGCGAGGCCGCGTACGCCTCCGGATCGTCCGAAAGGACATCGGGCGCATCCAGATCGCCGTCGTGTCGCCGGAGAGCGCTCAGCGCGCCGGTGGGATCGGCGGGCTGGCGAACGCGATCGACCAGGCGATGCCGGGGCGCCGCGGGGCGCTGGTCGCCACCACGGGCACGGCGTTCCACGTGGTGACCTCGCACGGAGTCGTCGAACCCACGGCGGCCGCGCTGCGGAGCGCCGTCGAATCGCACCGGGGGGACGGCCTCGCCGCTCAGCTGCTCGCGGGTGTGGACGGGATCGCCGAGGTCGATCCAGGGACAGACGCCGACGTGAACACCCCGGTACCCGGCGCGCCGTCCGCCGACGAGGGCTCGCGGTCGAACGACGTCGGCGACGACATCGGAGACAGCTTCAGGATCGGCGTGCTGATCGTCGCCGCTGCGATCGCGCTCCCGTTCGTGCTGGGGGCCATGGTCTTCCTGTTCGGCGTCCGGCGGCGCCGAGCGGCGGCCCAGGACCGGGAGAAGATCGACCGCGGCGACGCCCGAGGCGAGCTGCTGGCCCTGGGCGAGGAGATCGGGGCGCTCGACCTCGACGTCGAGATGCCTAACGCGAGCGCGCGCGGCCGCGACGCCTATGAGCAGGCCCTCAAGCTCTACGACCGCGCCAACCAGCTGCTCGCGAAGGACGATCCGAGCGAGATCGAGCTCTACGAGGCGCGCCGCTCGCTCGAGGAAGGCCGCCGCCGCATCGCGGCGGCGCGCGACGCTCTCGCGTCCGGCGCCGGCTAGTCGGCAACCCTCAAGTAAAATCGCGCCATGGCTGACGACCTGACGCTTGGGGCACGCGCCTACGCCCCTGCCCGCGAAATCTCCACGGCCGCGCTGCTCGGCCAGGTGCTGTTCCTGGTGGCGGTTGCGATCGGCTTCCTCGCCATCGGCTCGCTGATCGGGCGCGACCTGTCGCAGGGTGCGGCGCTCGCCTTCTCGCTCGGCGGCTTCGGGATGCTGATGATCTCCTCGTTCGGCGGGGAGAGGTTCCGCGTCGGCGGCTTCGCCATGGGCTGGCTGTTCGCCACCGCGCTCGTGATCGGGATCGGCCTTGCGCCGGCGCTCGACTACTACATCGCCGCCGATCCGCAGGCGTTCACGCAGGCGGCCGCAGGGACGGCTCTGACGGTCGTGCTCTGCGGGTGCGCCGGAATGATCATTGCGCGCGACCTGGCGCGCTGGATGCGCCCCGTCTCGCTGATCGTGTTCGTCGCGGCGCTCGGGTCGTGGGTGCTGGTGCTGGTGAACGGGTCGCTGAGCCCAGTGGTCTCGCTTGTGATCTACGGCTTCAGCGCGCTGCTCTTGGTGATCGACTTCAACTACATCCGCCGCCGCGGCGCCGAGGACGACGTCGTCTGGCTGGCGACCGGGATCTTCGTCTCGATCGTCAACATCTTCCTGTCGCTGCTCAATCTGTTCTCGCGCTAGCGGAAGGGCCGCAGATCTCGCTGATCACGTCGGTCTTGGCGTCCGCGTAGTCCTGGACGTCGCCCCAGTCGCGTGCGGCGAGCTCGCGCTTCGCAGCCGCGTACCGCTCGCGGTCGTCGGCGTTGGAGCGAAGGCGGTCGCGGAAGCGCAGCATCCGATCGACCTCCGAACAACTCACGCTGAACACGTGCAGGTTCACGTCCCCGTCGCGGCCGCGCAGCATCCGGTGCTCGAACCAGTCGGGCTCGCGAACGTCGAGGGTGTACCCGGCCGCCTCCAGCGCCGGCACGTAGGCCTCCTCACGGGCCGAGTCGGCCACGACGAGCACGAGGTCGATGATCGGCTTGGCGATCAGCCCGGGCACCGAGGTCGACCCGACGTGCTCGATCTGGAGGGCGGCGCCGCCGAGCGCCGCGCGGATCTCCTGTTCGACCCCGGAGTAGCGCTCGGGCCAGGCGGAGTCATACTGGGCGAGGGTGATTTCGGGCATCTGGAGCCTGCTACGGTTTCGCGTCGCACATGAGCCTTGCCGCTGAGAAGAAGCGTGAGATCGTCGAGAAGTATGGGCGTGGCGACGCCGACACCGGGTCCACGGAGGTCCAGGTCGCTCTGCTCACGGCGAGGATCAACGAGCTGACCGAGCATCTGCGGACGCATCGGAAGGACCATCACTCGCGGCGCGGGCTTCTGATGCTGGTCGGCAAGCGGCGCAGGCTGCTGCGCTACCTCCAGAGCTCGGACATCGAGCGCTACCGGTCGCTCATCCAGGAGCTCGGGCTCCGGCGATGATCGAGCCCGGCTCTGCGGCGCCGGAATTCACGCTTCCCGATCAAGACGGCAACACGGTCTCGCTCTCGGACTACCGGGGGGGCACGGTCGTGCTCGTCTTCTATCCCGCGGACTTCAGCCGGGTCTGCACCGACCAGCTGAGCGTCTACCAGGAGGTGCTCCCGCAGCTCGAGGAGGCGGGCGCCCAGCTCGTCGGGATCTCGGTCGACGGCGCCTTCTGCCACAAGGCCTTCCAGGAGCACCAGGGCCTCACCATCCCGCTGCTGGCCGACTTCCACCCGAAGGGGGAGGTCGCGAAGGCCTACGGCGTCTGGTCCGAGAAGCACGGCGTCGCCGGCCGCGCGCTCGTCATGGTCGGCCCGGACGGCACGGTCCAGTGGTCGTATCTGTCGCCGCCGCTCGAAGTCCCCGGGGCGAACCTCATCTTTGACGCGCTGGAGCAGCGCACCCCCGCCTGAGCCCGGGCCCGGCGACCACACGCGCGGCGAGGGCCCCGTGGTCGTCGAGTACGCGGACCTCGAGTGCCCGTACTGCGCGCAGGCGCACCTGATCCTGAAGGAGCTTCCGATCACGCGGGTGTTCCGGCACTTCCCGGTGACCTCGAAGCACCCTCGCGCGAGAGTGCTTGCCGCGGCCGCGGAGGCTGCCGGCCGCCAGGGGAAGTTCTGGGAGATGCACGACTCGCTGCTCGAGGACCAGGGCCACCTCGACGACCCCCACCTGTGGGAGCGCGCCCGGCGGTTCGGGCTCGACCTGGAGCGCTTCGAGGCCGATCGGCGCTCGGCCGAGGCCGAGGAGCGGATCGAGGCCGATTTCCGCAGCGGAATCAGGGCTGGAGTGACCACGACACCCACCCAGTTCGTGGCCGGGCGGCCCTATCCGGGCGTGCCCGATGCAAGTTTCGGTAGTGGGTTGCGTTCCGCTTCCTGACGGGTAAGCAATTCATCGCAGGGAAGCGGAAAGCCGTGGGGAGGCTTTGCATGAGGTCAGGCAGGTTGATCGGGCCGGCAATCGCGCTGGCACTGTTGGTATGCGCGGCCCCGGCGTCGGCGGCTGGGCTGCTGTCGCAGCCGGTCACCGCGGCGAGCGCTCTGGACAAGTCGTGCACGAGCGGCCAGCGCACGGGCACCTCGGTCGCCCAGAGGCAGGTCGTGATGCCGCTCGGCGGCGAGATCACCGCCACGCTCACCGCCGCGAGCGGTGACTGGGACCTCGCAATCATCGATCCGAGCGACGGCCGGATCGTCGCCGGCTCGGCCTACGAGGGCGCCACTGAGGTCGCGTCCGGCTTCGCCGCCACCGGCAACACCCTGGTCGTCCAGGCGTGCCGCCGCAGCGGGAGCTCGCCGACCGCCCAGCTGAGCGTCCAGTCGTTCCCGATCGACACGAGCGGGGCGCCGCACGCGTCGCTTGTGCGCATCCAGGCAGCGAACCTCGACCGCAAGAACCAGCTCACCACGCTCGGGCTCGACCTGACCGAGCACGGCGGCGCCGGCTTCGTCGAGGCCGTGCTGTACGGCGCGGCGGACGCGCAGAAGCTCGTCGCGAACAACTTCGCCTACACGACCCAGGTCCCCGATCTCGCCGTCCAGGCGCGGGACGAGCGAGCGGCGGACGCCCGCTTTGCGGCGGCGAACGCGCGCTCCGATTTCCCGAGCGGCCGCACGACTTACCGGCGGCTGTTCGACTACAGCGAGGACATGAAGGCGCTGGTGCGGGACAACCCGGGCCTGGTCCGGCCGATCACGCTGAACCACCAGACCTATGAGGGGCGCCCCGTCGAGGGCATCGAGATCGCCACGAACGTGAACGCCCGCGACGGCAGGCCCGCGTTCCTTCAGCTCGGCGTGCACCACGCGCGCGAGTGGCCGTCCGGCGAGCACGCGATCGAGTGGGCCTACGAGCTCGTGAACGGCTACCGCAACGGCGACGCACGAGTCCGCGACCTCGTGACGACGACCCGCACGATCGTCGTCCCGATCGTCAACCCCGACGGCTTCAACGCGAGCCGCGAGGCCGGCGAGCTGTACGGGAACGGGGGCGGCCACGCAACCGATCTCGACGGCGACGGGGTGATCTCAGACCCCGAGTTCATCGCCGCGTCGACCACCCACATCAACGAGTACCGCCGCAAGAACTGCCGCTTCCCGGTGATCGACGCCGCGGTGGCCGCGGGCAACTGCATGGCGCAGCCCGACCAGGGCGTCATCGGCGGCGGCGTGGACCCGAACCGCAACTACGGCGCGTTCTGGGGCGGCAACGGGTCGAGCGACACGTACGTGGAGCAGGACTACCGCGGACCCGGCCCGTTCTCGGAGCCCGAGTCGCGGAACATCCGCGAGCTGATCTCGGGCCGCCAGGTGATGACGCTGATCACCAACCACACGTTCTCCGGCCTCGTGCTGCGACCGCCGGGCGTGGCGTCGCAGGGCACGACGGTCGACGAGCCGACCTTCAAGGCGCTCGGCGACTCGATGGCCGCCGAGAACGGCTACGCGAGCCAGTACGGCTACCAGCTGTACGACACGACCGGCACGACCGAGGACTGGTCCTACAACGCAACCGCCGGCCTCGGCTACACGTTCGAGATCGGACACCTCGGGTTCCACCCGCCGTACGAGGTGACGGTGAAGGAGTGGGAGGGCACCACCGACTACGCCACCGGCGGAGGTAACCGGGCCGCGTACTACCTGGCGCAGCAGAACACCGCCGACCCCACCAAGCACTCCGTGCTGGCGGGCCAGGCGCCGAGCGGGTCGGTGCTCAGGCTGACGAAGACGTTCGACCTGCCGACGTCGCAGGACGGCCTCACGATCACGGACCACCTCGACAGCAGCATCGTCGTGAGCGACAGGAAGGGCAACTTCACGTGGGACGTGAACCCGTCCACGCGTCCGCTCATCGCGAAGGACAGCGGCCGCGAGCCGACCGGTGACCCGAGCCCGCCGCAGCAGTTCTCGTCGAACGGCAGCACCACGCCGTGCGCGGAGTACGACAACCCGCCGCCCGGCTGCTACGAGGATCACCTCATCACGGTGCCGAGCGGCGCCGGCATAGACAACGCGAAGGCCACGTTCCGGATCGAGTTCTCGCCGCTGAGTGACTACGACATGAAGATTTACCGGGCCGACGCGAACGGCAACGCGACCGGAGACGCGATCGCGGTCTCCGGCCACGGCGCCACCGACGGCGCGCTGGGCTTCGAGGAGGCCATGATTCTCGACCCGGCCGGCTCGTACGTGGTGCGGGTGCAGAACTACGCGGGCCTCGATCCGTGGAGCGGCACCGTGACGTTCGCGGGCCCGGATCCGCACCAGGCGCCGCAGCAAGAGGCCTACACGCTGACCTGCGAGTCACCGCAGGGGGTGGTGAAGGCGGCAGGTCAGGTGTTCGTCGCCCGTGGCGAGCGGCTGGCACTTGACCTACGGAAGGACTGCCGCCGCTAGCCCCCGCGGGGGTTCCTTGCGGACCCGGGCGACCAACCGATTGCTAGAGTCGCTCGGGTTCGCAACGGAACGTACTTAGGAGTGCCGCCAACCGGAGGCGGCTGAAAGGACAGCAATGAATGATGGTGTAAGCCGGGTCTCCCTTGAGATCGGCGGTAGCTCGATCAGCTTCGAGACCGGCAAGTACGCCAAGCAGGCCAGTGGCGCCGTCGTAGTTCGGGCGGGCGACACGATGGTCCTGAGCACCGCTACAGCGGGCAACCCGCGCGATGTCGACTTCCTGCCTCTGACGGTCGACGTCGAGGAGCGGATGTACGCCGCGGGCAAGATCCCGGGCAGCTTCTTCAGGCGCGAGGGTCGGGCGGGCGAGAAGGCCACGCTCACCGCGCGCATGATCGACCGGCCGCTGCGGCCGCTCTTCCCCAAGGGCTGGAACCGCGAGACGCAGCTCGTGTCGATCCCCATGTCGATCGACCACGAGCATCCCTACGACATCCTCGCGATGAACGGCACCAGTGCCGCGCTGATGGTGTCGGACATCCCGTTCCCGGTGCCCGTCGGCGCCGTGAGGATCGGGCAGGACGCCGAGGGCAACTTCCTCGTCAACCCCGACGAGGAGTGGCTGCTCGAGTCGCCGCTCGACCTCGTGGTCGCCGGCACCGAGGAGGCCATCCTGATGGTCGAGGCGGGCGCCAGCGAGATCACGGAAGCGGAGATCCTCGACGCGCTCGACATCGCCCACCAGGAGATCAAGCGTCTCTGCGAGGCGCAGCACGACCTGCGCAAGCAGGCGGGCAAGGAGAAGATCGAGATCGAGCCGCCGCAGGTGGACGAGTCGATTCTCAGCCAGGTCCAGGAGCGTTTCGGCGCGGCTCTCGACGCGGCCACCCAGGTCGTGGACAAGCTCGAGCGCCAGGACGCCACGAAGGCCGTCGAGGAGGAGGTGCTCGAGTCGCTCGGCACCACCACCGAGGTGGACGAGGACGCGGCTGTCGCGCGTCGCGCGGCCGTGCAGCTCGCCTTCGACAAGCTCGAGAAGGACATCATCCGCAAGCGCATCGCCGTCGACAAGAAGCGCCCCGACGGTCGCGCCCCGGACGAGATCCGCGACATCTGGATCGAGGTGGGCGTCGCGCCGCGCACGCACGGCTCGGCGATCTTCACCCGCGGCCAGACGCAGGCGTTCTCCGTCGCCGCGCTCGGGACGACCCGTGACGAGATGCGGCTCGACACGCTCGGCCTCCAGGAGACCAAGCACTACTTCCACCACTACAACTTCCCGCCGTTCTCGGTGGGCGAGGCCGGCTTCATGCGCGGCCCCAAGCGTCGCGACATCGGCCACGGCGCGCTCGCCGAGCGCGCGCTCGTGCCCGTCGTGCCGCCGGTGGACGAGTTCCCCTACACGATCCGCGTCGTGTCGGACATCCTCGAGTCGAACGGCTCGAGCTCGATGGCGTCGGTGTGCGGCTCGTCGCTCTCGCTGATGGACGCCGGGGTGCCGATCAAGGCGCCGGTGGCGGGTGTGGCCATGGGCCTCATCAAGGAGGGCGAGGACCACGTCGTGCTCACGGACATCGCGGGCGTCGAGGACCACCTGGGCGACATGGACTTCAAGGTCGCCGGGACGTCCGAGGGCATCACGGCCCTGCAGATGGACATCAAGATCACGGGCGTGACGTTCGAGATCCTCCGCGGCGCGCTCGAGCAGGCGCAGGAGGCTCGCATGACGATCCTCGGCAAGATGAACGACGCGATCTCGGAGCCGCGCTCCGAGCTCTCGCAGTTCGCACCGCGGATCTCCGCGATCCAGATCCCCACCGAGAAGATCGGCGCTGTGATCGGCAAGGGCGGCGAGACGATCCGGGCGCTGTCGGAGGAGTTCGACGCCCAGATCGACATCGACGACGACGGCACGATCCGCATCTACGCCCAGACGGGCGAGCAGGGCGACGCCCTGGTGGACCGCATCCGCTCGATGACGAAGGAGGTCGAGCTCGGCGACGAGTTCACCGGCAAGGTCGTGAAGACGACCACGTTCGGCGCCTTCGTCGAGCTAGCCAAGGGCACCGACGGCCTGATCCACATCTCCAACATCGCCCCGGGCCAGCGCCCGAACACGGTGGAGGAGGTCGTGAACCGCGGCGACGAGCTGAAGGTCAAGGTCGTCGAGGTGGATCCCGAGCGCGGCCGCATCGGGCTTCGGCTGGCCGACGACCCGGAGATCGAGGGCAAGACTCCGGAGGAGCTGGCCGCCATGGGCACCGGCGACAAGGGCGGCCGCGGCGACCGCGGCGGCAACGGCCGGGGCCGGCGAGACGGCCGCGGGGGACGCGACCGCGGCGGGCGTGGACGGGACCGCGACCGTGACCGCGGTGGGCGCGGCGACCGCGACCCGGATCGCGAGCGCGCGAGCAGCGAGTCCAGCACCGGTCCCAGCAGTGAGTAGTCCTTGACCGAGCAGGCCCAGGTCACAACCCTGAAGTCGGGCGCGCGAGTCGTGACCGAGGCGATGCCCTCGGTCCGCTCGATCGCGCTCGGGTTCTGGGTGCGGGCCGGCTCGCGCGACGAGGACACGGGGCACGCGGGGATCTCGCACTTTCTCGAGCACCTGCTCTTCAAGGGCACGGACCGCTTCAGCTCCCGCGAGATCGACGAGGCGTTCGACGCGATGGGGGCGGAGGTCAACGCCGGCACCGGCAAGGAGACGACGTCCGTCTACTCGCGCTTCCTCGACAACCACCTCGAGCGCGCCTTCGACGTGCTCCAGGACATGGTGCTCCGGCCGGCCTACCCGGACATCGACTCCGAGCGCCAGGTGGTGATCGAGGAGATCGCCATGTACGAAGACGAGCCGCAGGACAAGGTCCACGACGTGCTCGCCGGCGCGATCTTCGGCGACCACCCGCTGGGACGGCCGATCATCGGCCGCGCCGAGGTGGTCTCGTCCGTGCCCGTGCCGGAGATCGCCTCATGGCACGACGGCCGCTACACGCCGGGCAACATGGTGCTGGCCGCGGCGGGGAACCTCGAGCACGAGCGCATCGTGGAGCTCGCCGAGCGCTCGTTCGGCGAGGCTGTCGGCGGACCCGAGAGCGGGTTGGCGCCGCCCTCCGTGAACGGGCAGGCGCTGCGCTTCCACGAGAAGGAGACCGAGCAGTACCACCTCTGCCTCGGCGGCCCCGGCATCCCGCGTGGCGACGAGCGCCGCTTCGCGCTGCGGGTGCTCGACACGATCCTCGGGGGCTCGACGTCCTCGCGCCTGTTCCAGGAGGTGCGCGAGAAGCGTGGGCTCGCCTACTCCGTTTACTCCTACGCGAGCCACTACTCCGACACCGGGCAGGTGGCGCTGTACGTGGGCACGCGGCCGGACAACGTGGGGGAGGCGCTCGAGGTGATCGGCAGCGAGCTGCGCCGGCTGCACGACGAGGGCGTGACCGAGGAGGAGCTAGAGCGCGCTCGCGACAACGTGAAGGGCCGGACGGTCCTCTCGATGGAGTCGACGCTCACCCGCATGAACCGCCTCGGCAGCTCCCTGCTGATGGGGGTGCCGCTGCTGACGGTCGACGAGGTGCTCGCCGCGTTCGACGCGGTTACGCTCGACGACGTGAACACGATCGCTCAGGAGTTCTGGCGGCCGGAGCGGATGGCGGCCGCCGGCGTTGGCGGTGACGAGACGACCTTCCGCCGCGCGCTCGAGGCGGTCTCGCCGGCGCTCGCCGCGGCATGATCAACGTCGCCGTCTCGGGTGCGGCGGGGCGCATGGGACAGACCGTCTGCGACGCCGTCGAGGGCGCGGACGACATGGCGCTGGTGGGGCGCGCGGATCCGCTGCTCGAGGACTCTCTGCTCGACATCCTCGGCGACGCCGACGTGGTCGTGGACTTCTCCACTCCGGATTCGGCTTTGGAGAACGCACGACATTGCATTGAGGCAGGGGTCCATTGCGTGATGGGGACCAGTGGGGCGGACTTCTCCTCGCTCGAGGGAGTGGGTAGCGCGAACCTGTTCGTGGCGCCCAATTTCGCCATCGGGGCGGTGCTGATGATGCAGGCGGCCCAGCTCGTCGCCCAGCACATGCCCGAGTGCGAGATCGTCGAGCTGCACCATGACCGGAAGGTCGACGCGCCGTCCGGCACCGCCGCACGGACGGCCGAGCTGATCAGGGCCGCCGGCGGCAACGTCCACGAGCCGATCCACTCCGTGCGCCTACCTGGCCTCGTGGCGCACCAAGAAGTCATCTTCGGCGGCACGGGCCAGACGCTCACGATCCGCCACGACTCGATCGACCGCTCCTCCTTCATGCCCGGCGTCCTCCTGGCGATCCGGAAGGTCGGCTCGCTGGAGCACTCGCCGACAATCGGCCTGGAAAACCTGCTCTAGCGGGGCGGCCGCCCGCCCGGGGCTCTGGCTTTGCTATATCCGCCGCTTCCATGCTCCCGGAGCGGTCGATACTCGCGGCGCGCCTCACGGCTCAGTTGCTTGCCGGGGAGCCGGCGCGCAGCGCCGAGGGAGTGGCGGAGCGGGTGCTTGCGGTCCAGGGTCAGGATCCGCTGGGCTTTCGGCTCGCCGTGCGCGCCCGGACGGAGGGCGTCACGGCCGCGGACGTGGATCGCGCGCTCACCGGCGATCGGTCGCTGGTCGTCACGTGGGTCAACCGCGGCACGCTGCATCTCCTCCGGAGCGACGACTATCCGCTCGTCCAGGCGGTCACGACGCCGCCCCTTCGTACCAGCAGCCAGCGCCGGCTGGCGCAGGAGGGACTCCCGCCTCGTGATGCCGAGCGCGGCGTCGCCGCGATCGTCGGCGCGCTCGCCGAGGAGGGCCCGCTCAGCTCCGACTCGCTGCGGGAGCGCCTCACCCGGGCCCGCGTGCGCGCCGAGCGCCAGGCGCTCTACCACCTGCTCTTCAAGGCTTCGCTCGACGGCCTCGTGGTCCGCGGGCCGATGGCGGGAAGGAAGCAGGCCTACGTGCTGGTCAGGGACTGGCTCGGCGAGCCGAAGCCCGTGGACCGCGCCGCCTCCCTGCCCGAGTTCGCGCGCCGCTACCTCGCGGGCCACGGGCCGGCCACCGAGCGCGACCTCGCGCGGTGGGCCGCCATACCGCTGCGCGACGTCCGCGCCGGGCTGAGCGCGATCGCGTCAGAGCTGGAGGAGCTGGGCGACGGCCTCGTCGACCTGAAGAAACGAGAGCCCGCCGCCGAACCGCCGCAGGCCCGCCTGCTCGGCTCCTTCGAGCCGTGCCTGCTGGGCTGGACCTCGCGCGAGGACATCGTCGGCGTCGCCCCCAACCTCGTCACGGCGGGCGGGATGTTCTACCCCTTTGCGATGGTCCGCGGCCGGGCGGTCGCCCGCTGGAAGCGACCCGACGGCCGCCTCGAGCTCGACCCGTTCCGCCGCATCGCCAAGGCCGATCGCTCGGCTCTGGAGCGGGACGCCGAGGACGTCGAGCGCTTCCTGGGTTAGCTTGCGCATGATGGACCTGTCAGAGCACGCCGCGCGCAACCGCGAGGTCTGGAACGAGGACGCCCCCAAGTGGGTCCAGCCGGGCCGGATGGCCTGGGCCAGCCCGACCCCCTGGTGGGGGATGTGGCACGTCCCGGAGGAGGAGGCGCGGATCCTTCCGGACGTGAGCGGGCTCGACGTGGTCGACCTCGGCTGCGGGACCGGCTACTGGTGCGCGTGGTTCGCCAAGCTGGGCGCCAGTCCGGTTGGGCTCGATCTCTCCGAGGGCCAGCTCGCCACCGCCCGTGAGCTCCAGCGCGAGCACGAAATCGAGTTCCCGCTGATCCACGCGAGCGCCGAGGACCCGCCGCTCCCCGACGAGTCCTTCGACCTCGTTTTCTCCGAGTTCGGCGCTGCTATCTGGTGCGACCCGTACGTATGGATCCCGCAGGCCCACCGGCTCCTGCGGCCGGGCGGCAGGCTCATATTCCTGTGCCACTCGATCATCGACTCGCTGTGCTCGCCGCTCAGCGAGGAGCCGATCGGCGAGCGGCTCGAGCGCCCGCTGCGCGGCCTGCACCGAATCGACTGGCCAGAGCCGGACGGAAGCAGCGACTTCCATCAGCCGCACGGCGAGCGCATCAAGCTCCTCCGCGACACCGGCTTCGAGCTCGAGGCGCTGCACGAGCTCTACGCCCCCGACGGCGACCCCGACGAGCTCCGCCACTACATGCGGCGCGGATGGGCCCAGCAGTGGCCGGGCGAGGAGGTCTGGGTGGCGCGCCGAACAAACGCTGAGTAATGGCGACGATTGTCTTCTTTCCCGAGGGCGCCTACGGGCCGACGAACAACTGCGTCGGCATCGGCCAGACGCTGCGCCAGCGGGGCCACCGGGTCGTGTTCGTGGTCGAGGAGTCATTCGCCGGCGCGCTGGAGGAGAAGGGCTTCGAGGAGCGGCTGATGCGGCTTCAGCCGCCGGCCGAGACCGAGGAGGAGCCCGGCCAGTTCTGGAAGGACTTCATCCGCGACACCGGGCCCGTGTTCCGCAAGCCGACGATCGAGCAGCTCGACGGCTTCATCCGGCCCACCTGGGAGGCGCTGATCGAGGGGTCCAAGTACGTCGACGATCGCCTGCGTGAGATCTTCGACGAGCTGCGCCCGGACGTGATCGTGGAGGACAACGTCGTCGGGTTCCCGGCGGTGGTCACGGCCGACTGCCCGTGGATCCGGATCGCGTCCTGCAACCCGCTGGAGCTGCCGGACCCCGACCTGCCGCCGGTGTTCTCCGGCTACCCGACCGGCGACAGGAGCGGCTGGGGCGAGTTCCGCGAGGAGTACCGGCGGGTGCACGGTGACCTGCATGCGGACTTCGACGAGTTCGCCCGCGAGCGCGGCTGCCCGCCGCTCCCCGACCTCGAGTTCATCCACCGCTCGTCGCACCTGAACCTGTTCCTCTATCCGGAGGAGGCCGACTACGAGCGCTCGCGCCCGCTCGGCCCGATGTGGGAGCGGCTCGACTCCTGCGTGCGGAAGGAGGGGGCCGGCGAGTTCGAGGTCCCGAAGGGCGACGGTCCGCTCGTCTATCTGAGCCTCGGGAGCCTCGGGTCGGCCGACGTGGAGCTGATGCAGCGGCTCGTGGACCTGCTGGCGGCTGGGGGCTACCGGGCCATCGTCAGCAAGGGGCCGCAGCACGACCAGATCGAGTTGCGCGAGGGCCAGGCGGGCGCCGAGCTGGTGCCGCAGCCCGCGCTACTGCCGCTCGTGGACGCCGCGATCACGCACGGCGGCAACAACACCGTCACCGAGTGCCTCCACTTCGGGAAGCCGATGGTGGTGCTTCCGCTGTTCTGGGACCAGTACGACAACGCGCAGCGGATGGAGGAGCTGGGCCTCGGAGTCCGGCTGCCTACGTTCGACTTCGAGGACGGGCAGCTCGGCGAGGCCGTCGACCGGCTGATCGCCGACGACGCGCTCCGGGCTCGGCTGAAGGAGATGTCCCGTCGCCTGCAGGCGAATCCGGGCACCGAGCGTGCCGCCGAGCACATCGAGAGCCTCCGGACGGCCGAGCCACGGGCTAGGGACCGGGCCTAAAGGTCCGGCTCGCCGACCCGATTACCCGGGCCACATGCACGAGGATGACTGGCAGTTGCGCGATCTCATGCTCGAGCGCCAGGCGCTCGAGTTCCTGCTGGCGCACGCCTGCGAGACGCTGCTCTTCTACGCCGACCGCGGCAACTACAACGCCGCGGACGACGGCATGGAGGAGGCGGCGATGGACGCGCTCGTCTTCATCGCGGGCGCCGACGCCGCGTCGGTCAGAGGCTAGGCGTGCGCGCGGCGCTACGGGCGCGAACGCAGCCGATACGTCGCGCCTCCGAGCGAGACCCGGTCACCGGCCCGGATCTCGACCCGCCCGGCGATGCGCATGCCGTTGAGGCGAGTGCCGTTCCGGGAGCCGAGGTCGCGCAGGAACCAGCGGACACCCTCCCGCCATATCTCCGCATGCCGGCGGGACGCACAGTCCTCGGGGACTACACAGTCGCAATCCGGCGAGCGCCCGACGACGAGGCGGACACCCTCGGCGCGGGGTAGGCCGAGGCTGGCCACCCGGGGGCGGCTCCATGCCGCCTCGAGCTCTGCCTGGAGCCCCGAGAGCCATTCGACGGCCGCCAGCAGGGCACGCCGCGGCGCGCTCGCCGGCCGGCCCGCCC